>Ga0209724_1000747_pt1 | contig 30965 bp, 24 predicted proteins | sample grotaG_FD_184143 | JGI IMG/M metagenome (GOLD analysis project Ga0209724, IMG submission 184143) | Glacier valley bacterial and archeal communities from Borup Fiord, Nunavut, Canada, to study Microbial Dark Matter (Phase II) -... | ecosystem: Environmental > Aquatic > Freshwater > Ice > Glacier ...
CAATTTCTGATGATATAAACCCTAAGGTTCTGCACCCTTGTTCCCATAGGTGCTTCACTAAAGCTTTGATTGCCTGCTTATTATCCGTTCTAACAGAAGGAACCGAAATCCCTTCTAACTTTTTATCAATTACCACCACCGGAAAACCTTCTAAAATCAATTTCAGTATTTTGGGATTATAATATACTCCATGGCATGGCATAACGATTAATCCTGCTATTTGAGACTTCATAAGAAAATCAATTTCTTCCGTCTCTTTTTCTCTGCTATAATAAGAAAATCGTGTTATGGTTTTATAGCCATTCTCTTCTGCTTTACGATCAATTTTATAAAGCAAATCAAGACCAAACGAGCTTGAAACATGCTCCAACACAAGTCCTATCTTTTTTGTAGTAGGGCTGGTACTGCCTTGATTTTCTTCATCAATGACCGGATTACGCTCTTTAACAAAGGTTCCAACTCCAGGAATCCTTTGCAGTAAACCCTCATCCTTAAGCATACTTAATGCTTTTTTCACCGTTATCATACTAACCCCGAACTTATTCTTTAGTTCTTCATCCGATGGTATTTTAGTACCTTCCTCATAGATGTGTTCCTCGATCTTTTTCTTTAAGTCATCATATATATTCATATATAAAAAATTGTCTCTGGCCAATTTGCACACCTCGTTTATAATATTTAATATACTTTATTGTATTATATATCAATCCTCTTTAATTGAAAAGTGATTTTTATTGATCGGATACGATTTCCCTCGGTTGTTTTATTTAGTCCATTTTCCTTGATTAATCTGCTTAATTATTTCTACGTTAATTTTAGGTACCCTATCATAAGTTAATAATCCATTTACTTCCTGTTCCACATCTGTTAACTGGGTATAGCAAAATCCCTGTACAAGACGAGATTCCAAAAATGTAGATATTACATCATGATAGCATTTCGCAAATTTTTCATCTGTATCCGCATTTGTATAACCCCATCCTCCTTCGTCTTCCGTTCTTCGAGATATTCCACCGCATTCCGATAGTAAAATAGGTTGCCCCTTATATTCGTGCCCTCTTACATAAAGCGTTCTTCCTGCAGGCGCAAAGGACAGAATTGACTCCAATGTACTGTATCGATCATTCAGGATTTTATTATCGGAATCATAATCGTGAATCGTTAATATATCCGTATTCGTCTGTTCCCATCCGTCATTTGAAATTACCAATCTAGTTGCATCAAGTGATTTCGTCAAACTAACCATTGCAACACTGTGGTTCTGCTCGCAGCTATTCGTACGAATGTTAAGTACTCCCCAGGATTCATTCAGGGGTGTCCATACCACAATACAAGGATGATTGTAATCCCTAATTATCTCTTCCATCCATTCATCGGTAATCCGTTTGACATATTTTTTGGAATATACAAAAGCTGCTGCGATCTCACCCCATACCAAAAATCCCATTTTATCTGCATGATATAAATAGCGGGGATCTTCAATCTTTTGATGCTTGCGGGCGCCATTAAAGCCCATATCTTTGCATAATTGAATATCCTTTATATAATCATTATCTGTTGGGGCAGTTAACAGAGAATCCTTCCAATATCCTTGATCTAAGATTAATTTTTGATAATACCTTTTGTTGTTTAACATAATAATACCATCTTCAATTGATATTTTACGCATACCAAAATAAGAAGTAACGGTATCTACAACTACTCCCTTCTCGATTATCTGATATACTACATCAAATAAGTTTGGATTTTCAGGGGACCACGCAAAGGATGACATGATATCACTTTGTCCCAAGGTCTGAGGATCAATGGCAATTTTGCATTTTCCTTCGTTTCGCGTAGTTTCAATCCTTAGCTTTGCTGCAACAAACTCTTGAAATGTAATCTCTATCTGCAAGCTTACTTCTTTTTGTCCTACTATTTCATATTGAAATTCTACCGATTCATCATCCAAATCCGGAGTTATCAATACATTGGTTAAATACGTATTATTCACAGCTTCTATCCATACCGTCTGCCATATGCCGGTTGTTCTGGTGTAAAAAATACTCTTCGATTCTTTTTCCCAATATTGTTTTCCTCTGGGCATTTCTAAATCCATTGAGCTATCTTTCACTTTTAATTTAATCTCATTATGTGAGGATTGGACAGCATGGGTAATGTCTAGATCAAATCCAATATGGCCTCCTGTATGATGAGTGATAAAGACAGTGTTAACCCAAACATCACATTCGTAATCCACTGCACCAAAATGCAATAAAATCGTCTTATTTGTCATATTCTCAGGCAAGTTAAACGCTCTTTTATACCAGACTTCGTCATGAAAATCCTGGATATCAATTCCTGATAGTTTCGTTTGATATGCATAAGGCACTATAATTTTTTTATCAAAAACATCAGTGTCGAACGAAAACTCCCATTCTCCATTTAAATTGAGCCAATCTTTTCTTTCAAATTGGGGTCTGGGATATTCATTACGTGGTATGCTCATCTTTATTCTCCAATCTCTCCGTTAATATTTGACTTTGATAGTCTTAATTTCAAAAGCATTAAAGCTTAATTCAATCTCCTGCAGAACCGGGAGTTCGCGGGTAACTTCCTCCAGCATAGTAGTTATTGCCAATCCTTTTACTATCTCGGCAAAACTAACCTTTGTGTTGGTATAGGTACCCTCAGCTTCATAAAACCTCAAAATATATGCCTTTTCATTTTCTTCTAAGGGTTTAACAGCTTCAATTATTATATTGTCCGCGCTTACTCTCACCAGGCTATTCTCTTTGAAAACTCCGGTAATAGCAATCGGCTTAATATTAAACATATATGCCGGCTTTATCACACTGTTTGCGCTAAAACCTTCTGTATGAGGATAGATTGCATAGCAGCAAGCGTGTAATCCTTTATCACCTCTATAATCCGGTCTGCAACCGCCTTTATGTAAAGATAATCTTATCTGAGATTCTTTTACAGAGATTCCATATTTGCAATCATTTAATACAGCAACCCCATACCTTGTTTCAGACAAATCCGTATATTTATGGTTTGATACTTCAAATTTAGCTTTTTCCACTGCCGTATTACGGTTTGTGAAGCGCTTTATATATCCAAATTGTATTTCTTGTCTTGCAAAATCGGAGTGTATCGATGTATCAAAAGCTGTTTTTAGGAATCTGTGATTATCCTGCCAATTCATGATAGTATCAAATTTCACTTCCGCGCTGTCAGCATAGAATATCATATCTTGCACTAAAGAGGAATTAGCGGTAAGTTTGTATTCGCTTCTTATTCTGATTTCCACTTCCCCATCAGCAACAATCGTTCTTGAAATCAGCTCAGCTGAGTCTCTAAATTTGCATTCACAGTCTGCATCTAAATCCCAATTATCCCAATCACTTGATACATCCTCAGCAATAAGGAATGTGTTAAGCGCATATCCTTCTCCCTTTAATTCACGATTTACTCTTTTATCAATGAGTGACTTAATATAACCTTTTTCATTAAATTCAACTGAAAGATAAGGTGTACCTAATTCACCTAGTTTATTATCTTTCCACTCAAAAGCAGAGGTTGCAGGTGTGATTCCCGGTACTAATTTTAGAACAATACTTGAAAATGCAGGTACGCTTACTCCGCTAACTACAAGTTTCTTATTTCCTCCCAGATCTGTTATAACCTGTTGTTTGTAATCACCTTCTACGATAAAACCTTCTGAGTAATCAAGATACAATAAATCATTTCTATCGAAGGATAACGTATTTTCTACCGATACGACATGCTCCTTAACTTCCGGGTTTAAAATATCTTTCATCAGCGATTTCGATTGTTCAATAACGTGGGTCGTCTCTATTATAGATTGATCATGTGCCTTTGGTATACATGTTCCGGGTAAAATATCATGAAATTGATTTACCAATAAATCGTTCATCAACGGATGAATTTTACTGTCTGATGCAACCTTTCCGTGTTTTATAGCATCTCTCACTGTTACATATTCTAAATTTCTAAGCTCTATCTCAGCAAGACGATTATTTCTCTTAATACTATGTTGGTTTGTCAAGGTACCTCTATGTAATTCTAAATATAATTCACCGTTATAAGTAGACGGCCCAACTATTGTATTCTCAAGGTGGTTCATGAATTCGCTTACTGTGATATGACTTGATTTAGGAAGTCCTTCTACATCCTCCAGGCGATTAGCCATTTCAATCATTTCAAATACAGGACCGCCACCGCCATCTCCTTCCCCATAGGAAAGCAGACGCATGTTTGATACTGTTTTTTCTTTAATAGAATTTTTGTTATCGCTATCAATGTATTCTATCATATGTTTCGGATCCGGACCCGTATGAGCTCTATTGAAGTGTACTAACACCTTAGTCCCGTCTAGCCCTTTCCAATAAAAAGTATCATAAGGAAAATCTGTTGTATCACCCCAAACAATTTTCGTGGTAAGAAAATATTTAACTCCGCAGCCCTTCATAATCTGAGGAAGAGAAGCGCTGTAGCCAAAGGTATCAGGGAGCCAGAAGCAATCAGAAGTATAGTTAAAATTCTCTCTGGTAAATCTTTGTCCCCACAGGAATTGACGAATCATTGATTCACCCGAAGGGATGTTGCAATCACACTCAATCCATACTCCTCCATTTGGTTCGTATCTGCCTGCTGCTACCTGCTCCTTTATGGAACGAAACAATTCAGGATAATTTTCTTTCATCATTTCAGAGTGATAGGCGGAGCTTTGAATAAATTTATAATTTGGGTACTGCTCCATTAAATTCATCTGATTCGAATAAGTCCTGGCGCATTTTTTAACTGTTTCTTTTCTATCCCATAGCCAAGCAGTATCCATATGGGAATGACCTATTAGTCCTGCGAAGGGAGCGGAAGCTGAGTTTTTCTCTTTGAGTACGTCCTTTATTAGTAGGTTTGCTTCTAGTAATGCTTTCACAAACGTTTCTTTATCAATACTTTCGTAATCATAATATACGATTTCATGTACCTGTTTTAATGTGTTAATCAATTTGGCACGTCGAAAGCTATCCTTATCTAATGCTTCTACCATTTGGTTAATAATTTTTAAGTTAAAATATGCATCCCATATGACATCATTTTTTAAACAGATTGCTACTTCATGATAGGTGATTTTAAAGTTATCGTTTGGATTTATTTCGAACGGTTTCGTTCCTATCACATAATGATGTGTATAATACTCTAATGCGATCTCTATTTTCTCATTTCTAAGTACATCCTGCTTTAACATGTCGCAATAATGATTCCCATGACCTAATTCACTAATCTTGTTGCTAAAGTTGCCGTAAGGCTTACCATCTACCCATAACATGCCCTCATATCCATCAATTTTAGGATAGATAAATAAGGTTTTCCCTTCATACTCTGCGGGAACTGTATATTGTCCGCAAAACCAGCAATAGGTCCCTTCTCCTTCCCAGAAGTCATTCTCTTTACAAGGAGAAAAGTTTGTATCTTTTGGTACTGTACTGTATCTCCCATCGGTATGGAAGGCTCTCATTAGAACTTCATCTACTTTATCAAATAATAATTGATCCAATGTAGACTCAAATCTCGTTAATTTACCTAACATCATATTTATTTGTCTCTCTACCAGCATAATTTGCCTCCAAGTTCTGCGTAGAGTGCTTGCATTCCTTCTCAGAACGCAAACCTCTGTATGATAGCGTTAATGACTTTAAATCTAAATTCGTGTTATAATTAATTATATATTAAATATATTATATGTCAATATTAACATACTAAATACACTAATTATTAAGGTAAAATAAGATTGCCTGCAAAGGCACATAACCCATCAAAAAAGAGCGCTGCAACATAGCAAAAAGCCGAAGCAGCACTCTCTTATAACAATATCTGTTATTAGAAGCAACGGAAAAAAATGATTCTTCTAATATTAATTCTATCAAACATCCAGGCTCCACGTCTCCAACGGAATCCCTCAATCTGTTGCCTTCCAATCGATGTTGGATAAAACCAAAAACTATTACCATTATTTAACCATATAAAAGTGAAGCGATTTAGGCACCTTCTTAAATCCCTTTCACGTACAAAACGATCTTGGTATTGTGTTCCAAAATCAAACTGTGGTGTCATAAGTCGACCATCATCTCTTCCATCTGTTCTTCCTCCCGGCATACCTCCAGGTCTTCCTTCTGGCATACCTCCAGGTCTTCCTTCCATCCTTGGCAACTGTGGGGTGAAGTTTGGAGGCGCCGTCCTCGGCTGCCCTTCCATCCTTGGTGGCTCCGGAGGCATTGGAAATCCTCCTTGATTAAATTGTTGACCTTTTATAGAGCTGGGATGTTCCCAGGCTTTGTTATTTTGACTGAAATTATCGTATTTCAAGCTCTTGATTCCTTTCAACATAATATTTCATATATTATTTTATGAATATTATACGAAAAGGTGATAGTCGCTTTAGCTCTATACTATATTTATGAAAATGTAGATTGAACCATGGAAGCAGCGGCTTCACTGATGGCAATGAGTTTATAATCCTTATTCCACCTGTTAACCCCAATAAAATCATATATTTTTGCATTAAGATGGCGGCACAATCGCTCCATTTGTTCCAGACAGCTAATCATTCCATTGCCGCTACCTCCAGGTGAAGCGATTAACAGTACAGATTTACCAGCAATCGCACCCTTTTCACCTCTTATTGCCTCGCAACGACGAAAACGATCAAAGAATGCCTTCATCGCCTCGGTCATATCTCCCCAATAAACAGGCGTATCCAAAATGATAGCATCCGCCTCCATCAATTTCTTTTGAATTTTGGAAAAACCATCATCACCAAAGCTGCAAATATGTTCTTTCAGGCATTCGCCCCATCCATCCCCACACATTGCACACCGGGCAAGATTATAATCACACAATTTGACTACTTCACATTCTGCACCGGCTTTTATTGCACCGGCTTGTGCCGCATTTGTGCAGGAGCAGCACAACCCTTCACTTTTTGGTGTACCGGATATAATAATTACTTTCATCAAAACTCTCCCTTTTATTTTGTCGGTGTTTCACACTCTTAGTCAATGTTTCACCTCGCGCTTGTTTTTTGCATAACCTGCGACTACTTCCTTTAAAATGTCTACCATTTCCTGCGCATCTTTCAATTCATTCTTGAGACGTACATTTTCGGTCTCCAAGGAAAACAGCGCAACATTATCCTGTTCCTCCCGAATTTTACGATTTGTGGATTGCCCGCTAGGTGCACTGCCTTGCATTGAATTTACTTGCAATTTATTCTTATTCACAAGTTTCTTTGTGTTTACAACAAACTTTTCACTGGTAAACTGATTATATTCACCACGTCTCACATAGTGGGTATGTAAAAGATCATGAGAAATATGGCTTCCCGGATATTGAAGAAATTCCTTATAAATAGCTGTAATATACGGGTTTTCGTGTGATTTACGAAGGGGCTTCCCTTCATCCTCTAGGTAAAGTCCCCTCAACCTTTTCATTCTAACCTCTAAATCAGCAGATCTTGGTTGACCTCCGCCCATGATGCACCCACCGGGGCATCCCATGACTTCGATAAAGTGGTAGGGGGATTCTCCTTTTGCCACTTGTTCCATCAGTATATTAGCTCCCCTCGTGCCACTCGTTACAGCAACCTTAAGCGTTACCCCATCCAAAAACTGATATTCTTTCACGGGGTTTTCAATTAAAATTTCTGCAGTCTTTATTTGTTCCAGACCGACAATTGGTGTAATATGAAGTCCTGCAAAGGGGAGTTCCCGACCCGTTACAAGTTCGTATACTGTACGAAGAGCAGCCTCCATAACACCTCCGGTCAAACCGAATATATCGGCAGCTCCGGTAGACATGCCCAGAGGATTATCAAACTCTTCCTCGGGAAGCGCCATGAAATTAATACCAGCTTCCTTAATCATAGCAGCAAGTTCCCTTGTTGTAAGTACAGCATCCACATTGGGCACTCCATTATTTTTCATTTCACTGCGAGCAATTTCAAATTTTTTGGCTGTACAAGGCATGACGGAAACCACAAAGATATCCTTGGGTTTTACTTTTATTTTTTCAGCATAATAGGATTTTGCAAGAGCTCCCAGCATTGTATGAGGAGACTTACAAGTGGAGAGATGTTTAAGCTTTTTGGGGTATCTATGTTCAAGGAACTTAATCCAACCCGGACTGCAGCTGGTAATCATGGGGAGTACATCCCCGTCACCGGTTAAGGCATTTTTTAACCGGTTTAGCAGCTCGCATCCCTCCTCCATAATTGTAAGATCTGCTGTAAAGTTTGTATCAAACACATCATCGAAGCCGATTGCATGAAGGGCAGCAGCTATCTTACCGGTAACTATCGTACCGGGCTCGTAGCCGAATTCTTCACCGAGTGCAACTCTGATTGCCGGTGCCACCTGAACCATTACCCGCTTATTCTTATCATTAATTGCACTCCAAACCTTCTTGGTTGCATCGGTTTCCTTAAGCGCACCAACCGGACATACAATGGTGCATTGGCCGCAGAAGACACAGTTAACAGCTCCAAGCGGTAAATCCATAGCAGGTCCTATTACCGTATCAAAGCCCCTGTTTTGCGCATTCAATACACCCGACCCTTGAATCTCGTTGCAGACAGTAACACATCTCCGGCATAAAATACATTTTGACATATCACGGACAATTGATATGGAGGTATCGATGCCACGGTCAGCATGTTCCCCTTCAAAACGCGACTCTTCCACTCCAAGAGTCTTCCCCAGTTCCTGCAATTCACAGCTTTGATTCCGTTTGCAGCTTAGGCAATCCTTATAATGATCCGATAGCAAAAGTTCATACAACACCTTACGTGCTTTACGTACTTTTTCCGAATTGGTGTTGACCTCCATACCCTCATAAACTGTGGTCATACAGGAGGCCTGCAAGGTCTTGGCACCCTTTACTTCTACGACACAAATTCTACAGGAGCCAAACTTGTGGACATTTTCAAGATAACATAGGTTTGGGATGCTTATATTATTAGCCTTTGCAGCTTCCATAATGGTAGTACCTTCTATAGCTGAGATTTGTTTCCCATTAATTATTAAATTTATCATTCTCCTACCTCCTATCACAATGAAGGCAACGCATTGCCTCTGCCATGGCGTTTAATTTATGGTATCCCAAAACAACCTCGTCAAAGGAATCCTTGCGTTTATCTGCAGTAAGCATCTCCACCGGGAAGCGTTTATGTGCGACAATTTCATCTTCGTCAAATAGGTCCGGAATTTTAATCGGATTACCTTTATTCAGTTTTCCTTTGCCACCCAGATATTGATCGATTGAAATCGCTGCCATTTTGCCATCTGCAATGGCGCGGATTACTGTATCTGGCCCTCTTGCAACATCTCCGCCTGCAAAAACACCCTCCATTGTTGTCATTAAGGTATCGTCATCAACAATAAAGGTACCCCAGGAGGTTACTCCGATTTCATCCTTACTGATAAAAGGCAGATCTGAATATTGGCTGACTGCCGGAATTACCGTGTCGACGTCAAGAAAGAAATTGGATCCTTCAATCGGAACGGACTTTCTTCTTCCTGTTTTATCAAATTCTCCGAGTTTCATTTTTATACATTCAATTTTTACGACAGCCTTACCTTTGCCCTCGATAAATTCAAGTGGTGCGACAAGTTCCATAATTTCGACGCCTTCAGCAATTGCCTCCTGAATTTCATTTTCGTAGGCTGGCATTGCATCCATTGTTCTTCGATATAGTACAATTACTTTTTTAGCGCCAAGCCGTAGGGCAGTACGAGCAGAATCGATAGCTGTATTACCTCCGCCAATGACTGCAACTGTTTTCCCAAGCTTCACTTTCCTTCCAAGATTAACGTCCTTTAGAAAGTTTATCCCATGCAGAACGCCCGGAAGGTCTTCTCCCGGTATATTGACCTTCTGAGGGAACTGAGCTCCGGTTGCAATATAGATAGAATCATATTTTAATTTTAGTTCTTTAAAGTCATTATCTTTACCGATTTCTTCACTTAGATGAATCGTTACCCCTGCCTGAGCAATTAAGTCTATTTCATGAGCTAATATTTGCTTAGGAAGCCTGTATTCGGGAATTCCAAAGGCCAGCACTCCCCCTGCAACCGGCTGCGTTTCAAAGACATCAACAGTATAGCCGATCCGCACAAGGTAGTAACCGCAGGTAAGCCCGGAAGCTCCCGCGCCTATAATTGCTACGCTTTTTCCGTTCTTCGGAAATACAACGTCGTTTATAAAAGGTTTTTCATTTTTATGGGCATAATCAGCAACAAATCTCTTTAAATCAGCAATCGCAATCGCTTCATCGGTTGTACCACGGCGGCATTTGAGTTCACAAGGGCGGGTACAAATACGTCCGCATACAGCGGGAAAGGGATTTTCTTGTTTAATAAGATTGTAGGCATCAATAAATCGCCCGGCAGCTACCAAAGCAAGATATCCCGGAACATTAACATTAGCAGGGCAGGTATTCTCACATGGCGAGATAAACAGCTCAGAGCAAACACCGGCACGGCAATGCTTATTTTTGATATGCTCTTCATATTCATCACGGAAATATTTAATAGTGCTTAAAACCGGGTTTGGTGCTGTCTGTCCCAGTCCGCACATTGCAGTTTCCCTTATGGTTTCACCAAGCTCCTCGATTAGTTCAATATCCCCCTCCTGGCCTTCACCACGGGTAATGCGTTCGAGGATTTCCAGCATACGTTTTGTTCCCACTCTACAGGCAACACATTTTCCGCAGGATTCATCTTTAATAAAATCCATAAAAAAACGCGCGGTATCTACCATACAAGTATCCTCATTCATTGCAATCAATCCACCGGAGCCCATGATGGCACCAAGCTTTGTTAAGGATTCATAATCCGTGGAAATATTCAGGTTATCTTGAGTGACACATCCACCGGAGGGTCCACCGATTTGGGCGGACTTAAATTTTTTATTGTCCCTCATGCCTCCCCCGATTTTAAACAGTATGTTACCGAGAGGCATACCAATCGGAACTTCGATAATTCCTGTATTCATAACATCACCGGCAAGGGCAAACACCTTTGTTCCTTTACTTGTCAATGTGCCAAAACCGGAATACCACTCACCTCCATTAAGAAGAATGGCGGGAACAGCGACAAAGGTTTCAACGTTATTAATAATTGTCGGTTTATCAAATAACCCTTTTTGGAAAGGGAAGGGCGGCTTCTGCTTTGGCTCGCCTCTGCGTCCTTCAATTGAGGACATAAGTGCAGTCTCCTCTCCGCAAACAAATGCACCTGCTCCAATTCGAATTTCAAGATCAAAACTAAAATCACTTCCAAATAATTTGTTGCCTAACAAACCCATGTTACGAGCTTCTTCAATGGCAGCTGTCAAGCGCTCCACAGCGATAGGGTATTCTGCCCTTACGTAAACATAGCCCATATTGGCACCGATGGCATAGCCGCCAATTATCATTCCCTCAATCAGGCTGTGAGGATCACCCTCAATAATGCTTCTGTCCATAAATGCTCCGGGATCGCCCTCGTCAGCATTACAAACGATATATTTACGGTCACTCTTTGCGTTATATCCAGCTTCCCATTTAAGTCCGGTAGGAAATCCTGCACCACCACGTCCTTTTAATCCTGATTTCTTAATCTCTTCAATAATTTCCAGGCTGCTTTTTTCTGTAAGTGCTTTAGCAGCCGCAAAATATCCATCCCGAGCTACATATGCATCAATACTATCATATTCCATTGCACCACAATTTCTTAGGGCAATCTTCACCTGCTCCTTAAAGAAATCAATATCATCGATTTGGGGAATATGTTTATGTAAGGAAGTATCATAGAAGGTGTACTCTGTTAAAATTTTTCCCTCCATGATATGGCTTTTTATAATGTTGCGTGCAATTTCGGGAGTTAACTGTGTATAAAAGATACGTTCCGGTAAGATTAAAATCACAGGGCCTACCGCACAGGTTCCCATACAGCCGGTTTCATAAACAATCACTTCCTTTTGTAGTTCGTTCTGTTTGATTTCCTCTTGGATGGTATTCTTCACATCTCCACAATTCGATGAAATGCAGCCGCCGCCGCTACATACCAGAATTTGATGTTTATATTTTGTCAGCTTTTCATTATATTTACTTTTTATTTGCTCAAGGTCAGCAATACTATTTATAATTTTAATATTCATATTGGCTCCCATCTGCCCAACAAGCAAGGGCATAATAACAAAATCAGCTAACAACCTATTCGTTACGAATAGGTTTGAGAATTGCACTTGTCATAGATTAATCGAATTATTATTTCTGAATGTACAGTTTTCCCTTTTCATTATAATTTCCATACTGTACTTAATATTTTGAAATAATAGACTCCAATTTATTAATGTTTACCTGTTTATACACAACATTATCAATCATCATAGCGGGAGCAAGCCCGCACGCGCCAATGCAACGGGCAATTTCAAAGGTAAATTTCCCGTCTTGTGTTGTATCTCCAATTTGAATATTCAAAATATCCTGCAACCTTTCCACTAGTTTTTTTCCACCTCTTACATAGCAGGCTGTACCAAGGCATACTCGAATGGTATGCTGTCCCCTTGGTTTCGTTGAAAAAAACGAGTAAAATGTAATGACTCCGGATACTTCTGATAAAGGTTTGTTCAAGGAGCTTGCAATAAATTTCTGCAATTCAAGGGGTAAATGTCCATAGATTTCCTGTGCCAGATGAAGAATTTGAATCAGGCCGCCTTCTTTGTCCTTGTAAAGATCAATGATGTTTGCAATTTCGTCGTATTTCTGCTTTTCATCCTGTGTACCGCAGTCACATTTGACAATTTTTGTGCTCATTTTTGACCCTCCTTGTTAATTTTTTTCTTGATGGAATAAGTGTTTATGAACTAGCTTTGATAATTGTTTACATTTATTTACATTTTAATTATACGCATCTTTCTGAAATATTACAACATAGTATTTTTCAAGTTTACCTATATTACGAGAATCTTTAAAATCTCATGGATTATCACATCAAAAAAACTATGAGAATTATTGTCTCCTCATAGTGTTTTTTGATTTTATTTAGTTGATTAATTCGTCTATTCTGTTTTTACACTTTTTTCTGCTTTATCCAAAATTACTGAAATATGATCCCCTATAGCATCAAGTGTTATGGGTACACGATAGATATCAAAAGCTCTCTCAAAATATACAATTCTTCCCTGTTCTGTTTCAACAAATACATCGAGGGCTCCATTTTGTAAACCATATTCACAGATTTCCTCAAAACATAATATAACTCCATCACTATAGTTAAATATAGAGGTATCGTCATATTTTATCGGCATAAATATTCCTTCCGTTTTGACTTGCATAACGGATAGCGCTTCGGCAAATGAATTCTTCACCCAAGTGCCATTAATTGGACAGGGCACTAACATTTGCACTAATTCACCGGGAATGGTGTCTCCTTTGTAGGTCTCTATGACTTGTATCGTTGCTATGGCTTTATAATCTTTTGAGTCACCGCCATGTGAAATTTCGATATTTTTAATATCCCTGACTGTCCCTCGAAAGATTGTAGTGCTTTCATTAATCAGTTGTTCCTGTGTAGGTATCGTCGCAAAAGAATAGTATATTACTGCATCAGGTACATTATCAGCATTAACATACTTAACTTTCACGCAATGAGAGGAACGCTTGAGCTCAAGCTCTCGCGGAGGTGAGTTAAACGTCATAGAAATGATGCATATCATAAGAATGATACATGCAACGAAAGCATAATAGAATCGTCTTGCATTTTTTACTTTCATTTTACTTGTCATGATTATGACTCCTCCTCAAATATTAATCTAACAATTTCTTGAATTTCGTTTAGGCTGATGCCACCAGCCTATCCCCCCCCTCAACAACCCTTCTAAGATAAGCTTCCACAATTCTAAGCTGTCCTTCGCGTAGTCAATCTCAGAAATATGTTATTAATCTGTAGAATTATTATACATCTAAATTATTTTAGCAACAACTGTTTTGCAACTTTCTGAATTATAGCTGCTACTTTCCGCATATAAATTTAATTTTTATGTAACATTTTATTAAATTATAAGTAACAAATTTTACGGGCTATCCGATCGTAGAAGCGCATAGTTTTACCGCTGGTAACGTTAAACAATAAAAGTTATAAAATCGCAATAAATACTGATTTATCCTAGGTTTGTATAAGATTAAAAAATTAAATACTAGTTGATATTGGAAACTATTAATGAAGAATCCGTAATAATATCTTGAATATTTAGGAAATATATATGTAGACATAGGTAGTACACCCAATATCTAACTATTGAACGCCCTTACCGTCTGTGTTAATCTAATGGAGCAGCAGATAGTTACCATTAAGGAGGTACAAACAATGAGAAAATATATTGTAACATCACTATGTACACTAGCGTTGTCACTATTGGGTGTTTTTAGCGCAAACCAAAATTCATTGAATTTAAATAGTGAATTAAACACAAAGCAAGATACTACTAGCGTAGAACAAAATATTGCAAGTACAGAAGATCAAAGTCTTCCTACTGACATTGAAACCACTATAACCGATGATGCTTCCAAAAATACCGATACGGAAAAAAATACGGATAAAGAGAAAATTGCAGTAACACCTAGCCAGACAAATAAAGAAGACGCAAACGAAAATACGATAGAATCTCCCAACCAAAGCACCGAGCCCGTAAGGACTGATTTAGTCAGCACACCCAAACGTAGTGTTCAAGCAAAAACAGTAGCCTATACCGCGCCTCAAATCAAAAATGCCAATGTAAACAAAGTTGTAACAAATACGCAGAATTTGAATAGTAATTACACAAAGAACTCTCAAGTAATCGTTTATAAAAATGTTGATTTATCAAACTGTAAATCAGCTAATGATGTTATAAGTAAATTGCAAAAGAACGGCTATAATATTAATAGTAGTAGTATACAAAATATTGCAGGCTTAAAAGATGTTCTAGCCCTTATTCAAAATGGACAAACATCAAATAGCGGCAGTAATACTCCTGCACCTACTATAGCTCCTACTGCTACACCTACCAAAGCTCCTACTGCTACACCTACCAAAGCTCCTACTGCTACACCTACCAAAGCTTCTACCGCTGCACCTACCAAAGCTCCTACTGCTACTCCTACCAAAGCTCCTACCCCTACAAATAATTCGGGTATCAACAGCTACGCGAGTCAAGTACTTCAATTAGTAAACGTAGAACGTGCGAAGGCCGGATTATCCGCTTATACTACTAACTCTGCAATAACTGCAGCTGCAAATACTCGTGCGAAAGAAACCGTTCAATCCTTCTCCCATACAAGACCGAATGGTTCTTCCTTCTCAACTGTATTTAAGGAATATAATGTTTCCTACAGAGCATGCGGAGAAAATATTGCATATGGACAGGACACTCCCCAGGAAGTTGTTACCGGTTGGATGAACTCTCCCGGTCATAGAGCAAACATTTTAAATAGTAATTTTAATATAATTGGTATTGGAGTATATCAGTCAAGCAATGGTACAATTTATTGGTCGCAAGAATTTACCAACTAATAATTGAACTACCTGTAATAAGTTGAATGGTAAACCAATTTACTAGTTATAAAAAAATGACTGGATTTCAAAAAAATCTAGTCATTTTTTATATACATAGTCGTTTAAAGAATCACTATTTTTCTTTCATTATCTGGTTAATTAATTGCTACATATGCCTTTAACAGCTTCAATGTATTTAAAAGCCCACTCTCATGAGTTCTCTCCATCCCATGGGATGCATGGATTCCTTGACCGATTAGTGCACCACGGATATCATTCCCACCACGTAGCGCTGCCGACACATCGGAGCCATAGTGAGGGAATATATCAATTACATAATCTATCTGATTATCCTTCGCAAATGCAATCAGTTGATTAGTCAACTCATAATCATAGGGACCGGAGGAATCCTTTGCACATATCGATACTGCATATTCGTTTCCATTTAGGTCATCACCGATCGCACCCATATCTACGGCGATAAATTCTTTCATATCCTCCGGCAGCCAGCTTGCTCCATAACCAACCTCTTCATAATTACTGATTAGTAATTTCAGCTTCTTCCTTGGAATCATATTCCCTTCCGACATATCCTTTAATAATCCCAACAAAACCGCAACCGAAGCTTTATCATCCAAATGCCTTGATTTGATAAACCCCTTATCTGTATGTTCAAATTTTGCATCAAAACTGATATAATCACCGCTGTTAATGCCTAGTTCTAACACGTCTTCCTTGCTTTTTACAATCTCATCAATCCGAATCAGCATGTTTCTATCGGTACGTTCCATTGTTTTAGCATCATCATAGCTATGGATGGAGGAGCTTTTTATTAAAATTGTACCAGTATAGGTTCGACCATCCCTAGTATGAATCTTACAATAGCACCCTTCAATGCTATGCATGGTGTAACCGCCTACTAAGGTGAATTTTAATGTTCCTTCTGCATCAATCGAACGCACCATAGCTCCTAAGGTATCCACATGTGCAGATAAGCCTAGTGTCTCACTGTTGCTGCCCTCTACTGATATTATTAATCCGCCTCTTTGGCTGCTTTCACAAGAATAGCCAAAGCCTTCTGCCTCGGATTTGACAAAGTCCATAACCTCTTTTGTAAATCCGGAGGGACTTGGTATATTTACTAAGGTTTCAATTGTTTTTATGATATACTCTATCGTTTCCATCATTTATCTCCTTAAATTTAGTAATATTATATCAATACCATTATATTGTATATAACTGCTAATCACAAGACTTCCAGTTGCTAATAATCAGTAACCTACTCATAATCTGTACCAAACCTTTCCTGCATTAAAAATTTCTTATCTATAAACTACCATATCTATCCTTTTAGTACAATAGACACTATTTATATAAAAATTGCAATTTATAAAAGTTGAAGACAATCAAATCATAGTATCGTTATAGTAAGCGAACTTAATATGTTATTAACCTATAAGAGGAGGAGCTATATGAAAAAGGGATTCAAATGTATCAAAATAATTTTTACAGTACTGTTATTTCTATTGATAACTTTAAGCTTAGTTCGCCATTTCACGAAACCTAGCTTTGCCATCAAGGGATAATCATACTTATTCTTCGTTTGATTGTTTTGCTGGACTAGTTCCGATGAAATAGTGTATGCTTTAGAGGAATTTATTTTCAAAAATATATTTAAATAATTGAAGACAATAAAACATTAGTCTCGTTATAACTTAGGAAGGGTAAAGGGGGCGGATAAAATCAGTACTGAACAGTATTATGAATACCTAATTGATACGTATCAAAATTTAATCTACTCTATCTGCTTCAAAATAACAAAAGATTACTTTGATGCACAGGATTTAGCCCAAGAAACCTTCCTTTCCGCCTATAAGCATTTATCCACCTTCGATAGACAATATGCGAAAGCTTGGCTTTGCCGTATTGCAACCAATAAATGCTTGGATTATATAAAAAGGGCAGACCGTCAGAGTATTCCAACTGAAGACGAGTATTTTCTCACTCAAAAGGGCAAAGAACCTTCCCCTGAAGAAAATGTTCTGGAAGCTGAAGTAAAAAAGCAATTGTTTAGCCGCTGCAACCTTTTAAAACAGCCCTACCGCGAAATAGCAATGGATTATTTTTACCACGAATTGCCTGCCGCAGATATTGCAGCAAATACAGGCAAAAACATAAAAACGGTTCAAACTCAAATATACCGTGCAAAAACTATGCTTCAGAAAAAATATAAAAAGGAGGCCGATTAATGATGGAAAACAATCATAGTTCTCAGGACGATTTATTAAAATTCCAACATGATTTAATGAACCCTCAGGAAAAAGTGAAATTCCTGGAACATATCAGTACTTGTGATTTTTGCACTGAACAATTTGCGAACAGTATGATTAACGAAACGTTATCTGCTCCTCCTGATATGAAGAAAAATATATTAAAAGCAATAAAACGGCCGGAAATGCAAATTGTCAAGAAAGTAATTGAATCCTCAAAACGAATGCAGTTACTATGGTACGGCCTAAAAGTCGGTACTGCTACCATTGGTGCATTGGCTGTTCTTCTACTCGCAATGAACTTCAGCAGCAATCTTACAACTGCTCAGGATCATCAAATGGATATTCCAAAGGAAACATCCGCGAGCGATGAAGACGCCTTTTCCCTTACCGCGACAATTAGAAATAAAATGGATACTTTTAGTAGTAATATATTGGATTTCTCCAACACCATTATGAAAACGGAGGTTATTGATTATGATCAGAAAGAAAAATAGTTTTTTAACATTTATTTTTTCACTATTGCCCGGAGCCGGGCAAATGTATATGGGTTTCATGAAGCGGGGTATGAGCTTAATGTCAGTCTTCTTCTTATTTATTTTCTTAGGGGCTTGGTTAGAAATGGGACTTTTGTTGCTTGTATTGCCAATCACATGGTTCTACAGTTTCTTTGACACGCATAATTTGCGTTCCATGCCTGATCTCGAGTTTAATGCAATGGAGGATGAATATATATTATTCCCTGAAATAGGCAGAGATAAATTCAAAGTGTTCCAAAATAAATATCGTAACTTTTTTGCAATTGTGTTAATTATCATTGGTATTTCAATACTCTGGAATAATATGTTAGATATTCTTGATTATTTGTTACCGGGATACATTCGCAGCATATTATCTTCCTTTGGCCATTACTTCCCTCAATTATTTATTGGCTTTGCTATAATCCTCCTTGGTGCTTATTTAATTCGGGGAAAAAAGAAAGAACTGGATATGGAAGGCAAAGTAGATATATTTGAGGATAAGGGGGGTAACCCATTATGAAGACACGCAGAGTCGGTACCTTTACCTTAGGCGGTATGCTGATTGTCTTTGGTATACTTTTTCTCCTGAGAATTTTCTTTGCAGACTTATCCTATGATATTATCTTTAAACTATGGCCTATCGTTTTTATCTTTCTAGGTTCGGAAATATTAATTGCAAATTTCAACCAGAAGGAAGAAAGTAAAATGATCTATGATAAAACCGCTTTCGCTCTAATTATTATCCTTTCCTTCTTCGCTATGGGCATGGCAATTACAGAATTATGTATCAAATACGCAAGTTCACATATTACGATTTATTAGAATAAGCTTACTCAAACCCCAACCTATCGATAATTTATCTGTCGGTAGATTGGGGGTTTTATAATCTAATTAAAACATCTGTTTCAGATGCTTAAACAATCTGATTCTATATATTACATTTTATGAAATAGAAGGCTATGTTGCCTGGAAGTCGAATAATTGTGATTTAAATGGGCAGTATTTTTTACTAGAAGGGATGTGATGAAATTGAAAATACCGAATCATATTGGAATTATACCAGATGGTAATCGAAGATGGGCAAAAGGCAAGGGGCTTGGCGCAGAGGAAGGATATGATTATGGATTAAAACCGGGGCTTGAACTTTTAAGGCAGGCTAAGGCTTACGGTATTAAAGAGATTACTTATTACGGATTTACGGTAGATAACTGTAAAAGACCGACGGCTCAGCAGCATGCTTTTAAAAAAGCATGCGTTGATGCAGTAAAATTAATCTCTTCTGATGGTACATCGCTATTAGTTGTTGGCAATACAGACTCACAGTGTTTTCCAGAAGAACTTTTACCCTATACCAAAAGAACAGATATTAATGGGGGTGGCATGAAGGTAAATTTTCTTGTAAATTATGGGTGGGAATGGGATTTATCTAATCTTCAACCTGCAAAAGTAACAAATCAATCTGTTATCAGTCAATTACACTCCTGTGATATCTCGAGAATTGACTTAATTATTCGTTGGGGTAATATGCGAAGACTGTCCGGCCTTTTACCTATCCAAGCCGTCTACTCAGATTTCTATGTTGTAGAAGAAATGTGGCCTGACTTTCACCCGAAACAATTAGAGCAAGCATTAGAATGGTTTAGTAAACAAGATGTTACTTTGGGTGGATAATTCCATAGTGAATAAGTTTGATAAATTAAAGGCTTAAGCATTAATAAATTCGGAAAATATTAAAGTTATTTTAATACTGAGTATGTTTCCCAACTTTCATCCTCATACTAATTAAAATATATATTAATAGAAAACAGTAGAGGTGATCGTATGGGTGTTTCTCACAAAGGTGCTATTTCTCTGGGGCTACTTTATATACCAATCGGATTGTATACCACAACAAGGGAAAATGATGTAAAATTCAATCAATTATGTAAGGATACGAAGGAAAGAGTTAAATATAAAAAATACTGCCCAAGCTGTAATAAGGAAGTAAAAACCGATGACATCATTAAGGGTTATGAGTACGAAAACGATAAATACGTCATCATGACTGAAGAAGAATTGGAAAGGATCAAGACCAAGAAGGATAAGACCATTCACATTATCCAATTTGTTAAGCTTGCGGAAATTGATCAGATCTATTATGAGAGAAATTATTATGCCATACCCGAAACAGGGGCGGAAAAAGCCTTCGATCTGCTTCGCAATGCCATGTTAAAGGAACAAAAGGTAGCCTTGGCTAAGACTGTAATCGGAACGAAGGAAAATATGATTGTTTTATATCCAACTGAGGAAGGTATTATTGCGAAAACACTTTTCTATCAAGATGAAATTATGGTGGTTCCAAAGCAGCTCCCCCAGGTGGAACTAAATGATGCAGAAGTCTCCATGGCTAAAACCTTGATTGATTCCATGACCGGTCCTTTTGATGCTGCTTCCTACAAGGATGAGTATCAGGTAAGACTTCGGGATGCAATTCTTCAGAAAATCCATGGGGAAGATATCGTTGCCGTTGATACTGGCGTTTCTAACAATGTCATCGATCTTATGGAGGCATTGCAACGCACACTTGCTATGTCGCAGGATCAAAGGCTGAGTGGTACTGCATAATGGATTTATTTGAAGAGAAAAACATCAAGCCCATGCTGATTTCTGAAATGACCGAGCCCTTTAACGATCCAGACTGGATTTATGAGCTAAAGCTCGATGGGATACGCTGCATTGCCTATCTTGGCGAAGATACTGAACTGCGAAATAAACGAAATGACAGACTGCTATTTAAGGTGCCGGAATTAGCCAATATTCATCATCAGGCAAAAGAACGTTGCATCCTAGATGGAGAATTGGTCATTCTTAAAAATGGTGTCCCTGACTTTTTCGAACTTCAAAAAAGGGCCTTGACCACCAATCAATTTAAAATCCAGCTATCTTCCGAGAAGTTTCCCGCTTCCTTTGTAGCTTATGATATTTTATACCGGAAGGATACACAGCTTACTGATTTGCCTCTCCTAGAGAGGAAAAAATTTCTTGCTGATGTTGTAATTGAGCATCCCAAGCTCGCAATCAGCAGATTTATCCCAGAGAAAGGAATTGAATTATTTGCGGTTGCAAAACACCAAGGCTTAGAGGGTGTGGTAGCCAAGAAAAACAACAGCAAATACTATTTAGATAAACGTACCAGGGACTGGATCAAGTTCAAATTTCTTGCAGATCAGGATTTTGTAGTATGCGGTTATATCATAAAAGAAAAAGGGATTACCAGCATCATCCTCGGTCAGTATAACGGCGAGGAGCTAATATATCAGGGGCATGTAACCTTCGGAGTAAAATATGGAGACTTAAAAAAGCAGGAAACGATGAGTAGCTCTCCTTTTTTAACCACACCTCCCGGCAATGATAACGCTGTTTGGCTGAAACTGCTGCTGGTTTGTGTCGTTCAATATATGCCAAATGAAAAGGGTACCTTACGCCAACCGGTATTTAAAGGTTTTCGGGATGATAAGGAACCGAAGGATTGTCAGGTAAGTTAATTTACACTGTAAGACCCCGAAGGTTGTTCGTGTCTTAATCGGTATGTTATGATACATCTTTCCTCCCCAGCTAAAAATGTACATGTATATAGGCCTTATCAAAAAATGATAAAGCCTATAATTTTTTTGTATGTTACCATTATTCTATATTAATTTTTTCTAAGAGAGCTAATTTTTATAGAAACTATTTTCTATAAGACTAATTTTTATAGGAACTGTTTTCTATAGGAACTATCATCAATATGAACAATCTTTAATAAGTACTATCTTGAATAAATGCTATTTTCGATTGGAACTGTTTTGAATCGGTATGATTTTCAATTAATATGGACTTCAATTTCTTCCAGATATTCGATATCCTTCGAATCCTGCACCAATATCGGTATAATATATATTACACTACTTTTTTCATCCAGTTTATATGCATAACACTCTCCACAAATTGTCATATTCAGAACTTCTCCGGTTTTTTTGTTATTTTCCCATTCAATTTTTTGTTTATATCCTGGCGCATAATAAGTTTCATTTTGTCTTGTTGTTTGATCAATTAAGCCAAGGTTTATATCACCTTGCTCATCCCTAATATCCACCCTTAAGGAATAGCCCAAGTTGATATCGCCTTTACCTTCAATACTGTAATTAATGTAAGAAAGCTTTTATAGAATTCATCCAACAATTTAAGTCCCTCTTCATTTCTGTCAATTAAAAACTTAATTATTTTCTCATCTTCCACCATTCTCACCACCATCCATCTAGCTGTAATACAAGCTGAATTGTTAGCCTATTCGTTACAACAGGCTTGATATTCTCACTTGTCATGAAAAATCTCATAATATTTCTGAAAAGCATTTTCTTATTACATTTATACATACGAATATTAAAGTGTGTTCTATCATATTTATTTGAAAAATATTAAAAGTCAAATACACATGTCAATTTATTCTTATCAACTTGACAATTTAGCATGGAATAGCTATAGTTATTTGTTATAGGCATAATTATCCAATTAATGCTATTGTATCATATAACTTTTTAAACTTACCAATAAATAATTGATGTGAAAAACTAGCTTGGAAATAAACATTTTTCATATATACACTTGCCTACAGAAAGGAATGGTGTGGGTTATGGACTCAGCGTCATCGATTTTAAGAGAGTTAATATTAAAAAATGGTCAACCGTTGATTTTAAGAAAACCATCGCCAGAAGATGCTGTAAAGATGATTAATTATCTTAATACAGTAGGTGGCGAAAGCGATAATCTTCTGTTTGGTAAGGATGAATTTCATCTTACCGTGGAACAGGAAGTCGAATATCTTAAAAAAATACAGCAAGATGAGAATACTTTTATGATATTGGGAGTATTTGACGATACGATTGTCAGTGTGGCACAGATTAGCCGTTCTAATAGAAAAAGAATAGGCCATAACAGCGAATTGGCTATTTCAGTACTGAAAGATTATTGGGGGAATGGAATTGGAAGTGTTGTAATGGAAGAACTGATTCGATTTGCAAAAGATCATCCTGTAATAAGAAATATTAGTCTTGGTGTGAGAGCAAATAACAGCAATGCAATTAAATTGTATGAGAAGTATGGGTTTAAAAAAATAGGATTACATAAAGATTACTTCAATATAAACGAAATTTTTTATGATGAAATATTAATGGATTTATCCGTATAATTTAAATAAGATGAATGTCTGATCTAAAAGTGAATTAAATAATGGATTTTCTTACCATTAATAAGTTGATTTTGCAAACGACTTTACTTGTCACGAATTAGAGAAAGGTGTTCTAAAAGCTTGCTTTTAGAACACCTTTTCTCAATCCCCAATATTAAGATGAAAGCATATTAAAATACATAAAACAAAATAAACAGATTAAGTCCAATAATTAAATAACATTTCAATTATTATACTATAATTACATACTCCTATAAGATAAATTGGTAACCTATTCCTATTTAAAGTAGGATACCCCTGATTCAAAGATAAATTGATTCTGGTTACCTGTTATATTAATAGCAACACTATCTCCTCTACGCTCGGAATGGGTCATCTTGCCGAGTACTCTTCCATCCGGGCTCGTGATACCCTCGATTGCATAGTAGGAACCGTTAGGATTATAATCCCCATCCATGGTAGAATTTCCATAGATATCAACATACTGCGTCGCAACCTGCCCATTCTCCATTAGTTTCTGAATCCATTCTTCACTTGCAACAAAGCGTCCCTCGCCGTGAGAGGTAGGTATCGAATAAATTCCGCCTAATTCTGCCTTCATTAACCAGGGTGATTTGTTGGTTACTACCTTGGTATAAACTGATTTTGAAACATGACGTCCTATATTATTGGTTATTAAGGTAGGGGAATCTTCCCTTTGTGGTGTAATCTCGCCATAAGGCACCAACCCCAGCTTAATCAGTGCCTGGAAGCCGTTACAGATACCAAGTACTAGACCATCCCTCTCTTTAAGAAGCTCGTTTACAGCTTCCTTAATTCTCTCATTGCGAAATGCAGTAGCGATGAACTTACCGGATCCATCCGGCTCGTCCCCGGCGGAAAATCCACCGGGGAACATCAGAATCTGTGCCCCCTTAATTCCCTCTGCAAAGGCCCCCACAGACTCTCTAATATGATCAGCTGTCAAATTCTTAAATACCATCGTTTTGACATGCGCGCCGGCGTTCTCAAATGCCTTCCATGAATCATACTCACAATTGGTGCCTGGAAATATCGGAATAAATACCTGCGGTTTTGCAATTTTATTCTTTGCAACATAGATTTTCTTAGCATCATACAGCTTTGTTTCGAGTTTCCTATCAGCAACCTCACAACGGGTAGGATAAACCTTCTCCAAAGTTTCTGTCCAAGAGTCTAATGCCTCCTCCATGGTGATCTTAACATCGCTATATTGGAATACTTCCTCACAGGTTACGGTACCGATTACCTTAAATTCTGCCGATTTAAAGCCACTCGTTTCTAATGAAGTATCTTCCACTGGCAAGAAGCCATACTCCTTAAGTGCAGCTGCGTCTTGCTCCGTCATCTCAACAAGAATTGCTCCATAACCGGGAAGAAATAATTCCTTTTCGGTAAGCTTATTATTAAGCTTCACACCTAGTTTATTACCAAAAGCCATCTTGCAGACCGCTTCTGCTACTCCACCAAAACCTACCGCAAATGCAGTCGCAATCTTCCCATCTTTCATCAGAGTATTAATTTTTGAATATAACTTTCCAACTTGGTTGTAATCCGGAAGATCAAAAGCATCCTTAACAATATCAAATTTTATAAGTACATTACCAGGTTTCTTCAATTCTGTTGACACGATATCACCGGTCTTTGCAATGTCGACTGCAAAGGATACTAAGGTTGGTGGTACATCAATATCATTGAAGGTTCCTGACATACTATCCTTGCCGCCAATGGAGGGAAGCCCCAGCTTAACCTGTGCATCAAATGCCCCTAGAAGTGCAACGAATGGCTCGCCCCAACGCTTCGGATCACTTCCGAGGCGACGGAAGAATTCCTGGAAGGTAAATCTAATCTTTGTATGGTCACCACCTGCTGCCACAATCTTTGCAACAGAAGAAATTACTGCGTATACAGAACCATGAAACGGTGACCAACTCGACAAATATGGATCAAAGCCGTAGCTCATCATTGTTACGGTATCGCATTTTCCGGTTAATACCGGAAGCTTTGCTATCATCGCCTGAATCGGTGATAACTGATATTTTCCGCCATAAGGCATGGTTACGGTTGCAGCACCGATAGAGCTGTCAAACATCTCTACCAGACCCTTTTTGGAACAGACGTTTAAATCTGCCAATACTTTTAACCATTTTGTTTTTAGGTCAGTATTTTCAGCTAGACTATTAAATGCTCCAATTTTCAAATAATTCTTTTCTTTTGATGGTGTCGTTATGAATGCAGTCGCTTCTTGATGAGCACCATTCGTGTCAAGAAATGCTCTCGAAATATTTACAATTTCCTTGCCTCTCCAGCTCATCACAAGCCTTGGGGACTTTGTGACCTTTGCAACTACTACGGCTTCGAGGTTCTCTTCTTCTGCATAAGCTAACATTTGCTTAACATCAGCCGGGTCAACTACAACTGCCATTCTCTCCTGAGATTCGGAAATTGCAAGTTCCGTTCCGTCAAGTCCTGCGTATTTCTTTGGAACTCTATCCATATCAATTCGAAGTCCGTCTGCTAGTTCACCGATTGCTACGGATACGCCGCCAGCTCCGAAATCATTACATTTCTTTATTAATTTGCTTACTTCTTCCCTGCGAAATAATCTCTGCAGCTTCCTCTCCGTCGGGGCATTTCCCTTTTGAACCTCTGCACCGCAGGTCTCAATCGATTCTGTAGTGTGTATTTTAGAGGAGCCTGTCGCACCGCCACAGCCGTCACGACCCGTTCTTCCTCCCATTAAAATAATGATATCTCCAGCATCAGAGTTCTCACGGATTACATTTTTCCTCGGAGCAGCGCCCATAACCGCTCCAATTTCCAACCTCTTAGCCACATAATTTGGATGATATATTTCATCTACCAGTCCGGTTGCAAGACCGATCTGATTTCCATAGGAGCTATAGCCGGAAGCAGCACCGGTACATATCTTTCTTTGTGCTAATTTACCCTTTAAGGTATCCTTAACTCGTACGGTAGGGTCAGCAGCACCGGTTACTCTCATTGCCTGATAAACATATCCCCTGCCGGAAAGTGGATCACGGATAGCCCCACCAAGACAGGTAGCTGCCCCACCAAAAGGCTCAATCTCGGTAGGATGATTGTGGGTTTCGTTTTTAAAGAACACCAACCACTCCTCAACTTTTCCGTCAATTTCAACCGGTACGATGATGGAGCAGGCATTTATTTCATCGGATACTTCCATATCCTCTAACTTCCCATCAACCCTTAGCTTTTTCATGGCAAGCAATGCAATATCCATCAGGGATATATATTTATCGTCCCTGCCAAGGTATAGTTTTTCTCTCTCCATAATATAGCTTTGGTACGCTGCTTTAATTGGTTCTGTGTAATACCCCTCTTCAAAATCAATCTCCTTAAGCTCGGTTAAGAAGGTCGTGTGGCGGCAATGGTCGGACCAGTAAGTATCCAGTACTCTTATTTCCGTCATGGAAGGGTCGCGTTTTTCTTCCTTCTTATAATAGTTCTGAATGTGTATAAAATCATGAAAGGTCATCGCAAGGCTGAATGAAGCATACAGTTCCTGTAATTCTTCTTCGTTTTTATCCCTAAAACCAGCTAAAATTGTAACATCCTCCGGTTCATCAAATACCGTCACCAATGTCTTTGGTTTCACTTCATCGGTTTCTCTTGAATCTACCGGATTAATACAATAAGCCTTAATTCGTTCAAAATCTTCGTCAGAGGTTATACCGGAAAGAATATAGGTTGTTGCAGAATGAATGACCGGTTCTTCCTTCTCATTAAGCAGTTTCACACATTGCTCAGCGGAATCTGCTCTCTGATCAAACTGGCCTGGTAAAAATTCAACGGAAAACACTTTATCTAAACTTTCCGTTTTCACTTTTTCCTCATATAAAATATCCACCGGGGGCTCTGAAAATACAGTGCCAAGTGATTTATTATAAGTGTCCTCACTAACATTTTCTATGTCATAGCGAATTAGGACCCGCACTGACTCTAAGCTCCTCATATCCAAGTAGCTTCTAAGTTCAGTCTTCAGTTCCTTCGCCCTTACTGCGTAAGGTGCTTTCTTTTCCACATATATTCTTTTTAAACTACTCATATTTTTACTCCTTATCATTCAGAAGAGTTATCTCCAGCCTGTAGATTGATACCAATACTTTAATTTGTGCTTCAATTACTTGCATTATAGCATAGCAAGTCTTATAATAATAATTAATATATGTAAATCTTTATATTAGACTGGCTAATAAACAAGTTGAATTGATAATGAATTTGGCACAACACAATTCTATATTTACCTTTTCATGAATTATACTTAATACATGTAGTATAATATCAAATAAATGTCACATTCCTTGAAAGGCTTGGTGCAGTATCATGGATATTAATTACGAATTATATAAAGTTTTTTATCAAGTTGCAAAAAGCTTAAGCTTTTCGGAGGCTGCCGACGCTCTTTTTATATCTCAGTCAGCGGTCAGCCAATCCATAAAGACATTGGAGAGGCGCCTTAATCAAACTTTATTTATTAGAAGTACAAAACGGGTTGCCCTGACAAAAGAGGGTGAGCTTTTATTAAAACATATTGAGCCTGCGATCAATCTAATCACTCGTGGAGAAAACCAGTTATGTACGGATCCGAAAAACGGTATTCAATTAAGGATTGGTGCAAGTGATACGATATGCCGTTATTATCTTGTACCTTATTTAAATAATTTCCATAAACAGTATCCAAATATTCATATCAAAGTGACCAATGGCACTTCTCTCCAGTGTGGTAAGCTTTTAGAGCGTAATGAGGTGGATGTAATTGTAACTAATTCCCCGAACCTAGCACTGAATAACATGATGCAAATTACACCGGTCAAAGTATTCCATGATATTTTTATAGCAAATAAAGAGGCCTTTCCACTTAATAATCATAAAATATCGTTACGAGAACTACAGAAATTTCCAATACTGATGCTTGAAAAGCGTTCCACCACAAGCATGTTCTTACACAATCTATTTTTAGAGAATTCTCTTGATCTCGTCCCAGCGATTGAATTAAGCAGTAATGATCTTTTGATTGACTTAGCAAAGATTGGCCTTGGTATTGCCTTTATTCCTGACTTCTGTGTTAAGGAACTTGAGGATTTGGCTGTTATCAATATTACGCAGGAAATTCCGTCCCGTACATTAGTAGTGGCTTATAACAAGGATATTCCAATCTCTGATGGTGCAAAGTATTATATTGACAGTTTAACCGAATTGCAATTAACGTAGTCAATGCATCCTTTAAAATAAATATATGCAGATCCATGTGACTTCCAAAAAGGATATCAAATGTATATAAATAAAAAATCTGTCCAAACGTGATTTATCTTCTACGTTTAGGACAGATTTTTTGGTTGTTTTTTATTCAAAACATATTATTCTATTTAAATTCATTCAATCTTATTTGCATTACCTTGTTATAATTTATTACTTTTCTTTCATACTCATCATTCATAAATTTTGAAGTTATCATAAAATCAGCTGTAGCCCTGTTATTGGCTATTGGAATATCATATACTGCAGCAATTCTAAGTAATGCCTTCACATCCGGATCATGTGGTTGTGATTCTAATGGATCCCAAAAGAATACTACAAAATCAATACTACCTTCGACAATTCTGGAACCGATCTGTAGATCTCCACCAAGTGGTCCACTGTTATAAGCCTTAACCGGTAATTCCGTTTTATCTGCAATAATTCTTGCTGTAGTACCGGTTCCGCTGAGAAAATGGTTCTTTAAGATATTCTTATTTTCCTCCACCCACTCAACAATCTCTTGTTTTTTACTATCATGAGCGATTAAAGCTATATGTTTTTGTTTTCCAATGGTAAAGCTAATATACTCGTCCTGTATCACCATCTGTTTTACATCCTCCTCCACGATAATTTAAACTATTATTAAACACAAATTTTGTATTAAGTACTAATAATAGTTATAATTCTATTCCTTATCATATCGGAAATAAGCTATCATTGCAAGAGACTTTTGTTAATCCCTCTTACTTTTTTCCTTAGTTCAAGAACCTTTCCAGGTGATACTGATAATTCATCGATCCCCATAGCAATAAAAGTTTCTGTCATAGATAGATCTGCTGCCAACTCCCCACAAATTCCTATCCATATGCCATTATCATGAGCATTCTGTGCAACCATCTTTATCATACGAAGCACGGCCAGGTGGTGTGGATTATATATTTTATCTAACTTTCGATTCTGACGGTCAATTGCTAGCGTGTATTGTGTCAGATCATTCGTTCCAATACTAAAGAAGTCTACTTCCTTTGCAAGAATATCACTAATCATAACTGCAGCAGGAGTCTCAATCATAATTCCTAGCTCCACGTCATCATAGGGAACTCCTTCTTGCGTTAACTCTGCCTTTACCAACTTTACAAATTCTTTAATCTCACGAACTTCCTCTAATGAAATAATCATAGGAAACATAATAGCAATTTTCCCATAAGCAGTAGCCCGATAAATAGCCCGTAGTTGCGTCTTAAACAAATCTCTACGATCCAGACAAATACGAATAGCACGATAGCCCATAGCAGGATTTTCTTCTTTTTCTAAATTAAAATATTCTATTTGTTTATCAGCTCCGATATCAAGTGTACGGATAACAACCTTTTTACCTGCCATTTTCTCGGCTACTGTCTTATATGCGATAAATTGATCATTTTCAGATGGATAATGATCCTTCTCAAGAAAAATAAATTCACTTCGAAATAATCCAATTCCCTCAGCATCATTATTGATTACATTTACAATGTCATTTGGATTTCCAATATTCGCATATAGTTCTATCTTTTGTCCGTCCAGCGTAATGCTTTCTTTCCCTTTTAATTGTTTCAACAAGGTTTTTCTCTCTAGTTCCTGTTGCTGCTTCTTTCGAAGTAGGGCTAGTGTTTCTTGATCAGGTTCCAGATAAACTTTTCCTTCAAAACCATCGATTGCTATTAACTTCCCATCGTATGCTTGATTTAATTCAATCTGGGCCCCTACAATTGCCGGAATATCCATGGTACGTGCAAGAATTGCTGTATGAGAGTTCATTGAGCCTTTTTGCGTTATGAACCCGAGAACCATATCTCTATCAAGTTGGATTGTCTCACTCGGCATCAAATCATCTGAAATAATGATAGAGGGTTCCACTACTTTAATTTCATCAACGTCGTCTCCGCTTAGAAAAGATATCACCTTCTTTGATACATCTTTTACATCAGCTGCACGTTCCTTCATATATTCATTTCCCATTGATGAAAAAATTTGGCTTAAATTCTGTGCCGTTTTATCTACCGCGAATTCTGCATTAACCTGTTGAGATTGAATGATAGTTTTCACGGATTCT
>Ga0209724_1000749_pt1 | contig 30905 bp, 24 predicted proteins | sample grotaG_FD_184143 | JGI IMG/M metagenome (GOLD analysis project Ga0209724, IMG submission 184143) | Glacier valley bacterial and archeal communities from Borup Fiord, Nunavut, Canada, to study Microbial Dark Matter (Phase II) -... | ecosystem: Environmental > Aquatic > Freshwater > Ice > Glacier ...
GGTGTGGGCCGGCTTCGTCGATCGCAAGGACGTGCTCGGCGATCCGGATCACGATCTCGTGATCGCTGTCAGCGCCGAGGATTTGTTATCACCGAGCGCGGTCGCGGGTGTGCTCGTCGCTCCGCCCGACACGCATCTCGAGCTCGCGGCCTCGATCGGTTGGGCGCGCACCGCACACCTCGCGGGCACCGTGAAGGCCGATGGCATCGGCACGGGTGCGCGTGTCCAGGAGTCGTCACCAGCGGCGACAATGGAGCTCGCGGAGCCGGTGACGGTTCGCACCGGCGTGCGCTGGTTGTCCGATCGTTGGATCGCGGAAGCGAACGCCGATCTGTGGATCTTTCCCGATACGGCCGAGACCGCGACCTGGAAGATCACCGGTATCCAGGCGATCGATCAGAGCAATTTCGGCGTGCCGATCGATCACCTCACGTCGCGGATCTCGGAGCGCACGCACGGCGCGTTACGCGGCGCCGTCGAAGTCGAGTTGATCGAGGGCTTTTTGTGGGCGACCGCAGGTTACGCGTACACCATGGCGGGCACGGGTCGCGAGCGGCGCTCTCCGACGTTCGGCGAGCTCTCGGGCCACACCTTGGGCCTCGGGCTCGAGACGAGCGCGGGGAGCTTCACGTTCAACTTGGGCTGGGCCCGAACCTGGTCGACGAAGCGACCGGAGCAGACCTCGGTGTGGCGGTTCGACAACCCGTTCGACGCGGGCGACGGCCAGGTCCCGAGCGGGACCTACGACGCCTCGAGCGACCTGATCGGCCTCTCGATCGACGCGGAATTAGACCCTTAGATCGGTCCACCTGGCGTGGCTGAAGAGCAACAGCCTGATGTCGCGCAAGTATCCGGGCTGACTGGCTGAAATTGCCTTGGTCGCACCTGGCTAGCGTGCCAGTCCTGGCTACTTCTTCTGCTGCTTGGCCGGGCCGGACTTGTCGCGCGAGGCGAGCGCCTTCGCATCTTCGCCCGAGGCGTCGTCGACCTCGACGAACGCGCCATAGAGAGCGCCGATCGCTCCGCCGAGGAACGGGCTCCACTGGACCGGATGCCCGACGACTTCTAGCTGCGGATTCCAGACCTTGGCGATCAATGCGTACAAGCCGCACCCGACGCCGAAGCCGAAGGCACCCTTCAGGATACCGACCCAGCTGGTAGCCGATTTATCGCGAATCAGCGACCACAGCGGGCGGCCGACCAGGAGGCCGACCAGCATGCCGACCACGCCGAACGTCAAAAATCCGTTCGAGAAGCCGGTCGCGGTCAGCAGCGCATAGGCCCCGTATCCGACCGCGCCACCGATCACGGCGCCCTTGAGAAGTCCGCCGAGGAGCTTAGTCACCCCTCAAGCATGACGAGGAAGCTGCGCCGCGGCAAGCCCGATCGGCTGCGTGATCATTCTGACTTGGCGATCAGCACGCCGGTCGATTGCCGCTCGCTATGAACGTTGTGGCCCCTGGCGAGCGCGATCTCGAAACGCTGCACGCGACCATCTTTGCCGCGGGTGATCTTGAAGGGCTCGCCAGTCTTGATCGTCTTGAAATCGAGCACGCCCGAGAGCGAACGGATCACTTCGTCAGCCTCGCCAGCGCTCAAGCCATGGTGCTTGAGCAAGCGGCCGATCGTATCGTTCGCGCCGACCTTGCCTTCGACCACGACGACGGTCGGCGTCGCGGGCCGTGCTTGTTGGGCAGGTGCGGGCACCAGCGGCGCGGACGGCACGCTCATCGTGGGCTGCGCGTTGTGTGCTTGCTCGGCGATCGCGCGAACACCAGTCTTCTTGTCCCACACGAATACGTAGAGATTGATCACGACCAGGACGCCCAGGACGAGCAGCACCCAGAGTCCACTCTTGCGAGCAGGACCCGCGGTCGAGCGGCTCATCCCCGCGTAAGCCGTTGACCTTTTCTTGCGCCCTGACGTGCGTCTGCGGACCATGCGTTGGAAGCGCCAGCAGTATCACGCAGCCGGCAAGTGGACCAAGTTCCCCCACTTTTACGCCTTTTCAAGACCTCGAATGGCCTCCAATCCTTCCAGCGATCTACTGCCGCACCGCGAGCAGCTGGAACTTTTCTCCCAGTCGGGGCAAGGTGCGCGCCAAGACATGGCGAAGAAGTCTTCCAAGCCGAATACCGATGCTTCGTCGGAGAAATCCTCTCCAAAGAAGAAGCGCGCCGGCGGCGGCAGTGATGGTGGTCGCGGAGGCGAGGGTGGCTCGGGCGGTGGCGGCGGTGGCAATGTCGGTCCCGGCACCTTCGATGTCTCGCTCGAGGTCGAAGCGCGTCACCGCTATCTCAACTACGCCTTGTCGGTCATCACGTCGCGCGCCTTGCCCGACGTGCGTGACGGTCTCAAGCCGGTCCAGCGCCGCATCCTCTACGCGATGCTCAACGACGAGCATCTGCGTCCCGATGCCAAGCACAAGAAGTCGGCGAAGGTCGTTGGCCAGGTGCTCGGTCGTTATCACCCACACGGCGACAGCTCGGTCTACTCGGCGATGGTGCGCATGGCCCAGGACTGGGTGTTGCGCGTGCCGCTCGTCGATGGCTCCGGCAACTTCGGTTCGCTCGATGGCGACCCACCCGCTGCCTATCGCTACACCGAATGTCGGCTCGCCGGTCCCGCGATGGAGCTCCTCCAGGAGCTCAACGAAAACACCGTCGACATGCGCGCGAACTACGACGGCACCACCGAAGAACCGGTCGTGTTGCCGGCGCGGTTTCCGAACCTGCTCGTCAACGGCTCGACCGGCATCGCGGTCGGCATGGCGACGAACATCCCGCCGCACAACTTGAAAGAGATCGTCGACGCGATCCTCGCGCTGTCCCACAATCGCGAGATCGAGCACGTCGCGCTGATGAAGCACATCCTCGGCCCGGACTTTCCGACCGGCGGCCAGATGCTCAACAGCAAGGTCGAGATCCGCCAGATCTACAAAGAGGGCGCAGGCGCGATCCGCGTGCGCGGCGAGTACAAGCTCGAGGCGAAGCCGCGCGGTACGCCCGAGATCGTGATCACCTCGATCCCGTGGGCGATGGACAAGGCCGATCTCGTCACCAAGATCGCGGAAGTCGTGATCGCTCGGAAGTTGCCGTTCCTGCTCAACGTGCGCGACGAATCGACCGACGACGTCCGCATCGTGCTCGAGATCAAGAAGGATGCCGAGCCCGAGCTCGTGATGGCGTACCTCTACAAGAACACGCCGCTGCAATCGAGCTTCCACGTCAACATGACGTGCCTCGTGCCTCCCGAGCTGATGGCGGACGCGAGCGGCGTCCCCTCGGGCTCGCCGCCGCAGCCGAAGAAATGCGGCATCAAGGAGATGCTCGAGTACTTCCTCGATTTCCGGATCATCGTCACCGAGCGCCGGTTCCAGTACCAGCTCAACCAGCTCAACACGCGGATCCACATCCTCGAGGGCTTCGTCACGGTCTTCGACGCACTCGACGAGATCATCAAGATCATCCGCGCGAGCGAAGGCAAAGAAGATGCGGCGCAAAAGATCATCAAGCGGTTCAAACTCGATGACCTTCAGACCGATGCGATCCTCGAGCTCAAGCTGTACCGGCTCGCGAAGCTCGAGATCAACGTGATCCGCGGCGAGCTCGAGGACAAGGCCGCCGAAGCCAAGCGGATCGAGAAGATCTTGAAGAGCGATGACAAGCTGCTCGAGGTCGTGCGCACCGAGCTCGAAGAGATCTCGAAGAAGTACGCGACGCCGCGCAAGACCAAGGTCGGCGGCGTCGGCGAAGAGCAAGAGTTCGATGCCGATGCGTTCATTGTTGATGAAGATGCGAACGTGATCGTCACGCGCGACGGTTGGTTGAAGCGTGCGCGCGAGGTCAAGGATCCGGCGCAGACCCGAACCCGCGAGGGCGACTCGGTCTCGTTCGTGGTCCCGGGCTCGACGAAGGAGAAGGTGATCTTCTTCACGAACCGCGGCTCCGCGTACGTGATCAAGATCAACGACATCGCCGCGACCACCGGCTACGGCGATCCGGCACAGAAGTATTTCAAGTTCGGTGACGGTGAAAAGATCGTCGCGGCGATGACGCTCGACGTGCGCGCGTTGATCCCGGAGACGCTGCTCGCGGTCACCAAGCAGGGCTTCGGCTTGCGCTTCGCGACCGCCGCGGTCTCCGAGATCACGACGAAGGCGGGCCGCCGTTACTCCAAGCCGAAAGATGGCGACGAGGTCCTCGGTGTCATCCCGTGCAACGACGGCGATGTCGTCGTCACGGCGACGCGCGACGGACACGTGCTGCACTGCAAAGCGGACGAGATCGCGAAGCTCGAGGGTCCGGGTCGCGGCGTCACGGTGATCAAGGTCGCCGACGACGATGTGGTCATCGGCTTCATCTCGGGTCGCAAGGGCGACATCCTCCACCTCGAGACCGAGAAGAGCGGCAAGGACTACTCGCAGAAGGCCGATCCGAAGCAAGTCAGCGCGCGCGGTGGCAAGGGCCATCAGGTGGTCAAGAAGACCGCCCTCGTCGCTCCACCCAAGCCCGTCGCGATCCAACCCCTCGCGAACGCCGAGGGTGGTCAGGGAGTTAACTAATGGCGCAGGCTTCTAAATATACCGGCGACGACATTCAAGTCCTCGAGGGTCTCGACCCGGTTCGCAAGCGTCCGGGCATGTACATCGGCGGCACCGGCAAGGACGGCTATCACCACCTCCTGTGGGAAGTCGTCGATAACTCGATCGACGAAGTCATCAACAAGCATGCGACCAAGGTCGAGGTCACGCTGCACAAAGATGGCAAGACCGCGACGGTCGAAGACAACGGTCGCGGCATCCCCGTCGACATCATGGCGAAGCAGAAGAAGCCCGCTATCGAGGTCATCTACTCGACGCTGCACTCGGGCGGTAAGTTCGAGCGCGGCAAGAGCTACGCGGTCTCGGGTGGTCTGCACGGCGTCGGCGCGGCTGTCGTCAACGCGCTCTCGAGCTCGCTGATCGCGCAAGTGAAGCGCGATGGCGAGCGCTTCGAGATTCGGTTCGAGCGGGGCGAGACCAAGGTCAAGCTCAAGAAGCTCGGCCCGGCGCGAGGGACGGGCACGCTCGTCACGTTTCATCCGGATGACGAAGTGTTCGGCGGCAAGCTCCACTTCGACGTGAAGCTGATCGAGGAGAGGCTCGAAGCGAAGAGCTACCTCCACGGCGGCCTCGAGATCGTGTTCATTGACGAGACCCAGTCGCCCGCGGTGACGCACACGTACGTCCATCCAGCGGGCATCGCGGAGTACCTGCCGACGCTCGTCAGCGGCCGCAAGAAGGAACCGGTCCCGCCGGGCGGCGCCGTGTTCTACATGGACAAGCAAGACAAGGAGATGAAGCTCGGCGTCGAGCTCGCTCTCCAGTGGACAGAGTCGACCGACGATCTGATCAAGACGTACGTCAACTCGGTGCCGACGCCCGATGGCGGCACGCACGACACCGGCCTGCGCACCGCGGTGGTCAAGGCGATCCGCAACTACATCTCGACCCACGACCTCGATCCGAAGGGTGTGACGCTCACTGCCGAAGACATCCGTGAGGGTCTCGTGGCCGTGTTGTCGACGTACGTCCACGACCCGCAGTTCCAGTCGCAGACCAAGAACCGGTTGAACAACCCGGAGGTCGCGGCGCAGGTCGAGCAGCTCGTGCGTCCCGCGCTCGAGAACTATCTCAACGCGAACCCCAACTGGGGGCATGCCGTGATCGCGCGCGTGACCGTCGCGGCGCGCGCGCGTGAAGCCTCGCGTGCAGCGCACCAGGCGGTGACCCGCAAGACGGCGATCAGCCACCGGCTCAACCTGCCGGGCAAGCTCGCCGATTGCTCCTCGACCGATCCAGCCGAGAGCGAGCTGTTCATCGTGGAAGGTGAATCCGCGGGTGGTTCGGCGAAGCAGGGCCGCGATCGCAAGACCCAGGCGATCCTGCCGTTGCGCGGCAAGGTGCTCAACACCGAGCAAGCGAACAGCGCGAAGCTACTCGCGAACAAAGAGCTCCAGGATCTGGTCTCCGCGCTCGGATGTGGCATCGGCGAGTCGTTCGACGTCGCGAAGCTGCGCTACGGCAAGATCTTCTTGCTCGCCGATGCCGATGCCGATGGTAATCACATCGCGACGTTGCTCCTGACGTTCTTCTTCCGGCACATGCGCGGGCTGATCGACAAGGGCCACATCTATCTCGGCCAGCCGCCGCTCTATCGCATCGATATCGGCAAGCAGACCCACTGGGCGCTTGACGACAAGCACCGCGATCAGATCCTCAAGGACTTCGGAAAAATAAACTCGAAGCCGAGCATCACGCGGTTCAAAGGCCTCGGCGAGATGAACCCCGAGACGCTCAAGAGCACGACGCTCGATCCGAAGACTCGGCAGGCGCTGCGCGTCACCGTGAAGAGCGGCGAGCAGCTCCAGACCGATCGCACGATCAGCGAATTGATGGGCAAGGACGTCGGCGCACGTTTCAAGCTGATTACAGATAACGCTGCTGAAATCGGCGAATTGGACGTTTAGTTAGATCTGCCTTGTACTGGTTCAGGCCTCGGGCTAAGACCGCCCAGGGTCATGGTGAGGTTGCGGATCGGCGACTACCAGGTTGGGCACGAGCTCGAGCCGGGCTCGCTCGTGCAGCGGTATCGCGGTGTCCACACGGTCCTGCCGCGGCACGCGTTGATCCGGCTCGCGCGCGACGCGCACGATTCGGTCACCGTGCTGCGAGAGGCGTGCATCCTCGCCGCGCTGCCGCATCCCGGGATCGTCCGCGTGTTCGAGACCGGCCGGATCTCCAACCGAACCTGGTTCGCGCACGAGATCGTCGAAGGGCTCACCCTCCAGTCGATGTTCCAGGCGCTGCCCGAGACCGATCTCATCGATCCGGCCACCTCGGTCGGGATGCTGCGCGACGTCGCGGAGATCCTCGCGTACGCCCATCAGCGCGGCGTGATCCACTGCGCGATCACGCCCGAGAAGCTCGTCGTGTCGCGCGGTCGCGGGTTCGCGATGTGCGTCACCGACTGGTCGGCGGCGCGCGCGCACGATGCGGTCACGCCTTTCGCGGGCGAGCTCGGCCCGTTCACCGCGGCCGAGCTCGTGCACGGCGATATCCTCGATGACCGCGTCGACGTGTTCGCGCTCGGGGTCGTCGCGTATCGCGCGCTCACCGGCCTGATGCCCTCGGCGCATCCGGTGCCGACCGAGGTCCATTGCCCGGAAGTACCGCGCGAGCTCACGGCGCTCGTCGATCAGATGATGTCGAGGGATCGGTGGGATCGCCCGAGTGCCGCGGAAGTTCGCAGCGAGCTCGCCTGGCTCGCCACGTCGCTCGCCGACCGGAGCGGACCGGCGGAGGTCGTACGCGTGCGCAAGCCGCGGTGGACGCCACAGATCGATCTTGGATCCAAGCTACGTGCGCAGACCGAATCTGACGACGGTATCTTTCCGAACCTTCCGAAGCTGCATCGCGACGACCGCGACTGACCCTAGGTCTTCACCTAGCAAGCGAAAAAAGCGAGCGAGCCACGAAGCGGTTCGCCGCAGCGTATGCCGACCTCTCGAACGGCTGCTGCCGTCCGACGTTCCGGCGATCTGCGCGTTGATCGGGCTCGAGCTCAACTTCCTCGATTTCATCGCGTTCCCGATCGCGCTCGGGCTCGGGATCGATTACGCGATCAACGTCGCCCATCGCGCCGACCGCTGTGACCCGCAGCTCGCCCTGCGCTCGACGAGCGGCACGGTCCTGGTGTGCTCGCTGACGACGATGATCGGCCACGCGTCCTTACTCGCGAGCTCGAATCAAGCGATCCGCGGGTTCGGCCTCGTCTCGCTGATCGGCCAACTGACCTGCGTGGTCACGGCACTCGCGCTGGTGCCGCCCTCATCGCCATCGGCAGGCCGGGCCAGCTGGTACGCTCGGGGCATGGCAAGGCGGATCGCGCTCGGCGGCCTGATCGCGATCGCTGTGTGGTTCACCGCGCTGGTGATCATCGATGTAGTCGTCGGCTCGCGCCAAGGCTCGACCACCGCCGCCCGGATCGGCGAGACGCTCCAGGCCATCGCCACGATCGGTGACCTCGATGTCGCGCTCGTCCGTGGCAGCTTCGAGATTAGCAAGCTCGCGGTCCATCGCGACGATCTCGTCGGGCACCTCGCGCTCGAGGTCGCTGATGTCGAGTGCTCGCTCGCACCCCTTGGCTGGGCGCTCTTCGATCGCAGCTGTCGTGAGCTCGCGCTGCACGGCGTGCGCCTCGAGGTCTCGACCGCGGCGCTGTTCAAGATCCAGCATCGCAAGCAGGCGCCGATCCGCGCTGATCACTTCACGATCGACGATGCGGAGCTGGTGTTCTCGCCGAGTGCGATCCTGCCGAGCCTCGGCCGGATCGCGATCCGGATCGACCACGCCGAGGCCGGGCCGACGCTGTTCGTAACGCCCGTGTCGTGGATCTTCTCGCTCGAGGTGCTGCGCGCGCATGTCGATCTGCCGGCAAGCGTCACGATCGAGCTGATTTACGATCACGGCGTTTTCGGTGCCGCTGGCTCGCTGTTCGGCGGCACGCCGGTGAAGCTGCCGCTACAGCTGCCGGTCGCGGCGCTTGATCTCGATGCCCACGCGCAGGTCCAGGCGCTCGTCAAGCTCGGCACCGACCTCGCGGAGCAGCTGGTGGCAAAGCGCGCCGAAGACTGGCTGCGCGGCAAGCACTAGGCACGAGACCGGTCGCGTTGCAGGCCAGCTCTTTGCGTCGGCCCGTTGGTACGGACCTCGTCGAAGACGTCAGCCGCGGTACGTGTCGTCCTGCTCGATCTTCGATAGGACCCAATCGAACTCGCCGGCGGTGACGTGCGCGCCGCAGTGCTCGCAGGCACCTGCTTGCGTGACTTGCAGAGGCGCACCACAGTTGCCGCACACTGGCTCGGCTTTCGGCGCCCCTTGCTTGCCCGCGTGTCGGATCATAGTCCAGTACTCGCTGTATGCGCGCTCGGTGTGCTTGCTTCCGCGCACGATCCGTCCGGTCTCCTTGACCTGGACGTAATCACAGCCGGTGCCCCACAGCCGGATCGTGACCGCGTCGTAGTACGTATCGCGCGTGACCTTCGCGTAGTCGACCTTCGTGATCCGCATGTCGGTGAGCTGGTTGCTCAGGCCCTGACTCTTGTATTCGTCGACCCAGTATCTCAAGTAATCGAACAAGCCGTCGGAGACGAACCCGCGGATCGACTCGAGCTCGTTGCTCGCCCACGCCTTGTTGAGCCGGTCGTAGATCATCGTGAGCCGGCGATCGAGCGCTTCCTCGGTCACCGCCGGATCGGCCGCGACGAGCGCCTCCCATTGCGCACCGCAATCCTCGGCCTTGTACGTTGCGAGATCGTTGCCGCGCTCCTCGGTCTCGGTGGTCAGCGTCGGCGGCAGGTCCTTGATCGAATCGACGCTGATGGTCGCGACGCTCCAGTCGAACCGGCCGTTGTCGACGACCTGACGGCACGATGCACACACTTGCGTGCCGGTCGCATTCGCTTGCCACGGCGCGCCGCAGTTCGGGCACGGGAACGTGCGCGAGACACCGGGAGGCTTCGACCTCCGCTTCGCATCGCGCTGGAACTGCCACGTCTCGACGGAGTAGTAGGTGTGGTTCTCCGTCGCGACGTTCGCTTCGAACTCGACGGTGAGGCTCACGACCGCACCGTCGTTCGGCTGGTTGGTCTGGTCGGTCTGGTCGGTCTGGTTGGTCTGGTTGACCGCGGGCACGTCGCAGCTCACGATCCGCATCGCACCGACCACGACCTGATGGACGTGCTCGCCAACAGGTGCGCGCGTCGCGAGGCTCGTGCGTGCATCTTGCGAGACATACGGCGCGACGGTGAGCAGTTGCTGCTCCGTCGCACGTGCACGCTGCGCGGTCGAGAACAGGCGGAAGGCGAAATCTTCGAACACGATGCGCGAGAACTCGGCATCCAAGCCAGAAAGGCCGGTGAGGTTCATGACTGTCGCGGCCTCGTGGAACGCGACCGGTGGCCCGCTATCCCAATCGCGGTTCTTGCGCTGTTTCCAGGACGAGTAGAAGACGTAGCCGACGATCACCGCGATCAGCGGCAGCGCGATGCTCGGGTAGTAGATGCAGATCCGGAGCAGCCACCAGATCAGCTCGAGAACGACAACTGCGCCGCCACCACCACCACCGCCACCACCGCTCGAGTGACCGCCACCGCCGCCGAAGCTGTCGCCACCGCCGGGTCGCGCGAACGCGAGCGTGCTGCATGCGAGCACCGCGAGGGTCGAGAGCAGCGCGATGTGCCGGCGTTTCATCGCCGTCGCTCCCTGACACCCAAATCGCTGTCGATCGCATCGGGTAGCTCGTTGACGTCGTCATCGCTATGCGGCATCGCCGCACCCAGCATCGGGGCGAGCTGCGCGAGCGCGCTGCCGACCGCCGCTCCGCCCGATCGAAGTTGCGCGATCAGCGCCGCCTCGGCCTTCGCGAGCGCGCCCTCGTCGAGCGCCGCCGCCAAGCCGAGATCTGGAATCAACGCGAGCTCTTGTTCGAGCCACGAGATGTAGACCAGCACACCACTGCGCCCGGTCGTCGCGTGCACGCCGCGTTCGACAAAGGTAGCGCGCGCCGCGCGCCGCACGTGGTCCTTCAAGATGGAGCGTGGCGTGAGCCAGCGCTTCACCTGGGGCACCTTTTCGATCACCAAGCCCGCGAGCACACCGACGACGAACGGATCGACCAGGATAGAAGAGAGCGCGAACGAGTGCTCCGCGAACAACGTCACGGCGAGGCCCGCGAACGCGGCGAGACCCCCCACGACTACGTTGGCGTGCCGGTAGGTCGCGGAGGCGCGCCTCACGGCGACGACCACTTCGACCGCGGAGCACCCTTCGATCTGCGTGACGGCACGTGCGAATGCACCCCGTGCTTCGTCGTCGAGGAACTGCGCACTCACCGCGCCCAACCTACCATTGGATCGCGCTGTCTCACGGGGCGCTAGCTCAACGTTTAACCGGGGTGCACGAAGCAACAAACGGTTGGAGTAGTCGAGAGGCTAACCTGGGAGCACGCGGTGGGGCTTTGTGGGTAGGTGGGTGACGGCGATGATCGTCAGCGCCTGTGGCGACAACGTGAAAGTCGGCGTCGAAGTCTTCAATACGCGACAGGCAGCGAGCGTAGCGTCGCGATCGTGCGGCGATCGAGCTTGCCCGAGGGCAGTAACGGTAGCTGGAGTACCTCGGCGAGCCAGCGCGGTCGCGCGTACGGCGCGAGCGTCGCGTGCCAGTGGGCGAGCGCGGCGATGCGGTCGAACGCGGGGGCGGTGACGATCGCGGCGCCAACGACATGGCCGTAGCGCTCGTCGGCGACCCCGAACGCGCACGCCGACGAGATCCCGGGAGTCGCGGTGAGGATCGCTTCGACCTCGAGCGGATGGATCTTCTCGCCGCCGCTGATGATCACGTCGTCGCGGCGACCGAGCACGTGCAAGGTCCCATCGGCTTCGAGCTCTCCAAGATCGGCGGTGACGAGCTGCGGGGCGATCGCGGTGCCATCGAGATAGCAGGTCGCGAGCTGCGGCGTGCGGATCGCGATCGTGGCCGAGCACTCGACATCGACGCTTGGCAGTAAGACCAGTGGGCCACCAGGTGTCCGCGCGGTCGCGATCTGGCCGAACGTCTCGGTCAGGCCGTACGAGGTGAGCACGGGCCAGTGCGCGGCGAGTGCGGTCGCGAGGAGGTTCGGTGGCGTCGCGGCGCCCCCGAGGATGATCGCGCGCAACGCGGCAGGCGAACCGGTCACGAGACTCGCGAGCTGTGCCGGCACGAAGGAGGCGATCGTCGCACGCGCATCGCGCATCGCGACCGCAAGGTCGGTGTCGTGCTCGACGAGAATCAACGGCTTCCGCGCGATCAAGCAGCGCACGACGATCGAGAGCCCACCGGCGTGCGCCATCGGGAGCGGCAGCAGCCAGCGGTCATCTTCCCGCCAGCCGAGCCGCGCTTCACTCGCGCGTGCCGCCGCCGTGATCGCGGTGCGCGACAGCACCACGCCCTTCGAGGCGCCGGTCGACCCCGAGGTGAACAACACGAACGCGGTGCCCGCCGGGAGTGTCGCGTTCGCGATCTCCGCGCGCTGTCGGGCTTGGTCGTCGGGCGAAGCCTTCGCGTGGAGCATCGCGACGGGTTGCGCCGCTTCGAGTGCGCCGTACACGCCGAGGATCGTGGTGACCTCGGGCAAGGCGACGAGCACCGGTCCGGGCGTGCGTGCGAGCTCGGCGCATTCCGCGAACGTCCATGTCCGGTGAAGGGTGATGATCGCGGGGAGGTCACCGGCGTCGCGTGCGGCGGCCGCGATCGAGAGCACGCTCACACGTGCCCTACGTGATCGAAGAAGTGCTCGAGCGCGGGGTGCGGTGCCAGGCCGACCGCGACATCCGCGTCGATCGAGCGTGCGAGCTCGGCGCATGCCGCGGTGCCGATTGGACCTTCGAGAGTGTGCGTGACGATCGGCGCGACGCCATGCTCGTGCGCGAGGACCGCGAGCTCGTGGCAGCGGGCGAATCCTCCGAGCAGCGTCGGCTTCAGGATCAGGGCGGCGAGGCTCGGCGACACGATCGCGCGCGCGAGCTCGCTCGGATCGAGCCCGATCAGACTTTCGTCGAGCGCGATCTTGCACGGCAGATCGTAAGCGAGCAGCTCGTTCGCGCCCACGCACGGCTCTTCGACATACTCGATCGGTAGTGCCGCGAGCAGGCCGAGCCAGCGCTCGGTGTCCGCGCGAGGCCACATGCGGTTGGCATCCACGCGCAGCGGCACGCCGGGCACCGCCGCCGCGATCCGGAGCACGCGATCCGGATGCTCGGCCTTGATCTTGAGACAACGCGCGCCGCGCGCGACGGCCAGCATCGCCTCCGCTTCATCGTCGACGACCACCGCGCTGCGAAGCGCGACTCGCGAGGTCGCGCCCCACAGCGCAGCGATGCTCGTCCGCGCATCCTGCGCGAGTGCCGCGAGCAGCGCGGTCTCGATCGCGAAGCGCGCCGCCGGTGCCGCCGTGATCCGATCGGCGACCGCGCTCGCCTGCGCGGTCGATTCGAAGGCGATCGGCACGCACGCGGCGAGGTCTATACACGCCGCCTCGGCGTCGGCGATCCGATCGATCGACATGCCGGGGAGCGGCGCAGCTTCGCCGAGACCTGTCGCCTGCGCGGAACGGACGCCGACAATCACCGCCGTACGTTCGTTCCATGCACCTCGCGCCGCGCCGCGCGGTTCGATCGGCCAACGCACCGTACAGTGCGCGACGCCGACGATCGTGGTCACAGACAAAGCCCGATCGCGAACAGCACGCCATACGCGAGCAAGAGCTTGCCGGTCGCCGCGAGACAGTCGTTGAACTCGGGGCCCGTGACCGCGCGCACGAGGGCGCGCAGCCGGACGATCGCGAGCGGTAACGAAGCGAGTGGCAGGAGCAGCCACCAGTGCCTGTACGCGGTCGCGAGCCCGATCGCGACCACGTAGCTCGCCCCGAGGAGGATCGCGTACTCGGCGATCGCACCTCCGCGTCCGAGCCGGACCGCGAGCGTACGCTTGCCCACGCGCACATCTTGCAGCCGGTCGCGCAGATTGTTGACGACGATGATCGCGGTTGCCAGCGCGCCGACCGGAATCGCCGCCCAGACCGCGAGGCACGGCACGGTCGCGAGCTGGACGTACGCGGTGCCACACACCGCGACGAAGCCGAAGAAGATCATCACGAACAGATCGCCAAGTCCATGATAACCGAGCGGCCACGGGCCACCCGTGTACGCGATACCCGAGGCGATCGACGCGAGCCCGATTGCCACGACCGGCCAACCACCGACGCTCGCGAGGTACACGCCGAAGCCAGTCGCGATCGCAAACGCGATGATCATTGCGCGCTTCATCGCGGCCGCGCTGATCAAGCCGGTAGCGACAGCACGGGTCGGTCCGAGCCGGTCCGGACCGTCCGCGCCCTTCTCGGCATCGAACACGTCGTTCGCGAAGTTGGTGCCGATCTGGATCGCGAGCGAGCCCGCGAGTGCCGCGAGGGCAGGGCCCCACGCGATCCCACCGGCTGCACGCGCGACCGTGGTACCGACGACGACCGGCACCACCGCGGCCGGCAACGTGCGTAGCCGCGCGGCTTGGATCCACACGGATGCCATCTCAGGGATACCGCGGGAACTTCGAGAAATCGGGGGCACGCTTCTCGAGGAACGCTTCCTTGCCTTCACGACCTTCGTCGGTCGTGTAGTACATGAGCGTCGCCGAGCCGGCGAACGCCATCATGCCGGCTTGGCCGTCGCAGTCCGCGTTCATCGCCATCTTGAGGAAGCGCAGAGCGGTCGGCGACTGCACGAGCATCTCCTTGCACCACTGGATCGTCGTCGCTTCGAGCTCGGCGAGCGGCACCACGGTGTTGATGAGGCCCATGTCGAGCGCTTCTTGCGCGCCGTACTGGCGGCACAGGAACCAGATCTCGCGCGCTTTCTTCTGTCCGACGCAGCGAGTCAGGTAGGAGCTGCCGAAGCCGGCGTCGAAGCTGCCGACCCGCGGACCGGTTTGCCCGAACTTCGCGTTGTCGGCCGCGATCGTGAGATCGCAGACCAGGTGGAGCACGTGGCCGCCACCGATCGCATAGCCCGCGACCATCGCGACCACCGGCTTGGGCAGATAGCGGATGCGCATGTGCAGATCGAGCACGTTCAGGCGAGGCACGCCGTCCGGGCCGACGTAGCCGCCCTTCCCGCGGACGCGCTGGTCTCCGCCCGAGCAGAACGCGAGCGGGCCTTCGCCGGTGAGGATGACGACGCCGACCGAGCCGTCGTCGCGCGCTTCGTCGAACGCGCGGATCATCTCGGCCGTGGTCTGCGGGCGAAACGCGTTGCGAACCTCGGGACGGTTGATGGTGATCTTGGCGATACCGTCGCACGTTTGATACTTGATGTCGTCGTAGCCAGGGTGCGTGGTCCAGTTCAGCTCAGCCATGACGTGCTCCTGTGAGGTGCTCGAGAACAGAGAGGCGTAGGTCGCGAGCGCCGGTCGGATCGACGGGCGCATGGATGATCGTGGCGCCGGGCACGGCGAGGGCGGTCGCAACGGCCCGACCGAGCGCGGCCGGGGTGGTGGCCAGGACCGCGCGATGGCCGAGCGCGGTCGCGACCGCGACGATATCGATCGCGGGCGGCGTGGTGAAGTGCACGTCGAACGTCGCGGCGGACGCGCTGTGCGCGATCGGCAGGCCACCGAAAATCCGACCACCGCCGTTATCGACGACGACGATCGCGAGCGGCGCCTTCGCCGTGCGGGCGACGAGCAAGCCGCCGAGGTCGTGCGCGAAGCTGACATCGCCGAGGATCAGCAAGACCGGCGCACCGGCCCAGCTCGCGCCGGTCGCCGAAGCAACGAGGCCATCGATGCCCGCTGCCCCGCGCTGCGTGATGACGGCGTGGACCTTCGAACCGGTCGCGATCTGATCGACGACGCGGACCGGCAGGCTGTTGCCGATCTGGACCACGGCACCCGGAGGCAGCGCGCCGAGGGCCGCTTGCAACGTGGCCGCCTCGCTCGAGGCGTGTGCGACGAGCGCTTGCTCCACCGCGGCGGAGGCACGGGCTTCGGCCTCGCGCCACGCGCGCGTGAACTCGGAATCGCCGCGCATCGGCACGGTCAACGTGACGTCGCCCGTGATCACGTGCGCCGCACCATCCGGGTCGCGGAACGCGTCGCCGAGGATCCAGCGCTCGGCGTTCGCGAATGCGATCTTCGCACCGGGCCATGCCGCGGCGACGGGCTCGGCGCCGAGCTGGATGATCAAGTTCGGCGCCGGTGCGAGCTTGCTCGCGAGCACGAAGTCCGCATGATCGATCGCGGTCACGCCCGGGCGCGCGGCGAACCGCAGCTGGCTCCCGGCTTCGGCGAGCAGCGGATAGCCGGCACGAGCGCAGAGCTCGAGGATCGCGTCTCGCGCGAAGCCGACCGGCAGCGCACCCGCGATCACGATGCCATTCGGTTCGGCTGCGATCCGCGCCACGAGCTCGGCGACCGCTTCCACGTCGGCGGTCAAGCGCGGAGGCGCTATGACGATCGGCTTGTACTTCAACAGCGCGACCACCGCGGCGAGCGCGAGCTCTTCCTCGGTGCACGGCGCGACCGGCTCGAGCGGCTTGCGCAGCGGCACGTCGAGATGCACCGGCCCGGGGCGCGGCCCACGGCTCGCGGTCACCGCCTGGATCACGGTGCGGCGCACGGCGCGCAGCGCGAGCTCGCTACCGTGCGGTGCGCCGAGATCGAACGCAGCGCGCGTGAAACGGCCGTAGATGCCGATCTGATCGATCGTCTGCGATGCGCCGCAGTGCTGGAGCTCGGGCGGCCGATCGGCGGTGATGGCGATCAGTGGAATGCCCGCCTCGCTCGCCTCGACGATCGCTGGCAAGTAGTGCGCGGCAGCCGAGCCACTCGTGCATACGAGCGCGACCGGGATCCCGGTTGCACGCGCGAGGCCGAGGGCGAAGAACGCCGCTGCACGCTCGTCGATGATCGTCGGCAGGGCCAGGCGGCCATCGGCGGCGAGCGCGGCGACCAAGGGCGTGGATCGAGAGCCCGGGCTGACCACGCACGTGGTGACACCCGCATCGCCGAGCGTGGCGACGAGCAGCTCCGCCCACAGCGCTTGGACAACCGAGGGGTTCACGCCGAGACACCCAGCGCGCCGAGCATGGTAGCCAGCTTGACGTCGGTCTCGACGAGCTCGCGGTCCGGATCCGAGCCCGCGACGATGCCCGAGCCCGCGTAAAGATACACGTGCTCGCCCTCGATGACGCCGCTCCGGATCGCGACGACGAGCTCACCGTTGCCTTCGAGATCGAACCACCCGACCGGCGAGGCGTACCAGCCGCGCGCGGCCTCGCGCTCGGCGATCCAGCGCGTCGCGACCGACCGCGGCGTACCGCCGATCGCGGGCGTGGGGTGCAGCGCGGCGGCCACCTCGAGCACGTGGAGCTTCGCGGGTAGCGTCGCCGTGATCGGCGTGTGGAGGTGAACGATCTGGCGGAGTGTGCGGATCCCGGGCTCGCTCGCCGCGGTCACGTTCGCACCGAAACCGCGCAGCGTCGAAACGATCGCCTCGACGACGAGCGCGTGCTCGTTGCGATCTTTTGCCGAGGCGCGCAGCGTCGCCGCATCGTCGCGACCGCGCGCGATCGAACCTGCGAGGGCATCACAGCTGACCTTCGTGCCTTCGACCCGCACGAGCCGCTCCGGGGTCGCCGCGACGAGCGTGCCGGCATTCGGCGGTCGCACGAGCACGCGCACCGATTCGGTATGGCGTGCATCGAGCTCGTCGAACAGATCCGCGGGTCGCGCCTCCCCGGCGAGCGTCACTACCACATGGCGCGCGGCGACGACCTTCTCGCACTCGCCCCGCGCGATCGCGTCGGTGATCGCGCGCACGTACGCGCGATAATCATCGGTGTCACCGGGCTCGATCGTTCGCAGGGCAGGCTGCGGTCGCGCCGCGAAGCCATTGCCGATCGCCGTGCGAAACGCCGCGAGGTCGTCGTGCCAGCGCGCATCTTGCTTCGCCTCGCGCGCATCGACCGCGAGCACGAGCCAGCCGCCGCCATACGTCCAGCGCGGCAACGCGAACCACGCATCACCAAAGCCGGTCCATGGCGTCTGATCGGCGCCACCTGGCGTGAACGCGGCGCCGCCAAACAGCCGGGGCACCCACGTGCGATGTCCGACCGTCGAGGTCACCTCGATCTGCTTCGCGGCCGCGACGACCTGCGCGAACCGATCCGGGCCCTCGCCACGGAGCTCGCGCGCGACGCCGATGCCGACGTACGCCTGATCACTCGTGCTCCATGCAGCCATCGGCGCCGAGCGCCACGCCGCGATGATCGCGGGCGCAGCCACCACCGGCACCGGGAGCGCGATGCACGTGATGCCCGCGCTCGCACGTGCGATCGCGAGCCCGGTATCGAGCAGATGATCGTCGAGTGGACGGTCGGCCTTCGCGGCGACGGCCGCCGCGCCATCGTCGAGCCGCATCTACGGCTCCTTCGGCGTTGCGATGAACAGCGTGCACACGCCGAACGTCAGCGGGATGACCTTCTGGACCTCGAGGCCGTTGTCGCGCATGAGCTGCGCGAACACATCCGGCGCCGGGAACGCAGCGACCGAGGTTTGGAGATAGCGGTACGCGCGCTTGCCCGAGAGCAAGGCGCCGATTCGCGGCACGATCTGCCGGGTGTGAAACCGCGCGGCGCGGCCGAAAAACCCGCTCTGTGGTTCGCCGAGCTCGAGCACCGCGATGCGACCACCCGGCCGCACCACCCGCGCGAGCTCGCGCAGACCCTGCGCGCGATCGGGAACGTTGCGAATGCCGAACGCGATCGTCGCTGCATCGAACTCGCAGTTCGCCTGCGGCAGCTGCTGCGCATCGCCTTCGACCAGGGTGACGCGCTCGGCGAGGCCGAGCTTCGCCATCTTCTGCACGGCGAACGACAGCATCTGCGTGGAGGGATCGAGCCCGATCACGTGGCCCTGCGGCGCCGCCTTCGCGAGCTCGACCGCCAGGTCACCGGTCCCCGTCGCGACATCGAGGATGCGAGCGGTCGGGGCGAGCTCGAGCTCCTTGATCACGCGGCGGCGCCAGCGCTTGTCGAGACCGAGCGAGAGCACCCGGTTGACGAAGTCATAGCGCGGCGCGATCTGATCGAACATCTGGCCCGAGCCGAGCTTTGGCGTCGCGGGCTCGACCTTGACAAGGTCGCTCACGACCTGCGCTCCAGCGACGCGAGGACGACAGTCTCGAGGGCGTCGCGCGCCGGCCCTTTCGGGAGAGTGCTCAAGGCGTCGAGCGCGCGGTTCGCATGCTCCTCGGCGAGCTCGCGCGTCGCGACTAGCGCGCCGGTCTCGCGGATCGCGTTCGCGGTCATCGCGAAGTCCGCGGTGCCCTGCAGCGCTGCCTCCATCTGCGCCTGGAGCGCGGGCTGGCGCTCGATCGCGACGACGAGCGGATAGGTCATCTTTCCTTCGCGCAGATCGACGAGCGGGTCCTTGCCCGTGCCCGTGCGGAAATCGAGCTCGTCGTCGATCAACTGGAACGCGACACCGAGGTGGAACCCGTACTGATCGAGCGCCAGCTCGGCCTTCGCATCGAGCCCGGCGGATCGCGCACCGGCGACCATCGCCCAGCGGAACAGCGAGGCGGTCTTGCCCTCGACGATCTTGAAGTACTCGTCACGATTCGCGACCAGCTTGCCGCGCCGCTCGAGTTGGAGCGATTCGGCGAGGATCATGTCGTCGATTACGCCCAACATCTTGTCGAGGAGCCCCTCGACCTTCGCGGCGCCGATCTTGCGGAGCGCGTTGACCAGCAACCAATCGCCCGCGAAGATCGCGGCCGCGTTGCCGTACTCGACCGAGGCCGCCAGCTTGCCACGGCGGTGCTCGGCGACGTCGACCACGTCGTCGTGGAGCAGGGTAGCCGTATGGACCAGCTCGACCGACACCGCGAGCGATCGGGCCGTCGCCGTGAAGCCGTCACCGAACCGGCTGGCCAAGGCCACGCAGGTCGGGCGGAGATGTTTGCCACCCAGATCCAAGAGGTGGTGGGCCGCCACTTGCACCACGCGGGCGCCCCGCGGGAACACCGCAAGCTCGGCTTCGAACTCGACGAGGTCGGCCTTGACCCAACGATCGAGAAGGGTTAGCCGCTGGCCGAGGTCGTGCGCACCACGCGCCATGCTGACGTGAGCCAAGCGATCGAGCACCACGGAATTTTCGAGGGCGACGGGCATTCTTATCTCCGATGATCCAGGATGCTTCAGAGATTCTTGAAAACAACGAAGGAAGTCCAGCCAGATCGCCAACTTACTGAAATATCGAGAGTTCGCGATCGCGCACGTTGCAAAGAGGACAACCAAATCCCTACTCGGTACACTTTTTACGGTGGCAAATGCGCGCCGCGGTCGGGACCAACGACTCGTCAGTCGGTGTCGAGTCGAGTTCGACCGGCCGTCGGGCGTTGTCGAAGCTGAGACCGAAGATCTTTCGGTTCGTGGATTGTTCATCCGCACTGAAGCGCTCTTGCCGGTTGGCGAAGAAAGCGAAATTCGTCTCGTGCTCCCCGATGGCACGTTGCTTGGCATCCGCGGTCGCGTCGCGCACATGCTCACGCCGTCGGCAGCGCGCGCGCTCGGTCGTCATCCTGGCATGGGCTTCGAGCTCGTCGGTGGCGACACCGCTTCGAAGCTGAAGCTCCGTGCGCACATCGAAAGCCTGCGCACCGAGATCACGAGCCCCGGTCTCAATACGACGACGCAAGCGATCGTGGTCGAGCCCAGTCCTCCGTTGCGCGCGCGCATGGCGCGATGTCTCGAGAGCGCGGGCTTCAAGGTCACACCGTGCGCGAGTGCGACCGATGCGCTCGAGACCTGCACGCAGTGGCGACCGGACGTGATCGTCTGCGCGGCCATCATGGATGGCATGTCGGGCATAGACCTCGCATACGCGATGGCCGATCACGAGAGCCTCGGAATGGTCCCCCTCGTGTTGACCGGCGATGAAGGTGACCTCGGTCGGCTCGAGGCCTTCCGTGCCGGCGTGCGCGATTACATTCCGAAGCCATTCCTCGACGAGGAATTGGTGATCCGCGTCCATCGCGTCGTCGCGCCGCTCGCACCCGTCGCGAACCCCGGCTTGCGCGGCAACCTCAGCGACATCGGCCTCGGGACGCTGCTCTCGCTCTTCGAGTTCGAACGCAAATCTGGAATCCTCTTGCTCATGCGTGACGGCGATATCGCCCGGCTGTTCGTCTCGGAGGGCAAGATCCTCAAGGTCGAAGCGACCCGAGACGATGGCCAACCGCGCGCTCGCATGATGAAGCTGCTCGATTGGGAGACCGGTCAGTTCGAGTTCTCGCCGTGCGCGATCGGCGGCAAGGATGAAGTGCAGGCCTCGGTCACCCAGCTCTTGCTCGAGCACGCGCGCGTCAGCGACGAGCTCGACGCGGTGATGACGAGCAAAGTCCCGCGCGACTCGTAGTACACGCAACCTACGATTGTCGAGCCGTTAATTGCATCGATGTGGCCTACCCACATGCCATTCCAACGTCTTCGCGATCTGGAAGCACGGTCATCCTCGGGTCACAGCGTGAACGGCGTCGACGACGGCACACCGCGCCGAGTGAATGCCTAGTGTTTGCCGGGCGCGAACGGCGGCGGCGTGAGCTTCTCCCAGGGCGCTTCGAGCCCGAGGTATTCACCCCACTCGAAGCCGCTCGCGGTCATCGCCTGCACCTGGTCAGCCGAGAGAACCTGGCCGACCTGGCCGTTGGTCTCGTTCAACATCGTGCCGAGCCCGCCGGCATATTCGAGCCAGCCCGAGACGTTTCGCTCGTACGGTGACAGCGTGCCGTCGGCGATCGCCTTGTTGGTGTAGTCGAGGACGTTGTCGTAGACCTTGTCGAAGGCGGTATCGAGCTTCTTCGATTGCTCGGGCGTGATGTGCGCGGCAGCTTCGGCTTCCTTGCGCATCTCCTCGACGCGCGCGCGCGGAATCGCGAGACCCGTCGCGATCATCGGCGCGACGCGCGCGCGATACTCCTCGGCCGTCTCGCCATCGAGGCGTCCGAACATCGCGGCGAATTCACCTTGCCGGCGCACTCTACGCTCGAGCCGGCTATCTTCTCTTTGATCTTTTAGAACCGGCAACGTCGGCGCGGGACCATGGGGTCTGGGCGTGGTGCCGGCGCGCATCGGCGTGGTCCACGGGTCGCTCGGGCGTGCTGCGAGAGCTTCGGCGAGCGGCCGTGTCGGTGCCCGCGCCGTGAGCTCGCGACGGAGGCTGCGATTCTCGACGACCAGATAAGCGCTCGCGGCTAGCGCGACGACCGTCGTGACAGCGAGCAGCTGGGTGGCGCGCGGCATCGTGATAAGGCTAGCATGGCGACTGACATGCCGAAGGTCGACGTCTTCCTGCGCTCGATCGAGCGGTTCAGCGCCGTCGGTGCGGTGCTGACCTCGGGCCAAGCAGTCACGCTGAAGTTTCCCGCGGGTGATCGCAATGCGACGCAAGTCGTCGCGCACGATCAGCTCGTGATGCTCGTGCGCGAGATCGCGCCGCCCGCGTCGCTCGATCAGATCGATGGCAACAAGCCCTCTCGGTTCGACTACGAATCGAACGGGATCCGCTACGCGATCTCGATCGCGCCGAAGCCGGGGAGCTGGCAAGTCACGATCGATGGGCCTGCGGTTGCCGCACCCGCACCCGTTGCGGTCTCGGTCGGTAGTTCGCCGGTGCGCGCGATCCGTCCCGCGTCGGCACCGGCGGAACGCGCTCCGGCAGTCGCTGGCGGCGATCTCGCGATCGAGCGTGGCCAGTACGCGGGCGAGGCCGTGACGACGACCGCGCCCGCGGCGAGCGGGAGCACCTTTCTCGATGCGCTCACCCACGCAGCGCGCGGTCAACGCGCGAGCGATCTGTATCTAGCGCCAGGTGTCGCTCCGCTCGTGCGTGCGGGTGGCGAGCTCCGCGTGCTCGACCGTGCCGTGAGCGATGCCGAGACGCTGTCGCGCGAGCTTGGCTCGGTTGCACCGGCCGACGCGCGCAACGCGTGGACCGCGCTCGGCACCGCAACCTTTGCGTATGGCGACGGGATGGGGCGCGTCCGGGTGACCCTGTCGCGCGATCACCTGGGTCCGGGCGCCGCTCTCCGCATGCTCGTGGGCGAGCCGCCGGCGCTCGACCGGATCGGGCTCCCCCCCGAGGTCTCGGGCTGGCTCGACCAGCGCGGTCTGGTGGTCGTGGCCGGGATCGCGGGATCGGGCAAAACGACCGCGCTGGCGGCCTTGGTCCGTTATCTCGGAGAACATGGCCGCCGGGTGGTCACGCTGGAGCACCCGATCGAGCTCGTCCACGCGCCGGGACCGTGGATCAGCCAGCGTGAAATCGGCGATCACGTCGCCTCGGTTGGCGCCGGCGTCGTCGCGGCGATGCGCGAGGGCGCGGACGTGATCGTCGTCGGAAAGGTCGCCTCGCCCGAGGATGCGATCGCGGTCACAGAAGCGGTCGCCGGTGGCCACCTCGTGCTGTCCACCATGGCCATCGCGCAGGCGGGCGACGTGCTGTCCCACTTGGTCGAGCTGCTGCCGGCGGACCGGCGAGAGCTCGGCAAAGCAATCATCGAGCGCGGTTTTCTTGGCGCCGTTGCCGGGTCCGTCCAAGGTGCAAATCGTCGTTTCGAGGCAGTTGGTCGCTCCGATTGAGTGGACCTCCGAGGCATAATAAGATTCGACGTTGAAGGTTTTCCAGAATCGCTGTGACTGACGACTACCGAGATGGTGGGACGCTCATCCTGAGCCGTCCGTTGACGCAGGAGAAGAAACCTCCTGCGGGTGACGCATGCCTTGTCAATCTTCATCCGCCGGGTCCTGACATCGGTCGCCGGATTCCGCTGATCAACTCGCAGTACATCGTGGGGCGTGACAGCGAAGCCGGCTTCGTCGTCAGCCGCAGCTCGGTCTCGCGTCAGCACGCACGGATCTATATCGATGACGACGGCGGTTGGTGGGTCGAAGACCTCAACTCGACGAACGGGACGTTCGTGAACGAGGCGCGCATTCGTGCGCAGCAGCTCGCCGATAGCGATCAGGTCCGGTTCGGCGACGCGATCTACAAGTTCCTCTCGGGCACGAACATCGAGAGCGCGTACCACGAGGCGATCCACAACATGGCCATCCAAGATGGCATGACGGGGATCCACAACAAGCGGTTCTTCACCGAGTTCCTCGATCGCGAGCTCGCGGTCGCGAGCCGCTACGGTCATCCGCTCACGCTCGTGATGTTCGATGTCGATCACTTCAAGAAGGTGAACGACACGCATGGCCACCTCGCCGGCGATGCGGTGTTGAAGGATCTCGCGGGCCGGATCAAGCCTCGGATAAGGCGCGAGGATCTATTCGCGCGGTACGGTGGTGAAGAGTTTGCCTGCGTGCTGCCGTCGACCGCGCTGCCGGGCGGCATCGTGTTTGCCGATCATCTGCGCCAGATCATCGAAGAGAAGCCGTGCGCGTTCGAGGACAAGCAGATCTCGTTCACGATCAGCCTCGGCGTGACCACGCTGCATCGCGAGAACGGTGTCGACTCTGCGGGCCTGATCAAGCGGGCCGACGACAACCTGTACGCGGCCAAGCGCGGTGGACGGAACCGGGTGGTGCCTACGCTGGCCGATCTGATTCCCGGCTAGCCGATCGTCTGCTAAGCATCGGCTCGTGATCGGGCAGCGGACTCTCGACGACCTCGGCTGGCCGACCTTGGTCGACCACTGGGCCAAGCGCTGCGCGACGCGCCGCGGTGAAGCAGCCGTGCGCGGCGAGATCCTGTTGCCCGCGATCGACGCCGCGCGGTTACGCGCGGCCGAGATCACCGAAGCGCGCACGCTCGCGTCGATCGACCAGCGGTTGCCGCTCGGCGGCATCGCCGATATCGCGGGCGCGGTCGATCGGGTCAAAAAATCTGCGGCCCTCGAGGCGGCGGAGCTCGTCGCGGTCGCGTCGACCGGCCGTGCGTTCGAGCGGCTGCGCGTACACCTGCGCGAGCACGCCGCCAACGCGCCTCGGCTCGCGGTGCAAGGCGAGCGGCTCGCGGATCTCGGCCACGTGTTTCATCCGATCCTCGACGCATTCGATGCAGACGGTCGGCTCGTCGATCACGCGAGCGATGGCCTCGGCCCGCTGCGCAAGGCCGCGGCGATGATCAAGAACACGCTCGAGAAGCGGATGGAGACGCTGCTCATCGACGAGCGATTCACCACGTATCTCCAGGATCAGTACTACACGCAGCGCGAGGATCGCTACGTGCTTCCCGTGCGCACCGACGGCAAAGGGTTCGTGAAGGGCATCGTCCACGGCTCGTCGCAGAGCGGTCAGACGATGTTCATCGAGCCCGAAGAGATCGTCGAGCTCAACAACCGATTGAAACTCGCCGAAGCCGAGGTGCTCGCCGAGGAGCGCCGGATCTTCATCAAGTTCTCCGGCTGGATCGCCGAAGAAGCGACCGGCTTCTCGATCTCGGCCGCGATCTGCGAGCAGCTCGACGTGATCGCGGCGGCCGCGATCATGGCCGACGACACGATCTCGGCCGAGCCGATCCTCGACGAGGCGCCACGGATCGCGCTCTTGCACGCGCGCCACCCCCTGATGCTGCTCGGCGAGCGGCGTTGCGTCGCGAACGACGTCACCGTGGCCGCGGGGCAGACCTTGTTGATCTCGGGGCCGAATGCCGGTGGCAAGACCGTCGCGTTGAAGACCGTCGGACTCGCCGCGGTCATGGCGCGCGCAGGGCTCCACCTGACCTGCGAGAGCGGCAGCGTGATCGGCTGGTTCCACGACATCGTCACGGATATCGGCGATGCGCAGAACCTCGAGAAAGATCTATCGACGTTCTCCGGTCACATCGTGAACCTGCGCGATTTGTTGATCAGCGCCGCGCCCGGGGTGCTCGTGTTGATCGACGAGATCGCGGTCGGCACCGATCCAGATCAAGGCGCGTCGCTCGCGCAGGCCGTGCTCGAGGCGCTCGCGGTGTCCGGTGTGACCGGCATGGTCACCACGCACTACGATCGTTTGAAAACCCTTGGCACTGGCCAGGACGCGCGGTTCGCGAACGCCTCGGTCGGCTTCGACATGGAGAAGCTCGAGCCGACGTTCAAGCTTCATCTCGGCTCGCCGGGCAGCTCGGGCGCGCTCGCCGTCGCGACGCGCATGGGGCTCGCGAAGGCGGTCGTCGAGCGTGCCCGCGAATTGATCGGCGCGGAGGGCGTGAAGGTCGAGGATCTGCTCGCGAACGTCGCCGATCAACGTCGTCGGATCGAACAGGAGCGCGTGGTCTTGTTAAGCGAGCTCGAGCTCGCCGAGGCCGATCGCGCGACGGTGCGGCTCGAGCGCGATCGCTCGAACGCGCGCTACGAGAAGCAGTTGCGTGCGGTGCACGGCGAAGCGCTCTCCGCGCTGCGTGGCGCGCGACGCGAGATCGAGGAGGTCCGCAAGGAGCTGCGCGGCAAGCAGCTCGCGGCCGTACTCACCATTGAGGATCTGCGGCTCGCGACGCGCCACCTCGTCCCGGCAGGCGGTGAGATCTCGCGGCTCGAACCCAAGCGCAAGCTGCCGCCGGGGACCCCGGCGACCGTGGAGGCGCTCGTCGTCGGTGCGCCGGTGATCGTGCCGCGGCTCGGTCGCTGCGAGGTCGTCGCCGTGCCGCACGACGGCAAGGTCGAGGTCCGGCTCGGCGCGATGCGAGCGCTCGTACCGATCGAGGAAGTGCTGATGGATTCGCATCGCGCCGCTCGTGCGGCGGAGCGCGAGCGCGAACGTCAGCCCGATAGTGAGAAGCCCGACGGCAACCAGGTCGTGATGATCAATGGCGTGCCCGCGGGCGGCAAGGCGAGCTCGCGCACGATCGATTCCACGATCGACGTCCGCGGTCAGCGTGCCGACGAGGCCGTCTCGGCGGTCGATCGTTTTCTCGACGAGAGCCTGGTCGCGGCCCGCGATACCGCGTTCGTGGTCCACGGCCACGGCACCGGCGCGCTGCGCAGCGCGATCCGCGAGCATCTCGGCGCGCACAAGGGCATCGAGAAGTTCCGCGCGGGCGAACCGAACGAGGGAGGCGACGGTGTGACCGTCGCGTTCCTCAAGTAGCTATTTCGGCGATCGCCGCCGTCACGGGACGCGATGATGTGAAGCTTGTGATGTTCGGTGATCTTCGAATACCCGAGGACGAACACGCGCTTGCCGGCAGGATCATAGGCGACGCCGCGCGCTTGCTCGTAGCCCTTCGCGAGCGTGGTGACGCTGCCATCCTTCGCGGCACGCGAGACCGTACCGGTGCGACCGTGACGAACGAACCGTCGGGCCATCGCCGGTGAACTAGACATCGGGTCAGGGCGCGACGACGTAGAACGACAGCTGGTAGTAGGTGTCCTTTTCCTTTGGAGCCGGCAGCACGAGCTTTGCGCCTGCTGCCTCGATGCAGGTTCGTACGGCATCCTGGGCCGGCTTCGACGACGCACCAAGCTGGGCATCGAGATCGTGGTCGAGCGTCACCTTCACACCGCTGACCGGCACGTTGTAGCGGGGTCGCTCGCGATCCGATTCCGGCGTGCGCGCGCCGGTCTTGATGATCGCGACCGCGAATGTGAGCCCGGGTTGCTTCGCGAGGCACGCGCGCAGCTGCGGCATTGCCTTCTGCACGACGGGCACGAGTGGTGCGGTCTCGACCAACGACGTGCTCTGCGGCGTGCGGTGTAGCGTCTGCGGAAACGCCATCGCGCCGAAGGCCTTGACGTGCTCCTCGGCGCGGCGCCGCCACGGGCTCGTCGGTGCGGTCTTCAAGAAGTGACGAAAGTAGAGCAGCGCGAGCTCGGGCCGTGCCTGCTCGCGATCGAGCGTCGGCGTGGTGCCGTACGCGAGGCCGAGCATGTACTGATCTTCGCCGGCGCGCAGCCACGGATAGGTCGGGTTGACGATCAGGCTGAACGCCGAATCGAACTGGATCGCCTTGCGCGCCTCTTCATCGGCCGCGGTCGACTTGCGCGCGCGATCGTAGGCGAGCGCGAGCAACCAGTGGATCGTGCCTTCGGTGCCGTCACGCGCTTCGAGTGCGGCGCTCAATGCATCGACGGCTTCATCGAGCTTGCCGAGCGCGATCCTGACCTCGCCGAGCCGCATCCATTGCTCGCCGTGCGACGCGACGGTCACCGCGTGGAGCAACGTGCGCTCGGCCGCTGCGTATTGGCCGGCGCGGCCCTGGCAGATGCCGAGCTGGAGCTCGATCGCATCGCGCTCATTACCTTCGAGCGACGGCACGTTCGCGAGCTCGAGATCCGTAGCGCATTTCCCCCAGTCCGCGAGGATGAGATACGCGAGGCCGCGCGCGGCATGCGCGTGATAATCAGCGGGCAGGCGCCCGACAGCTTCGGCGAGCTTGCCAAGCGCGGCAGTCGCCGAATCCTTGGTGCGGTCTTCGAGCATGCGCTTCGCATCGCGCACGAGCTCGTCGTACGGCTTGCGCTCGGGATCGAGCGCGGCTTCCCACAGCGAAGAGTGGCTGGCTTGTTCCTCGTCCGGATCCTTCGGGAGCGCGGGATAGCGCTTGCTCTGTGCGAACGCCGCGCTCCCACACAGGAGGATGATCAGTGCGTAAATTCGAGCCACGGATTCTCGAGGTGGACGGCCTTGCGAGTCTGCACCTTGAGGAGCGCGTCGAGGTGCGCCTTCGCGCGCGGCTGGAATTCTGGATGCGCGCCCGACTTGATGTACTGGTTCCAGAACTCGAGCGCCGATTCGTTCATCCCGAACGCTTCGTAGGTCAGCGCGTAGTAATAAAACTCTTCGCCGCGCGGTACGAAGAACGTGATGCCGGTCTGGATTCGCTTGTGGAACTCGCTTACCGCTTGTTCGCCTTGCGCGACGATCACGTCCTTCGCTTGGCTGCCGCGCTCGTCGCGATCGAGGGCGACGGCGAGGCCGTACATGGTCTCGGTGTTACGATGGGATCGCAGCGCGTGGTGATACGTATCGATCGCATCGTCGAGCCGACCCACCATCATGTAGGTCTCGGCGAGGTTCGACAGCACGGTCTCGTCGGCGAGATCGGTGCGCGCGAGGATCTTCTCGTAATCCTTCACCGCGAGCTCGAGCTCTTGCTTCGTTGCGAGCCGGGTATGCAGTACGGCGCGATGGAACAGCAAATTGAAGTCGCTGCCGAGGCCGTTGTCTCGCTCGACGCTGATCCGCGGATCGAGAGGCGCACGGCGTTCGAACGCATCCCACGCGGCGATAACGTCTCGCGCGTGCTTCGCATCAAACCCGTTGACGTCGTCAATCGGGCACAGTGGTGATCGCGCCACGAACTGATTGCTCTGCGTGCAGTCGAGATAGAACGCGTAGAGCAAGCGACCGCGGCGATAGTACGGCTCCGGCGAGTCGGGCTTCGCACTCGCCGCGTTCTGGTAGGAGAGCGCCGCACGCGTGACGAGCTGGCGGATCGTCTCGGGTGAGACCGAGGCCGACGTCGCTTGCAGCGCGAACTCGTCGCCGCTCTTCATCTCGCTCTCGTAGATATCTTGCTGGGTATCCGGCGAGCCCTGCTCGATCGCGTGCTTCCACAGATTCGCGTGCGCGCTGGTGGCCACCCCGAGGCTCAGCACCACGATCGAGAGCGCACGCTTCATCATGGGTGACGAGGCCTTCGCCGGTACGGGACGGCCGGCGTCGTCGGGAGCGTGGTCGCGCCGGGCACGAGCGCGGCCGTTTTTGGGCGCTTGTCGATCGCCGTGATGTGCTCGAGGGCGCGTCGCGCATGGGCGCCGTGGCCAGCTGCGTAGAGCGCCCACTCGGTGCGAGCATCGGCATAGTTGTCGGTCGCTTCCAGCAAGAGCGCCCGATAGTACTGCTGGTCCTCGGCTGGCGAGAAGCGGAACGCCGCTATCACCGAGGTCACCATCATCCCCCATTGGTCCTGGAGCCCCGCGCGGAGTCGGGCGAGTTGCTCGATGGCCGCGCTGCGTTGATCGTCGCGATCGTAAGCAACTGCGAGCGCGAACGTGGCGAGTTGATTTTCGTTCGAATAAAAGGTGGGCGCGGTCGGCATCGCATCGGCGAGCACATCGATCGCGTCGGTCGTCTGGCCGCGTAACGCGAGTGCGGTCGATAGATTTACGAGGATGCGCGCGGTCGATGGCTGGCCGGGCACGAGCGGACCCTGCGCCATGCGGAGGTAGCGCACGGCATCGTCGAGCTGACCGAGGCGCAAGTAGATCGCGCCGAGCGTGCCGGTGGTGTCCGCACCCGCTTTTTCAGGACCGACGAGATCGATCACCGCGTGCAGCGCGTCCATCGCTTCGCGCGTCTCGCCGATCGCGTCGGCAGTTTGCGCGTAGAGCTTCAAGACCTCGAGATGATCGGGCGCGAGCCGGCGCGCATAGCGCAACATGCCGAGCAGCTCGCGATACAGCTTCTGCCGACCTTCCCTGGTCGGGTCGTGCTCGACGATGAGGTCCGCCTCGCTGAAACTGACCGCGGCACCCGCCTTCGAGAGGATGTCGTCGATCTCGGCCTTGTGCGGCTCGGTGACGTCGCGCCAGAAATCCTTCGGCACGGGGATTGGCTGGAGGTCCTCGCCGTCGGGCGTCGCATGGGCGACCGCCGGACGGCAGAGCAGCACGCCGAAGAGGAGGACCCGCTTCACGCCCTGATTATGCAGGGCAGGCTGCATCCGCGCCATGACAGGTGACGGGGGGAAAGGGCCCCGTTCGAGGCGGGGATCGAGGCGCCGCTGCGTGCCGGATCGGCCGTTCAGGTCGCTGTTCAGGTCCACCCAGCTGGCCCATCCTTTGCTGCCAGCGCGAGCGTGGACCGAGCCGTACGAGCCACCGCCAACGAGCCAATCGAGGCTCGCCACTAGCTGAGCGTGCTCGCGCTCGTCGGCGACCTCCCGGCTTCGGCGACTGGTGAGCTCCGGCGACAGCGCTCGACCAGCGCTCGATGTCTACCAGCGCTCGATGTCTACCAGCGCTCGATGCCTACCAGCGCTCGATGTCTACCAGCGCTCGATGTCTACCAGCGCTCGATGTCTACCAGCGCTCGATGCCTACCAGCGCTCGATGCCTACCGGCGCTCGATGCCTACCAGCGCTCGATGCCTACCAGCGCTCGATGAAGGTCTCGACCGCGATCGTGACGCTCGGGCAGCGGATCGGAGGGGCCGCGTCGTGCATCAAACCGACCTCGCCCGGAAGCGGTGAGCCGGCGCTGCGTAGTACGCTTGGCCCGTGCGAAGGGCGCTAGTTACGACGGTGGCGGCAGTCGGTTGTTTGTGGCCTGCGTTCGCGCACG
>Ga0209724_1000751_pt1 | contig 30852 bp, 17 predicted proteins | sample grotaG_FD_184143 | JGI IMG/M metagenome (GOLD analysis project Ga0209724, IMG submission 184143) | Glacier valley bacterial and archeal communities from Borup Fiord, Nunavut, Canada, to study Microbial Dark Matter (Phase II) -... | ecosystem: Environmental > Aquatic > Freshwater > Ice > Glacier ...
CAAAACCCTCTTTCATCTGGCCAAACTCTCTGGAATCGACCTGTCCCTGTCTGCAGGACCTGATAGCGTCATTAAACCATCCAACCCTTTAACCCCTAACCATCCACTCATCCAACCTATCAACTTAATTTTCAACACCCCACAACTCCCCACTGAAATCTATGCCCGGTTACCAGCATTACTGCGTGAAAGTTGTGCTTTATTTCAGAAAGGCATTGAACAGGATGTATTTCTGATCAGTTCACTGGGGGTATTAAGCGGCTGTTTACCCAATATCGAAGGAATGTACTTTGATTGTAAACATTCAGCCCATCTGTATGCATTTATTACAGCACCGGCAGGCTCAGGGAAAGGCAAAATGATATGGTCCAAATACTTTGGACAGACCATCCACGATCATCTAACTGAGCAAACACGCATAGCAAGGGCTATTTATGAAAAGGAAATGGAGCATTATCTTAATCTGACAAAAGCGCAAAGGCTAAAAACGGACAGACCTGCAGAACCACCCAGTTTAATGTTTTTTATACCGGCCAACAGCAGCTCTGCGGCTTTCACGCAGGCTTTGATGGACAATAATTTCAGGGGTGTAATATTTGAAACTGAAGCCGACACGCTGGCTGATACCTTCAAACAGGATTGGGGTAATTTCAGCGATGTGTTGCGTAAAGCATTTCAGCACGAAAGTTGCAGCATGTTCCGCAGAAAGGACAATAAATTCACCGAGATCAAAGATCCGCATATTGCAATTTGCATTTCCGGAACTCCCAAGCAAGTGCACAATCTGATGCCCGATATTGAAAACGGACTGTTCAGCCGCTTCATGTATTACGCTTTTGAAGATAACTCGGAGTTTAAAAATCCTTTTGTATCACATTACCCTGACAGTTACACCGACTTTTTCACTCACAAGGGAGAGGTTATTTTTGATTTATACCAGCAATTGGAAAGTCTCAGCCACCCGATTACTTTTAAATTGACGGAGCAGCAAGGAGTTCGTTTTACGGCCTTCTTTAAAACCATGCTAATAAAAAACAAATTGCTGTTGGGTAATGACCTTGATGCCAATATCAAACGTCTGGGCATCATCTCTTTCCGCATCGCGATGATCCTAACTGCACTAAGAATGCTGGAACCTCAGCTCAGGAGACACCAGCTCAGGAGTCCGATGATTTGCAGTGATCTTGATTTTGAGACCGCTATCATCATTGCCGGTACCCTGCAGAAACATGCCATTGCCGTATTTCAAAACATGCCCAACAACGAACTCAAAGGAATTAAACTGGCATTCTATGAAAAACTGCCCCAGACTTTCGACCGGAAAGGTTATTTAAAAGTAGCGGAGGAATTGGAAATACCTGGTAGGACAGCAGATAAGTATATCGGCCAGTTTAATCCCAAACTGCTGAATCATGTTTATAACTTATATACGAAAATAGGATAGAGAAGGGAGAAAATGGGAAAATGAGAAGGGGAGAAGGGGAGAAGGGGAGAAGGGGAGAAAATGAGAAAATGAGCAGGTGTAGCAGGTAACTGGGGTCGTGTCAAGGCTACAAATGTCGCACTACCTTGTTGCTACCTCTACTGGTGCTCTGCACCTCGTCTGGCAGAGAATTCCTCGATCTGTACGATGAAATTCTAAATGATGTTACTATTGTGAATAAGGAGGGGGGAGAATAAAAAAAGCATCCGTACGATTCCCGCATATCAAATAAATGAATTGGTAACGACGATCCTTTAGGGGTCCCGAGTCCTCGGGACCCCTAAAGGATGATCAGATCATTGTATTGAAATAGCCACTCGCTCTGTTATTAATTTTTTCGTTTGTTTTGGTAGAGGATGAAACAAAAACCTAAGGAGGAACTCCTTCTATATGGATTAAATTGGATTGAATAATTAATAATATAAAAGGCTGATTGTATTGATAATTATATTTAATTTTAATATGAATTATTCGACTTATGAGATTTATCAAGAGATTAAATCAATCGAGTTGTTTGAAATTAGATGGATAATAAATTAATCTATCAACCCCAAGGGTTAAAAGATTAAGAAATATACACTATATTTGTATGAGATTAAATTACAAACCTAAAAAACTGGGAAAGACCGTTGCAGATTTATCCGCTATTAAAAAGAACTATGGCACAATGGCTAAGGATGTAAATATCAGGATAAATGAACTTAAACATGCCACTACACTTGAAGACATGAGTTTTCTGCCAAAGGCAAATAAGAAAAAAAAAGGTACACAGAGTCACACAGAGGTTACACAGAGTTACACAGAGTTTTAAAATAAGAAAAAAAGGTACATTGAGTATTATTGTTTTTTTTTAAACTCTGTGTAACTCTGTGTATACTCTGTGAAACTCTGTGTAAATAAGGAATAAGGAATAAGGAATAAGGAATAAGGAATAAGGAATAAGGGATAGAGATGCACTGCACAATTGTCGTAGAAGTCCCGAGTACTCGGGATGTAATCCGTTTTAATCCGTGCAATCCTTTTCAAATAAGAAAATTCAAACCAGATGAAATACAAGACACTACAAGATATTAACAACGCGAAAGAAGTGATATCCTGTCCGGGCGATACTTTGTTGGAAACCATTCAGGCAAAAGGTATTTCACAATCAGATTTAGCTTTGCGGATGGGAAGACCGTTGAAAACCATCAACGAAATTATCATGGGAAAGGCATCCATTACTCCCGAAACGGCTATTCAGCTTGAGCGGGTTATTGGTCCTTCTGCCCAATTTTGGCTTAACTACGAACGTCAATACAGGCTCGATTTGGCTGAAATAGCAGAATCGGAACAATTACTTGGTGCCTCGGATTGGGTTGCCCAGTTTCCTTTAAAAGAAATGATGAAATTACAATGGATCAGTTTTGAGAACGATGTAATTTCCAAGAGTGATGCTTTACTTAAATACTTTTCGGTAGCCAATAAAGAATCATTCCAAAAATATTATCATGAAAACCTTTATGCTGCCGCTTTTCGTAAGTCTCCATCCAGCAATCAGAATTCCTTTGCCATTGTCTCATGGTTGCGAAGGGGAGATATTCAGGCAGAGAAGATTCAACTTTCCCCTTTTGATAGTAAAAAGTTTAAAATTGCCCTTGCGTCGATAAAACAAATAATAGCGAATCCTCCTGATGGATATTTTACACAATTACAAACGGTTTGCAATTCTTGCGGTGTAAAACTTGTTTTCACGCCCGGCTTACCCAAAACATCTGTTAGTGGCGCTACCCGCTGGCACAACGACAACCCAATCATTCAACTTACCGACCGGTATAAACGGGACGATCTATTTTGGTTTACTTTTTTTCACGAAGCCGCTCACATTGTGTTACACGGCAAAAAAGATGTCTTTATTGAAGGGATTGAAACTTCTGAGGAAACAAATGCAAAGGAACTTCAAGCCGATGAGTTTGCAGCAAAGTGGGTACTTAACTAAAATTGTGTGACCTGTTTTTTATCCTGAAAAATGCTGAATTAGGACTTTTATGATTAAAGGTTTAAAGGATTGAGCGTCTGGTTTTTAATAATAAAATCCTAAAATCCGTTTAATCCTAATTCAGACAATTGGAATCAGGGAACTCCGCATTGCGGAGACAACGGATGAATTCCTTGATCTGTAAAATGAATTTCTAAATGATCCTGGGATTGTGAATAAGGAGAGGGGAGAATAGAAAACCTCCCGTACTATTCCCGCATGTCAATTGTGATCGATGATGCTGTAGGGGCGGCCCTGTGTGGCCGCCCTTTTTCTGTATGTCTGCATTGATAATATGAAACACATTGATAATATGAAACACATTGATGAAATGAAACACATTAATGAAATGAAACACATTGATGAAATGAAACACATTAATGAAATGAAACACATTAATGGGAAAAGGGCGGCCACACAGGGCCGCCCCTACTGGAATACTTTTAATTGCACCTATTAATTCACAAATATAGTAAATATTTGTGAATTAACTGTAACAAATAGTATCAGTATTTGTGACAAAACTATCTTGTGATGCAAGAGATAACGGCAACCTGCCGGCACTGTTCAAATTTAACCATCCGGGAGCTTTTGCCGTAGTAGTGACTGATGCGGTCTATCATGGCGAAAATCAAAAAAGTGCAATAGAAGGCAAGGAAGAAGATCTGAAAACAAACAGTAGAAAAAAAATTAGTATTCCTAAAGAAACTAGTAGAGAAACTAGTAGAGAAACTACTAGAGAAAAAATACTCCGCTTAATTGAAGCCGATGCACCCATTACTGCTTTAACGATAGCAGAATTGATTGGAATTACAGAAAAAGGAATCAGGTATCATTTAAATAATTCAAAAAAAGAAGGCTTTATCAAACATTCCGGTCCTACCAAAAGCGGTAAATGGGTGCTTTTTAAGAGGAAGAACGATGAGCAACAAACCCAGTGAGTTAAGATTACACCAGCTCAGGGGTCACCTGCTCAATATGCCCACAAACAGATGAATTGGTAACGACGATGCGGTAGGGGCGGCCCTGTGTGGCCGCCCTTTTTACGTGAATCTGCACTGATGATGAATAAATGTCTGAATTAGGATTTCTAGAATGAAAGGATTGAAGGATTGTGCATCCGTTTTTTTAATCATATAATCCGTTTAATCCTAATTTACAATTGATATGATCACCGGGTAAACAAATAAAAGCTATCTTTGAAATCGTTTTTAAACGAAGAAATCAGATTAAGCGGCGGAATGAAGATAATCCATAAAATTGATGAATTTCTGTTTACGATCTTTCCAAAAATGGGGGGGGGTAAAATACAGATAATCAATGAGTTAGAAAACTACTATACTTACGGTCCATTTAAACCTAAAATAACTGTTGATGGTGAATGGGTTACCATCGAAATTGATGCTCCAACAATACTATCTCAGGAAGCTGATTACCGCAAAACGGTGGCACTTTGTGAAAGGGGAAAATACGCCGAAGCACGACAAATACTTACAACCTTAATTGATAAAAACCCTACCAATTCGGAATTCTACCGGATCATGGGTCAAATACGCTCTGACGAGGGTGAACAGGACGAAGCCATTGATTACCTTATTGATGCACTTCGCTGGGATTCCAAAAACGGTTGGGCGCTGATGATGATGGGCAACATTCTTGCCAAATTCAAAAAAGACATTCCAACAGCACTCAAATACTTGGACCAGGCTTTGCAGGCCAATGTCAATGATTACATCAGCCTTACCAATATTGCGTACCTGATGTTTCAGCAAGATAAAACGGAGGAAGCCAAACGATATCTGGAAGCTTCATTAAAGATCAATGCGAAATACCCCAATACCTTTATGATCCTGGGTATGATCGCTGAAAAAGAACAGGATTTGAATGCTGCTTTCAACAGTTCTCTACAAGCCGTTCAGTTGTGTCCTAAAAAAGGTGAACTTTATCAAAATGTGGTAAAACAAACCATCCGATTTGCCAAAGAAATCATCAAGACAGATACAGGTCGAAAGATCGTGGATCAATTCAGGCACAAGCTCGAATATGAATGTGACTCACTCATTGAAATGATTGAAGATGGGAACATCAAGACTGCTGCCAAATTTGAACTGGCCGAAAACTTTAACCGGACCAAACATACGGTTCGTTACAAACCCAACTTCGAGGGTGTCGAACATTTAATCCTTCACGAGCTGAGCCATCTGAAACTGATCATTGAGGCCCGTAATGAAGGGATCAACCAACTGTTTATCTCTACTCAACAACAGAAAAGCGAATTTCTAAGCAATTATGCAGGGAAAACCAAAAGTCTAAAAGAAAAAGGACTTTCTGTAGAGAAGATCAATCATTTTTTGGGGATGCTGCACGAGGGAATCAATCTCCAGGTGTACAACACACCCATCGACCTGTTTATTGAACAGGCCATCTACCACGACTATCCGGAATTCCGTCCCTGGCAGTTTCTATCACTATATACTCTGATCGAACAGGGAATTGTGGCTGTTACCGATCCAAGGATTATTGAGTTAGCTCCAAAAGATATCCTATCGAAAAGTAAGATATATAACCTTGTAAACGCGGTGCAATATCTTGGGTTATACGGGATATACATGATGGACCCCTTTGATGCAACACTGGCTGAAATACAACAGGCACAAGCCTTTTACAACGAATATCTGGAATACCGTGATGATAAAAAGCCGGGTGAAGAATATGAAATGCTCCTGCACTGGGCCGAAGATTTAAAACTGGATAAATATTCCGAACTGGTGGGCGAACTTCAATACCGCAAACGCAGTGACCTTACTGCTTTTTTAACTGACCTTGAAAAAGATCCGTTGGGTCTGGATGAACGCGACCCGGTAAAGGAACGTGAACAGCGTCGTTTTCTAAAGTCGCAGGAGAAGGAAGGTGTTAATATGGCCATAGTAATGCATATCGTTTCTGCCCTACAATACCTAACAAAACTTCCCCTGGAAACTGTAAAGAAGATTGCCTTCGACATTGCCATGCAGGGCACCCAGGGTTTTAGTACCGATCAGAGCGGATACACCGTTCCTTCTATTCCAGACAAAGAATTTACCGGCTACCAGATCCTGGCTTGGTATTATGTGAGTTGGGCCATTTCAGCTCCCCAACAAGTTGCCGAGCTGGGATTGCCTTATGAAAAGGAATATGAACTGGCAAAGAGGATGGGGGAATAAAGAGGGTTGGGAATGAATGGTTGATTTGTAATGGGGTGGAATAGGAGTGAATAATAAATTTGTTTTTTTCCGGAATAGAAGTGTTATTATACAACCCTGACCCAACGGATTAGTATCCATTGGTTCCAATCATGAGGGTTCTACGATCAAGTATGGATTTTTGCTCAGTTACATGTTTCGTAATTTAATCTGCTGTTATGACGTTGGAATCAGGGAAATACGCATTGCAGAGAATACGGATGAATTCCTGGATCTGTACAATGAAATTCGAAATGATCCTACTATTATTAATAAGGAGAGGGAAGAATAAAAAAGGCCCCTGAGCGCACGATTTTGTAGGGGCGGCCCTGTGTGGCCGCCCTTTTTCTGTGTGGCCGCCCTTTTTCTATATGGCCGCCCTGATGATGATAGGTGGAATACATTTGATGGAAAAGGGCGGCCACATCCCGAGGACTCGGGACCCCTACCGGAGCATACCACATTATCTCAATAATAAATAATATCAATATACTGCACAGTATATTGATTATTTATATAAATTCACAACAGATGTTTTGATGGGTTCGAAATCTGACATCTATCTGATTGGTTGGTCTTTGTCGATTATGCAAGTACATCATTTCTATATAATCAAAAACAGATGAAGAAGAAATTATTTAAACTTCAGCAATTGAAGTTGGAATTATATGATTGGGAAGAACAGATGATCAACCGGAGAATTCATTTGGATGATTTGATAGAGTTACAAGACGACAAAATCGAACCACTTTGGACTACATTTATGGTCAAGGAATTAATAAATCATAAAGTTTGTGAAAAGATTGATTCATACGACAGAATTCAATTATTTAGCAGATACGATCAATTAAGTGGGCTACTCGAGGGATTAATGAATCAATCGCTTTGTAAGCTTAGAGATAAGGATAACCTACATGAAACGGGAAAGGTAATGGCTGAGATGTTGATGATCGCAACTCTTCGATGGAAAACAATACCGGTAACACTGGCCCCAATTTCTAAATTCATAGAAACTCATCAGCAAACCGAATTAAGTCTAATGACAGATTATGTAGATATTTTACACTCTTATGAGATTAATCCATTGGATATTTCAAAAGGAGAGGTGAAACTCCAAATTAATTGTATAGAAGGTCAATTGTCAATGAAACAACAATTTGATGATATCATGGCTGAAATGAAATTGTTTTATGATGAAAGAGAACGAATCTATACAATAGCATCTGAAATGATAGATTACTGAACTGATAACGACGATCCTGTAGGGGCGAGCCCTGTGTGGCCGCCCTTTTTCTGTATATCTACTGGGGTTAGAATGGGAGGGAATATTAAATAATATAAAAAGTGAAAAGGATTCAAAATTTTAGATACTTTTAGAACATATTAAAGAAAGTGAAAAGTATTATAAACTTGCTGATATTTTTCGCTACCTACTGACTAAAAAGAAGACAGCACATAATGATAGTGTTACTAACACTTAAAATATTTGACTGAAAATTTGCTTTAAAAAAACCGAAGAATATGTATCTAGAAAAATTTACTTTAAAATATTTCAGAGGTATTGAAAATATTACTTTGAATTTCAACAAAGGACTGAATGTTCTTATTGGTGAAAATAATGCTGGCAAGACAACTATTCTTGATGCACTCCGCCTTTGTTTAAGTTATGGTAATCAAAAAAGGGATATTTATATTTCCAAATCAGATTTTTATATTGATAGTTCTATGTTAAACCATGAGTTAAATGATATTGAATTTCATTTATATTTTCACATTGAGATCGCAGAAGAAGCAGGTTGGTTCAATGACTTATTAAGTACTCAAGAAGATGGAAATCAGAATTTACAATTACATTTTAGATATTATCTTGATGAAAAAGACAGAGTGAAATATAAAGTTTGGGGCGGTACAAACGAAGGACAAGCTATCGCACCAGAAATATTGTTTCTCATTTATCATGTTCACCTGGACGCTTTAAGGGATTCTGAGCAACATTTAAGACCTATTAGAGGAAATAGATTGGGACAACTTTATGCAAATATTCAAATTGACCCAGATTATCAGATAGACCAAGAAAAGAAAAGAGAATTAGCCAAAAAGGTTCGTTCTTCAGTGGACAATGATGAAGAATGGATTGGTCATATTGCAAAAGGCAAAGAAAAAATCAATGATCATTTAAAAGAAACAAGTTTTACAAATAAACAACAGCAAGTTGATATCTCGTTTCTACCATTTGACTTCAATAAATTAGTTGACAATTTAAAAATTCAAATGCCAATTTATTCGGATGACCTACTTGATGGCGACCCAGCAAATCAGAAACATTTTGAACTATATCAAAATGGACTTGGGTACAACAACTTGATATATACAGCAACAGTTTTGGGTGATCTAAAACAAAGAAAGGAATTGCAGAAAGAAACTTACGCTGCATTGCTTATTGAAGAGCCCGAGGCTCATCTTCACCCTCAATTGCAAAATTTATTTTTCAATTACTTAAATAAACTTGACACCGAACTAGGGTTTCAGATTTTCATTACATCTCATTCACCTACTATTACTGCTAAATCTGAATTGAAATCAGTTATCGTTTTGCAAAATCTGTCAAAAAATATACATGCACTTTCACTGACAAATTCAGGACTAACAGAAGACAATCAAAAATATCTTCATAAGTTTTTAGATGTTACTAAGTCTCAAATGTTTTTTTCTAATGGAGTAATATTAGTAGAAGGAATTTCCGAGGCTTTGCTTATGCCTACTTTCAGCAGAATTGTCGGAAACGAATATGACATCGACAAAGCAGGAATAGAATTAGTTAATCTAAATGGTGTTGCTTTCTCTCATTTTGCAAATCTATTTAATAATGATGATGAGACCAAAAATCTAGTGACAAGATGTTCTTTAATTACAGATGACGACACTGCTGAAGAAAATGAAGAAATTACATCAAGAGCAAGAATTGCAAGCGAACTAGCTAATAAAAACTTAAGAGTTTTTTTAGCGGAAAGAACATTTGAATTTGAACTTTTTATTAATGGCAACAAAGATATTTTACTGGAAATATTTACAGAAATGCATCCAATAGCAGCAGGAAGAATTGTTGCTAATTATGATATCAATATTTATGCGGCAAATTTTCTGCAAAAAGTGATTTCTAATAAGGCAAAGTCAGAATTAGCGCATCGGTTAGTAATTAAACTAGCTTCTGATATTAATGCCCGAGATGCATTTATTGTTCCAGAATACATTATAAATGCAATTAAATATGCGGTAAAGGGAGAATAATGTTTAAAACTCTATCAGATAAGCAAAGAGAAATTGTATTTGACAAATCAGGTAAGTTTGTTGTAAGAGCCTGCCCTGGAAGTGGCAAAACATTTTGTGTAAGTGCAAGACTTGCCCGCCTTCTTATAGGCTGGAAACAAGAATATGAAGGGATTGCAGCAGTTTCCTTTACAAATGTTGCTTGGCAAGAAATTGAAAAGAAATATTCAGAAGAATTCCAAGGAGGAAATAAAATTCCCTTTCCTCACTTTCTAGGAACGATTGATAGTTTTATTAATAAATATATTTTTCTTCCTCATGGTCATCTAATTTTGAAATGTAAAGACAGACCAATTTTAGTTGGAGATCCACACGGCATTTGGACTGGAAAGTTTTTTAGTGACAGCCTGTTTGATAATATAAGTTATAAAATTGACGGTAGTTTATATGCAAAAAATGAACGAATTATGCCACCAAATTGGTTGAATAATGCCAGCATTATTCGTTCAAAAAAAAATATTAATAAGGGTGGCTTTGCAACCCAATCTGATGCAAATTATTTTGCAATGAAAATTCTTGAAAAGTTTCCACAAATCGCAAGAGCAGTCGCCTTGAGATTTCCCAACTTGATTGTTGATGAAGCTCAAGACACATCCGAAATTCAAATGCGAATAATTGATTTGCTGATAGCTAATGGTCTTAATGACGTTATGCTTGTAGGCGACCCAGATCAGGCAATTTTTGAATGGAATGATGCAAGACCTGATTTGCTTAATCAGAAATTTAACGATTGGGATAACTCAATTGTACTTAATGAAAGTAGAAGAAGTTCACAACGTATTTGTAATTTCACATTCAATATTTCCTCACTTTCTGATCCATCTTCTGCTGTTAATGAAGATGTCATGAACTTTGAGCATAACCCAAGAGTAATTATTTACAATGAAAATCTTCCACAAATTGTTATTGAATTTATTGAGGAATGTAGTCAAAATGGAATTGCTGTTTCTAAAGAAACAGTTGCCGTAATTTATAGGAGTAAAAATTTGATTAATGAAATAACTGGCATACCAGAAGTTCCATTTGGATCAAATCCGTGGTCAACATTTGACAATTATACAAAGGACTTTGCTAAGGGGAAATTTTTATATGATAATGGAGACTTCAAAGGTGGATTTATGGCAATTGAAAAAGCTATTTTAAAACAAGTTAAAAAGCTATCTTTTTGTTCGGAAGATACAATCGAGAAAATGATAGCTAATATTGGTTATTTGAGTTTTAAATCTCAAGTATTCAATTTTATTAACCTACTTCCAAAAACGGATATCACTCTCGGGAATTGGGTTAGATCAACAAATAAAATTTTTGCTGAAAATAAAATAGACATGCAACTAATCATAACAAACTCAGGCACAAATTACACTTTTCAACAGTTGTTTTTAAATGAAAGTAAAAATGTGTCTGACAGAAATTATCGACTTGGAACTGTGCATAGCGTTAAAGGTGAAACATTTGATGCAACACTTTTAATTTTAAAGACAAAAGGTGTAGGCAAAGCATACAAAACCATACTCAGCAATAATATTTCAATTTCAGACAGCGAAGAATTGAGAATTGCTTACGTAGGTATTACAAGACCAAGAAAGATTTTAGTTCTTGCAGTTCCAAATGAAGACAATAAATCCGTTTGGGAAAATAGTTTGAATATTAACTGATAACAGAAATATGGACAGCAGGCAACAGCAAGCTACCAAGCAAGTCCGGTTATGTTACTTCGTTGATAGGAAATTAGTATTTTGAAAAGCAACATTTCGTAGGAAGTTCGTCGGGTAACTCCCGACCTGCGAGTATTTGCGGAAGGTTACTAGCAAGGTTAATTGGGTCCTTGCAAAATATGAGTGAAACTTGATATGACATTAAAAAGTGAATATTTTAAAAATGGAATGCCCATATTACTAGGTAATACTCGAATAAAAAACATTGTTTGCAACTCTAAAGAGTTGTTTATATATAGAGCCATATGACAACGATTGAAAAAATATTATTTGACTGTGGGCCAATGATGTCGAGTGAACTTGTTAAAAAACTTGAGATCATTGATTCTGTGCCGAATAATACAGCAAGTCAACGTATAGCTAGGAATAAAGAAATTGGTAAAATTAAAGGATTCTTTAAAAGTAATCAGTCACTTTGTTTTTTATCAGTTCATGAGAAAGATGGAGGTCTATTTAGTGTTCTTTTAACTTCACTATTTGAAAATGGCAGAAAATATTGGTACTGTTTGAATGCGATCAGACTACATGGTGGAGTTATTGAAAGAAAATATTTAGAGTGCTTTACAAATTATCCAATACTCCCATTACAAAAACATTTACCATTTGAAAAGGTAATGCAAAAGTTTATAAGTGAGGGAATATTAGCCTATAGTGGGGATTACTATTATTTATCACCGAAGTTTGGACAATTGAGACTGAATTCTCTTGCTAACACAACAATTGACCTAATAAAATCAGACCTATTATCTAACTTCGGATCTTTAACAAAAAACATTGGCTTAATATCTTATAATTCTGGTGAAACGTTTGCGGAATATGGTAAATTTCGATGGGCATTTAAAGGATTATCAACTGTTTCAGGTTTGGTTCATAATGGAAACGTCGGATTCTTATTAGCTGATATTATCATAGGAACATCAATATTTAAAGAAGATGTATTATTTTTTGTTGAGAAAATTAAACACATTCAGAGTTTTAACAATGCAGGGAAACTAATTCCTTTTTTATTAGTTGACGATTTAGATAAAGAAGCACTTCTATATTTGAAGCAACATGGTATTGTCGTTGGATTTATTGGAGAATTATTTGGTCAAAAATATGCTAATGCATTAAAAGAACTTATCACTATTCTTGATAATGCAGGAGCTAGCCTAAAAAAAACGCCAGAAAAATATCTTGACTTAATTAAGGAACTAAATAAATATAATGAAGGATTAGCAAATAATATGAGAGGTACTTTCTTTGAATTTGTTGTTGGACACATTCATTCAATTGAAAGTAATAGTAGTATTGACTTGGGACGAGAAATTTTAGAAAACGGTTCTCGGCATGAAATCGATGTTATTGCAAATTATCCTAATAAGATTGTAATTGCTGAATGCAAAGCAGTTAAATCAAAAATTGATTTAGAGACTGTTGATAAATGGTTAGGAAAAAAAATACCCGCTTTTAAAAATTGGGCAGAAAACCAAGAAACATGGAAACAGAAAACTCTTGAATTTGAATTTTGGTCGACTAGTGGTTTTACAGATGAAGCATTTGCAAAATTGCAATTGGTTTCTTCGAGTTCCCAAAGATATAAAGTGTCTTTTTTTCAATCAAATGATATTCGAGAAAGAGCGAAATCGATGAAAAATAAAAAATTGAAAGAAGCATTGGATGATTTTTTCTTGAAAACAAAAGTGTAATTTGAACAAAGGCCTATTGGTAACAGCAGGCTACCCGGCAAATTGGGATTCGGTGCTTCGTTGAATTAATGTTATTTTAGCAAAACATTGAATACAACGCTATTACTTTATAACCCATTTTAGGACGTCACTTCAAACAATAAACTATGAAACTATTATTGACACAGAAGAACGATATTTTTGACTTCATACTTGAAGAAGGTCTTAGTCCTAAGGACTTTCTATTTACAGAGGAGTTGTTGACTCAAAATGAAATTGTCACATACCTTAGATATAAGAACACGAATTATTATTTCATGTTTCGCAATTTTGGAGTATCTAATTTTGGGACTCAATATTCTCCAGGAGAAAGAAGTTTAGAATTTGAAGAAAATGTTCGAGGAGGCTGGAAACAATTTTCATCAAGAGTAAAAAGATGGATAAGAAATCTGAAACGAGAGACAAATTCATTAGACAAATGGGAAGCTTTTAAAAAAGGTTTGCAGATTCTTCCATTTGCGTTTGATAAAGATAAAATAAATGAGAACTTTTCACCGGAGGAACTCAAACTTATTGATTTCAAAATTCAAACAATAAAGCAGGAAATAAGCAAACTAAAACTGCCTATTGAGACAATAAATCAAATCAGCATAAAACTTGACACATTAAATGATAAAGCAGATAAATTTTCGAAAACTGATTGGAAAGAACTTTTTATTGGAGCTGTTATAGGTGTAATTTTTAATCTTGCAATACCGCAAGACAATGCAAATGCTATTTGGGAAATTATTAGACAAACATTCAAACATTATATTCTGCCATAACAATTATATTATATCGAATACCTTGTTCTTTTGACAGATTAAAAACGGTTTATAACAGCAAAATACCAGTAAGTCGTGTTTCGGTGCTTCGTTGAAAGGAAATTAGTATTTTAAAAAGCAGCTTCGTAGGAAGTTTATCCGGAAATCTGATCCTCCTGAATTATCCCGATATAGTAGTTCAAAGCAGCTGGTGTCGATTAATAAACTACACCACTTAAATGCGGGTCTATGATCCATATATCAGGCTGCACAAAATTATTTTCAACATCGGCTTCAATCTGTATAATTATATTTTTTAACTTGGAAAGTCATTGATCAATTTTCAATAAATCGTATTTACATTTCTGCAATTCCAAATTAAGTTCGACTTTTTTATTGAATTGCTTGCAGGTTTTGATGCCGGATTCGAGTTTCTGAATTTGGTCTGTCAATTGTTTCTTTCGTTGCTCAAAGGCTATCAAAGCAATAATATCCGGTTGTGTGCCAGATTGTTTGCCAACTAATTGGTAGCAAAGATCGGAGAAAACAAAATCCAGGCTTTGTTGCAGATTCAAACGGAACCTGAAATTGTCAGTATCAACCCAATCAGATATGAATGTCCAGTCAACAACGGACTGATCCTCGTTGGTTGGATGTTTGTGCTTCTGGGTTGCAGAGAGCCGGAATTCATTCTCAAAACGGATAAGAAAGACGATGTTGTAAGGAATTACACGGTCTATTAAATTTGTTATCTCAGAAATGGATTCCCTTTGTTTCAGAGATATCTCAAATAGCTGTATTTCCTTGACATCTTTGCCGTCAAGATTGATCGTTTTACTTGATAACTTATTCAACCACCTTATTTTACCAACCACATTGGTTAATATTTTTTTCTGTCGTGGATTTGCGAAACCTTCAAAAGAGTTTTTTGGGATGCTTCTGTTTACAATTGTATTGGCAGGTAATTGAAACATATAGTTTTATTTAATGACCACAAACGATATAAGTTTAAAATCTTCAATCCCTTTGATTTTGCTTTGTAGGGCGGTGGTACCTCCGACTTTAAAAAGTGAGAGAATGTCTTTTTCCTCTTCAGTCTTTAGGATGGATAAAATACTTTTCTGCAACAATCCGGAGTACATATCCATTGCCCGATATTCTCTGGTTTCCTCACTGAAATCCTCGCACAATTCAACTATTGGCTCATTAATTCCTTTGCATACCAATCGAATGCAATCGAGCGTCTTTTTTGCATCAGCATGGTTATATACAATCTCTCCATTTTCTTTGATGAATACCAGATAAAACGGGTGCAAACGATTCAGTTTGTCAATGTTTATTTGGCTGCTTATATTCTTCAGAACGAAAATGACTCCCCGTTCTGCGTTTGGTTTAGCAGAGGTAACAGCATGAAGCCCCTCTGGAATGTTTGATATTTCACCATACGATTTAATGTAATTTGATAGGTCTATGCGGAAATCATTTAACCCCAGGTCGGTGATACTCACACCCTCCCGTAAATCTTCCAGATCAACTATTTCTTCTTTTAGTTTTTTGAGTTGTATCTTCCGGTATTCGAGGTCTTTTTCTTCACTGTTCAGAATGTTATCATCCCCGGTACTTGCCATGTTGCTAATAAGCATGCGGTTTTCAACCCTTTGTTTAAGGTTTATATAGGCATCAAGAGTTACATCAGGCCAGAAGTTGACCAAAGTTATATTGGAATTTATTGAGCCGATACGGTCAATACGACCAAAGCGTTGGATGATTCGAACCGGGTTCCAGTGTATGTCGTAATTGACCAAATAATCGCAATCCTGTAAGTTCTGACCCTCAGAAATACAATCAGTCGCAATTAACACATCAATACTTTCTTTGATATTTGGCATAATTTGACTTTTCCCCTTAGAAAGTGGAGAGAAACAGGTAAGCAATACGTTTAGATCAGTAGAAATATTCTTTGTTGTACATGATCGTTTGCTACCGGTTATCAGAGCTGTATTGATTTGGTAGGTATCTTTTAAATAATCTTTCAGACACTTGTAAAGGTAATTGGCCGTATCAGCAAATGCTGTGAAAATGATTATTTTCCGGTTGTCAGGGTTCAATGGGTTTTCGATCTTTTTTGCTATTTCCTGTTTCAGTCTTACCAGTTTTAAATCATCTTCATCTTTTATTGGTTGAACAGAATCTAAAAGACCTTCCAGAACAACTAAGTCAGCACTTAAATCTTCCAACCATCGGGTTGTGTCCATATCTGAAATACGGATTTTCACCTTTCGCCCAATAACGTTTTCTTCGTCTCCCCAATCGGCATCCCAGTCAACGTCGTTGGTTATATCATTGGCTTGTATCCCTGAATATACATCCTCCTCATTCTTCATTATTGCCTTTACAGCATCATATATCTGACTGATAATATTTTTCAGCGTCAAGCGAAACGAATCAACTGAACTTTCTATTCGCTTCAGCAGATTAATGCGCATGAGCAATTGCAAACTTCTTTCACGATCAACCTGAGTTAAAGTTCCTGAGTTTACCTTCTTGTCATAAAGGTCGGCATAAAATTGAACTTTACCTGATAGAATATAACTCAACGGGGAATAAACTGAAAGGTTCAGTAGTGTAAGGTTCTCAGCAATGGTTTGGTAATTAATGGCACCTGTCGCTGATAGAGGACATTCAATAGAAAGTGGTTTGTTACGTTTAGGAAATTCTCCGATAGCAGAAGTGTCGTAATAGGTAGTAATGTGCTTGCGTGACCGTGCGATAGTTAGACTGTCAAGAATTTCAAAAAAATCGAAATCAAGCATCTCTAATAAGTTGTCAGTGGTTCGCAGTTCTGCATCAAATTTCGACCAACGATTAAATGCCTGTTGAGCCATTCTGAAAACCAAATCAATGCCTTTATCCGTTTTTAACTTTTCGTCAATAATGGGCGCTGCTCCTTCATAAGCAAGTGCAAGTTGATTTCTTAAATCGTTGAACCGATTGTTTACTGGAGTAGCTGAGAGCATCAAAACTTTTGTTTCAATTCCTTCCTGGATGATTTTCCTTAGCAATGCCTGGTAACGGTTTTCGCGGCCAACGGTGGTATTGTTGTTCCTGAAATTGTGCGATTCGTCAATTACCACCAGACCATAATTTCCCCAATTGACACTTTCAAGGTTTCGACCGTTGCTTGTTCCTCTTTCTCTGGATAAATCAGTGTGAAATAAAACATCGTAGCGGAAACGATCTTTTGCAAGAATATTGTTTTTATCATTGTGACGATAAGTGTTCCAGTTGGCTTCCAGTTTCTTAGGACAAAGAACCAGTACGTCTTTATTTCTTTTCTCGTAATATTTGATAACTGCCAATGCAGAAAAGGTTTTACCTAACCCCACGCTGTCAGCAATAATGCAGCCATTGTATTTCTCTAGTTTGTTAATTGCTCCAATGGCGGCATCTTTCTGAAAGTTATAGAGCATCCTCCATATTTCGGTCTGTTTGAACCCTATTTCGTCATTGGGAAGGTTATCCAATGCAATGTCTTTCAGAAAATCATTAAAAATATTGTAGAGGGTAATGAAATATATAAACTCAGGGCTATTCTCTTTGTAAGCGTTTTCAAAGTATTCCACTACTGAATTCGTCACCTCCTTCAGGCTGTCTTTATTAGACCATACCTGATTGAACCAGTTCAGATAGGCCTGACTTTGTGGAAATTCAACTTTGTTGATTAACGTTGGGAAACCACTTTTGTGGGTCAAGCCTAAATCAGAAGTCGTGAAACCTGTTACCTGGGTATAAGCCTTGCTTTTCTCAGGTGAATTTTCAACATGAATAAGGCTATGCAAAGGTTGGTTAGTATGTATGTTTGTTTTAAATGTCACCTTACTTTTCACCCAGTCGCTGCATTCACGGGCGATGGCTCTTTGGTTTAACTCATTCTTAAGGCGTAATTCGAATTCACCACCACACAAATGGTGTTCTTGATAAATGTGTGGAATATAAAACTCACGTGATTCCTTTTGAAGGTTTTCTTCAATGAATGTAGGGGTAGTAAAAATGAAACGAAGTTCATCTATGGATTTCATCTCCTTTTTAAGGGATTCAAAGGCATATATTGAGAATGAAGATGCAGCAATGGATAGTTTGCTCCCTTTCTTTATCTCAGCCTTTAAATCATCACCTAACCGTGTATTAATATTATCAATTAGTTTCATTTTACCTGTATTATTTCTAATAGTTGGGCATAAGTTACTACTCTGTCAAATTTTACTTCACCACCGGTAATTGCTTCAAAGTGCTTCCCTGCGCAATGGATTTTAAGGTGTTCAATGCCTTTAAGTTCCATGTCAGAATCAGAGCCTTTGGTCTCAGCAACAAAATAGATATGGCGTACTTTTTCTTTATCAAACACAATCGCCCAATCTGGGCTGTAATTGGCAACAGGGGTTGTAATGTGGAAACTTTTGGGCAGTTTGGCATAAACCACCACTTCAGTGCTATTCTCCAGTGCCTCAGCAAAGGCGGCCTCTGTTTTAGAATCAGTGGTCAGGTAGTCGTAAATGTGTTTTTTAAGTATTTCCTGTTGGCGCAATGCTTCCTTTTGATTGGTGAATATCGTTTTCGAGTCGTACCTTTCATCAATTTTATGATATACAATGTTGTTGATTATCAGGCTGGCCTTTACCTCGTTGATCAGTTTGCTGCATTTGGCAATAAATTCTTCGGGGTTTCTACGGATCAGATAGAATTGCATCTCTTTCATGCCTTTTAAGATGGCAACTATTGTGCGCCGGGTAAGGTTGGTGTAATTGACCAATTCGCCCACAATATCGTAAACGGTATTGGAGTATATATCCGTATTCAGTTTTTTAGTCGTCTGTTGTGTTACTTTAAATGCCTCTTTTTCATCCAACTGTTGTTTGGTACTTTCCTGCAACTCTCCGCTTTTAACCTCATATACCCGCTGTGAAATATGTAAGTCAGCATTAATCCTCAGAATACTATCATTAATCAGTTTTTCAGAATCAAAGTTGACTTCATAAATGGTTTTCAGGTTGATCTTGTTCCACAATTCCTGAAACTCTTTTTTGTGAAAATTACTGTTTACGCCCAGATTAGGTATGGTGTCACGCTCGTTGCCTACTAATTGAACGGAGCCTGAATAGACTGATCGGAGTAAATTGGTCACTTCTTTTCTAAAGGGTTCCATTTCTTCGGGCAGAGGAACCTTATTGGCATCAATGAGTTTACGGCCTTCCGTGGTTATTTTATCGTCTTCGTCAATTATGTCGTTTTTATATAGGTACTTATTGAGTTTTTTAGCCTTTTCCTTATCAATCCTGAGTTCTACACCAAATTCATCCTTGACTAATTTACCCAAAAAGAAATCGACCTCCGCTTTTTGTGGCCGGTCTTTCAACGTATCAGCAATTTCGGCTTGCAAACCTCTGGCAAAGGCCTCGTAACTTTCTGAGGCAATAACAGTCAGTTTGTTTACCTCATGCACCTGATCGCCAATAGTCTCATAATCCAGACGAACGCCATTGGCGTTAACGCAAAGCCTCATTCCACGGCCTACTTCCTGTCGGCGACGAATGGTTGCATCTGAGTGTTTTAGTGCACAAATCTGGAATACATTGGGGTTATCCCATCCTTCTTTTAGAGCTGAGTGGGAAAAGATAAAACGTACCGGTTCTTCGAAACTAAGCAAACGTTCCTTGTCTTTCATGATTAAATCATAAGCAGATACATCGTCAGAATCTTCCTTCCCCCGTTTCACCTCACTGTCAACAATGCGCTTGTTTTTCTTGTCAATTGAGAAATAGCCGCTGTGAACCCGGCTTGCTTCATCCCGGTTCAGGTAGTCAATATAATTGCTTGGGGCATATCCACGATGTGCCTCCTGTGGTGTGTGTTTATTCAGATAATCATTGTATTCCTGATGAAACAAATCCACAAACTCGTTACGAATGATGTTGTATTCTTCCTCAAAGATTTGAGCATATTCACCTGGTAATTCAATCCCTGTTGCATCATATTTGCGGTATTTTTCTACTGAGTCAATAAAGAACAGCGACAATACTTTCACGCCGGAATCATATAGTTGTTTTTCTTTATTCAGGTGTGATAAAATTGTTTCGCGAATCTGTATCCTTCGAAAGGCTTTTTCATCTACATCACCAATCGCCTCACCGACAAAAATATCTTCACCCTTGATTACAATCTTGTTGAAATAACCGTCAACCTCCTGAATCAGGTAGTTTTTATATTGTGGCATTCCGCCTGAAAGTTCAAACAGGTCAGTTCCTTTCTCCAATCGCTCCCTTACCCGTTTAACCCCTGACCCATTTCGTTTCTCATATTCGATCAAGGCTAACGGGGCTTTTGTGCTGCTTACAATGATTTGTTCGAGGTATAAATAGCCGGTGGTTCCGGTAGAACCTTTCAGGTTGATTCCCTTTACCTGGATTTTTTTCACCAACTTTCTGTTGTAGGCATCCAAAGCATCGAGACGATATACTTTATTGTATTCTACCTTGTGGGTAGCAGAATAACGAAGAGTAAACAGAGGCTTGAACTCCTGCATTTGCTGCAAGGTTTTTTCTCCGTCAACGGATTGTGGTTCGTCGATGATCAGGATAGGATTTGTTTGAGATATGATTTCAATAGGGCGACGGGATGCAAACTGATCGAGTTCCATATAAATACGTCTTGCATCTTTTCCGGTTGCATTAAAAGCCTGAGTGTTAATAATCATCACACTTATCCGACTGTCGGATGCAAAACTTTCGATGTCCTGCGGTCGCGATGAATTGTAAATAAAGGGTTTTATCTTGTGTCCGTATAATTCCTGAAAATGTTCCTGGGTTACTTCGAACGATTTGTAAACCCCTTCACGAATGGCAATGGAGGGTACAACTATAATATATTTGCTCCAGCCATATTGTTTGTGCAATTCATACATGGAACGAATGTAGGTATAGGTTTTCCCGGTACCCGTTTCCATTTCGATGGTTAGGTTGTAACTGGTCTTTTCTCCCTTGGGTCGTTCAATGATCTCGCTTTGAAAAACATCATTGCCTTGCTGAACCTCCTGAATATTCTTTAGTATCTGGGTTTCTGTAATGAAAATCGGTCGGTTACGGTAACCTATGCCCTCCATCACCTCAGCTTCAAAATCAACCTGAACCTGTGTATCGCCTGCTGCTGCTGCTTTTGCTTTGCGGATAATATCTTTACTACGTTCAAGTGTAAACCGGTTAGTCTCTTGAGGCTGGCCTGCAAAACAATCGACAACGGCCTTTACTGCCTGAATCTGGAACTGTTGCTCTTTAAATTGTAACTTCATTCGTATGTTTTATCAAATAACCATCAAACAAAATAGTGACTGATTATCAGTATTTTGAATTTATTTATTTTTGCTTTGTTCTAATACTTGTTAAATAACCATCAGACAAAACTAATTTATCAATAGATCAAAAGTCATCAAATAACCATCAAATAAGTAAGTATAAGATAATAAGCATCTTAAGTGATAGTTTGTGAAAATTAGCCCCAAACAATCAAATAAGATTAAGCCCAAAAGGGAATATACTTGGCGTATTTACGCGACGTACTTTCCGGATTTTCTTCCTTAATTAATTTAGCTTCCAGCGTGTCACGAATTATTCGCGATGCCGTGGCAGAATTACGTTCATCAATCCTAAAACGTTCACGTAACGATTGATTGGTCATCTTTGCATTCGATACATAACACAAGCAAGCGTGCTGGTAAGTTGCTCTGATTTTATCATTTTTATCCATTTCATTCAGATCTTTGAACGAATACATGATGGCTTTGAAGTGTTTTTCTTTTACCTGAAAGTCGGGTGCAGGTAAAAGATATTCTTCAGCATGAAAAATAACTTTGTCGATACCGCTCCCTTTTTCTTCACAAATGCCAATCCGTCGCATAAAAGATGCTAAAACTTCATTTCTCGACTGATATTCATCAATAAATCTGTTTGTGGTGATCAACGGTAATCCCGGATTGGTAAACTCAATTCGATCATTAAATATTTCAATAATCGGGCCAGTGCCGGTTTCTTTGAAATCCTGATGAATTAATGCATTGGCAGTGAGTTCCCTAATTGCAATCTCGGGATACATCCTTTCATCTTTGCGAAAGGCACGTCCGATTTCTTCGTTTGCGGGAAGCAGATTATTTATGAAATTGACCAATCCTTCAAAACCTACTGCATATCCTTTTTTCCCCGTCTGTTCGCGTTCAGTTAATATCCTGTTCTTGCCCTTATAAACAATTACCCTGGAGGCTTTTCGTGATAACTGATCGAACTCGTCCATATCTTTTGCAAAAAGGATTCCTCCTAAATTGGTGATATGATATTTACCTGATACCAACTTGATGAATTTCTCGGCTTCCAGTTTTTCAAGTACAGCATCTCTGTTAGTTGGATAAGGCAATTTTAACAGATCGAAAAAACTTTGAGTGTCCAACAACTTGACCACATCATCGGCTGATACATTTCGTTTTGCAATTTCTGACTCAAAGGTTTTTTGTAATTTTTTGTTCCAGATTTTTGCTTCTTTTTCAGGAAATTCGGTCAGTTTTCGTGAATAACTTCCAACGCGAATGTATCCTATACGGTCGAATCGGACTGGTTGATGTAATGCCGCAGGTATCTCAAAAATAACAATCGGTTTTTTTGTTTCATGGTCTTGATAATCGAACTCATGTATCCTAAAGTCAACGCGAGGATCGAGGAATTGGTGGAGCCAGTTCTCCAATTCCTGACCTTTTGTTTTGTGATTTGTTGGTTTAAAAGTAGTCCCTTCGATGGTTTGATAAATATCTTTCACTCCAAAAACAAGATACCCATTTTCCTGATTGAGTAAACATGCACCATTTGCCAAAGCAGATATGCGTTCGCCAATTTCTTCTGCTGAATGAAAATTAAGTTTAAACTCAACCCATTCTGTTTCTTTGGGAAGAATCACCAATTGTTCAAGTAGTGTTGCTAATTCTTGTGCGTTCATTTTTAATCGTTATCAAATAACCATCAAATAACCTCTGCCTTGCAGCGAAAGGGTTTGGGAGGTTTGTTCTTGTTTGTGCAATTTTCTCATCAAATAAACTTTCTCATTGATTACCATGCAAAAATTATGCAGTTATATTACCCTCATTTCCGTCTCCGGGCTTAACTGTTTCAACAGTTGTCTCACGTTTTCTTTGGCGGTGTCGTTGGCAAAGGAGCGGTCGCGGAAAACAACACGCAATGGGGAATGAGTAGCCAGTTCTTTTGCAAATACTTCATTGATGCCGTTATCGAAACAGGCCAGCAGCGAGTTCTGAGCTACTCGGAATACTTGTTTGCCGTCGATGGGCAATTCCTCTATCCGGTAGGATAAAGGTAAGCCCCAATCAAGCATCACCTGAGCCAACAGGTCGCGTGGAGTACGGTCGGGTTTGATATTGTCGGCAAACATATCCATCATTTCAGGCTTGTAATCCTGCGGACGGTAATATACATCCTGCATGTTACTGGAGTCGAGTTTATAAACGCGGAACCCGAAGTCGAGTTCCGCGTTTATGAATTCGGATTTTGTGTGATCGTCAAACAAGGTTTTTTCAGGTGTTGATTTAGTTTTTTCGGCCAATTCATCCTGTATCTTTTTACCAGCGCGGCAGATGCGTACTTTGCCTATTTCGCATATATTTTTTAAACCATCATTAAAGGCTTCACTGTTTTCATCGGTTTTCTCCGGCAATTGCACCATGATGAACTTTCGGGTGCCTCCGTCCTCCGCATTTAATTGCATTACAGCATGTGCGGTTGTGGCGGATCCAGAAAAAAAATCTAATACAGTAAAATCATTTCCATTGAGCATTTTAAGCATTCGATTAATCATTGCTAATGGTTTTTTTCCATTAGGAAATGAAATATTACCTTCCTTGGATAAATTTTTTGTTTCGCTAGCATAGTCCCAATAAGTTCCTTGGATTTCTTTTTTATTTAGGATACCATCTATTTCTTCTGAGACATCATATAGCCAAGCAAGTAATCTAAAGTTATCCCCCTTATAAAATTGTTCATAAACCTCTCCTTTGTTTCTGCCTGACTTTGGAACATATTCAATTGAATAAAAATCATAATTCAATCTTAATTCCTTTACTTTCTTCATGATTCTAGGCCGAATCGAGCTTTGGGGCATCTGAGTTTGAAAAGCTTTATCGGAATATTTTTTATATGCCTCTTCTTCTGTAATATTTTCTTCCTTCATCAATTGATTGATTGATTTGAAAACTGGATTTTCACGAGAAAATATCTTTATTTCATTACCTTCACCATCAACAGTAGAGCCAACAAAATTTTTCTCGCCTTTATCAAACAATACGCTTGAGTATTTCCAACTCTTATCTTCCTGTCTATAACTTTCGACCAATTCATGAACAGGAATATAATTATACACATTTTCGAAAGAAACTAAATCCGAATAACCCTTAGTGTATAAAAGGATATACTCTATATTTTTTTTTAATCTTCTATCTTCTCCTCCCCCTGATGCCCCTGCAATATTTTTCATATTCACTGAAATGCAATTGACAAAATTTTCTTCTCCGAAAACTTCATCACATACCTTTTTCAAGTTGTGTGCTTCGTTATCATCGATGGAGATAAAAATAACTCCATCATCGGTCAACAGGTTACGGGCAAGTTTCAACCGAGGGTACATCATAGTAAGCCAGTTGGAATGATAGCGGCCACTGGTTTCGGGGTTTGGCACCAGACGGTTACCCTGATCGTCAATTAGACCGCTATCCGCTTTAAACTCGTTAGAATCCTGCATAAAGTTGTCTTTATACACAAAATCGTTGCCGGTGTTGTATGGGGGGTCGATGTAAATCATCTTTATTTTGCCCAGATAACTTTCCTGCAAGAGTTTCAACACTTCGAGGTTGTTGCCTTCAATGTATAGGTTTTCGGTGGTGTCAAAATTCACACTCTCTTCTGGGACAGGGCGCAGGGTATTGGTGGTAGGTAGGTTGGCTGTTACTATGGCCTCGCGTTTGCCCGGCCACTCCAAACGGTAACGCTCTTTGGAGCCTTCCACAATTTCGTGGTTGAGTTCCTGTTTTAAAAGGTCAAAGTCAATGGCTTTTCCTTCGGCAGTTTCTGTAATGCAATTGGGGAAAAGAGCGGCTATTTTCTGTATGTTTTGGTTTACCAGATCAGGTGATTTAAGGTCAAGTTTATCAGACATATCGGTCAGTTTCAATGTTCTAAAGTTTTAATCGTACAGTGTGTTTTGCGAAAGCGTAAATGTAGAAAAATTGATTGTTTATACTCATGATATTGTAAAATAAATAGGTATAGGCGTTTAGACCGCACCTTTCTAACCTTATCTTAAATATTAGTCAATTGATATATAGACACTTGTATTAATAAAATATTTATATTCTTGTTCGACTGTCCAGAAAAATATCATTAATCAACTCATTTTAAATATTTATTTAACTGTTATGCCTTAATAATCAGATATTTAATTCCTGCGGTCTAAACGCCTATACCTAAAAATAAATTTAAATCCTTGGACAAGTATCTTTCAGGTCTTATGATGATGTATAGACTGACTCATTCGATGAATCAAAATCATCGAACCTGAGACTACCGGATTTTCACCAATATTGTTCAACGTGGCAAGAGTAGAATTACTCGTTGAGTTGGGTAAGAAGAAAGTTAAACTATCCCTTTCAAATGAATCCGAATGGGAGGAACCTTTTTTACAAGAATCAAAAAAGGCAACAGAAATAGAAATCCGAATAGTGGTCAAGATCAGTAAATAGATCATAAGGTTTACGCGTTGAACTAACGGAGAAAGAGATTGGAATTGTAGAGGGGTAAACTATTAGGAAGAAATTGCATGTAAAATGTCTTACTAAAAAGTACAAGCCGCACTTAATTTGATTTTACTTCCATCAAACAAATTTGATTAAAATAGAATCATGAGTGAGAATCTCTCTAAGTTCGGCAGAGGAGGCCTGCGGCAGTTTTCAACTTAAGTTAGGGGAGCAGAATGTGTCTCTCAAAAGTCCCTACCTTGTTTCAAGAACTGACCTGGTCTGGGTTATAACTTCCCAAGAGCCCAGTACTATGTAGAGTATGCGTTTTGGGTTACGAGAAGAGATAGAATTGGATAAAGAAGCAAATTGAAAGCCAATCACAAAAAGTTCAATAATGTTATATGAAGGTGAACTAATATTAGTAATGTAATTTGTACTTTTAACCTTTGATTTTACACTTTTAGAATTGTGAGTTCACAACAAACGATTACACAAGAAAAAAGAATTGGGAAATATTAGGATTCAAATACAAATAAACTAATTAGGAATCATGGAAGCAAAACAATTAGATTTATTTAATAGTCAGGACTGGGCATTGTACGATATCATTAACAATACCTTTCCCAATAACGAGAATTCGGAATTGGAATACAAAGCTGCGTTGGGAGGCTTTCCGACGGATTTCTGGAAAACATATTCTGCCTTTGCAAACACCAATGGAGGATTCATCGTATTGGGGGTTTCTGAGAAGAAAGCAATTTTAAAAATTGAAGGGGTTCCTGAGGATAAATTAAGTCAACTTCAAAAGCATTTTTGGGATAATATAAACAATCCTAACACTACAAATGCCAATCTGCTTACCAATGAAGATGTTCAGGTTGTAGAGGTAAAGAATAAATCTTTGTTGGTTTTCAGAGTCCCGATAGCTTCAAGGACACAAAAACCGGTATACCTTACCCATAATCCATTTGGGAATACCTATAAACGCAACCATGAAGGGGACTATAAATGTACAAATGAAGAAGTACGTAGAATGTTGGCCGATGCTGATACGACTTTGCAACATGATTGCCGTATTCTGGAAGGATATTCAATAGAAGATATAGATTTGAATAGTTTAAAAAAATATCGTCAATTGTTCTCAGTAGCAAAACCGTCACACCCATGGTTGACCTTAGACGATATTGAATTTATGGAGAAACTGGGAGGCTATCGAAAAGACAGGGTTTCCAAAAAAATAGGATTTACTTTAGCAGGTGTATTGATGTTTGGTAAAGAAAGCAGTATTGTTGATCAGGAATGTGTACCGAATTTTTTTCCCGATTTTAGGGAAATACATACCAACGATACCAGCATACGCTGGACCGATCGTATTTATCCGGATGGAACCTGGGAGGCCAACCTGTTTCAATTTTACCTAAAAATATGGCCCCGGCTATCATCCAGTTTACCCAAACCTTTTCAATTAAGAGATGGTGTGCGGCAAGATGAAACACCCGCCCACACTGCTCTTCGCGAAGCATTTGTAAATGCTTTGATACATACAGATTATACAGCTCAGGGGAATATCATCATTACCCATAAGATGGATAGTTATTCTTTTTCAAATCCGGGAACCTTGCTTGTTTCACTCCAACAATATTATCATGGAGGGATAAGCGAATGCCGGAACCCCAGCTTGCAAAAAATGTTTTTGATGATTGGTAGTGCTGAAAAAGCTGGAAGTGGGGTTGATAAGATTATGTTGGGCTGGGAATATGCCCATTGGCGGAGGCCCTACCTGAAGATCATTCAACAACCTGACAGATTGGAATTAGAACTCCCTATGTTTAGTAATATTCCGAAGGATACATTGGTAAAACTGAAAAGCATTTTCGGGGAAAGTATTGACTCATTGGGCAAAGATGAATTAAATATTTTATCAACCTGTGAGATTGAGGGCGAAGTGTCTAATACCCGATTGCAATATATGATTGACCTTCACAGAGCCGATATTACTAAAATTCTACAAGAGCTTTGCAAGGAGGGATATTTATTGTCGGACAGTAAAGGCAGATGGACTACCTATCATTTAAATACACAATTTTTAGAATTGAAGATGGACATTTCTGTTGATATTGTGGACACCTCCGAGAACAATGTGGACACTTCCGCAAACAATGTGGCCACTTCCGCAAACAATAGGGACACCTCCGAGAACAATAGGGACACTTCGGTAAACAATAGGGACACCTCCGATAACAATGTGGACACCTTTGATAATAATAGGAATACCTCCGAAAACAATAGGGACACCTTAACTTCATTTGAAAAGAGATCATGGGTAAAGAAGGAGGTAATGGAAAATATTATTTTAAATATCTGTAAATCAGAATATAAAACATTAGAGGAGTTGGCAATAAGTATTGATAGAAATCCCAAATATGTAAAGAATAACATTATACCAAAACTTATTGATAGTGGTAGGTTGGAAAGATTGTACCCTACCAAGATTAATCATCCGCACCAGGCATATAAAACAAAAGAATAAAATTACCAACTTTTATTTTATTAGATCAATTAGTAGTACAAAAGTTGGTTTCGATTTTAAAATACATATATTCTGCCTGTTAACGATCAAATTGATGATGATTCTATTAAATATTAATTGGAACTAAATAGTAATAGCTGGTCAACTTTTATTTGATTATATTTCCATCAAACAATTTGATTAAAATAGAATCATGGTTGAGAATTTTGTCATCGTAAGTTCGGCAGAGCAGGCTTGCGGCAGGTTTCAACTTAAGTTAGGGAAGAAGTATGTGGCTATTAAAAGTCCTAGCCTTGTTTCAGGAACCGACCTGAGATGGGTAGTAACCTCTCAAGAGTCGAACACTTTGCAGAGTATGCGGTTTGGGTTTACTTCACAGCGGTCAGAGACACGGACGGACCTGCTGAACTAAAGTTGATTTTGGCAATGAAGGAGAAGATGATTCATATCGTATGATAAGAGTTTTTATGAGATGATGAATTATTGAAAATAGATTGATACCTTTAGAGTTTAATCCCATTGAGCTGATCTCACTCACAGCCAAACTTTAACAACATGAAGACCGCAGATACGAATTTAAAGAGCTATTGTCAAGGCACAGAGACGCAAAGAAGAAATCACTTTGCGACTTCGCGTCTTTGCGAAATAACCTATTGACTATGGAAAATCAATCGGAAATATTGTTTTATACTGCCGAAGATGGCAAAACAAAACTTCAGGTAAGGCTAGAAGACGAAACAGTATGGCTAAGTCAAAAACAAATTGCCGAATTGTTTGACAAGAGCCGGGTGACGATTACAGAACACATAAAAAATGTTTTTGCAGAGGGTGAGTTAGAGGAGAATTCAGTATGTCGGAATTTCCGACATACTGCAGAAGATGGCAAAACCTACGACACACAATATTATAATCTTGATGTGATTATCTCTGTTGGTTATCGTGTAAAATCGCAAAGAGGTACTCAATTCCGTATTTGGGCAACTCAACGATTAAAAGAATACATCATAAAGGGTTTTGCCTTAGACGATGAACGATTAAAGCAAGGAGGTAAAAATACGCGCTACTTTCAGGAATTGCTCCAACGCATTCGTGACATCAGGAGTAGCGAAAGGAATTTCTACCAGCAGGTTACCGATATTTATGTTACCAGCATTGACTACAAACCCAAAGATCAATTAACCCAAAAATTCTTTGCCACAGTACAAAATAAAATGCACTATGCTGTCCATGGTCAAACGGCTGCCGAATTGATTAAAAGTCGCGCTGACAGCACCCAACCTTTGATGGGACTTGTGAACTTTAAAGGCGATTACATCACTGCACATGACGTTCGGATAGCAAAGAATTACCTTACAGAGAAGGAACTCAACCAACTGAACTTGATTGTTTCGCTCTATTTGGATTTTGCCGAGTTACAGGCATCCAATGAACGGCCAATGAAAATGGCTGAATGGATTGCCAAACTTGACCAGTTTTTGGCATTAAGCGAAAAGGAATTGTTGCATAATGCCGTAAAAGTAACTGCCGAAGAGGCAGCAAAAAAAGCCATCGATGAATTCGAAAAATACAGGTTGGAACAAATTAAAAATCACATTTCCGATTTCGATAAGGCAATCAAAGAATTAGAAAAAAAGACTAAAAAGGATTAAGCCGATGCAAAGAAATAAGCAAGTACCATTGATGAGCAAAATATAATTAATCTTCAAGACAAGGCTTGATTATTTATTTATTCAGAGTTATTAATACATTACTTTACCCGAATAAAATACTGATAGGCAGTACATTACTTATTTCATGTGAAAATCACTTTTGGAAAACAATAGCGTCAAAAGGCTAAAATAGAATAGGAGCATTAACTTGCTTATGAATAGAAACTATTTCCATCAAACAATTTGATTGAAATAGAATCATGAGTGAGAATTTTGTCATTGTAAGTTTGGTAGAAGCGGGCTTGCGGTAGGTTTCAACTTAAGACTGGCAAGCATTGTGTACGCATTAAAAGTCCCTGCCTTATTTCAGGGACCGACCAAATGTGGGTGGTAACATCCAAAGAGCCGAACACTTTGCAGACCATGGGGTTTTGGGCTTACCAGAGGAGATAGAATTAGTTAAAGAACCAATTTGAAAGCAAATCACAAACGGTTCAACTTTGCCCCTAGGTGAGCCGTTATTAAGCAGGCAAATGTTTCAGTTAAGTGTACTCAACATACTTACCATTAGGCCTTTCCTGAAGATTATTCACCAACTCAATAAGTT
>Ga0209724_1000752_pt1 | contig 30850 bp, 22 predicted proteins | sample grotaG_FD_184143 | JGI IMG/M metagenome (GOLD analysis project Ga0209724, IMG submission 184143) | Glacier valley bacterial and archeal communities from Borup Fiord, Nunavut, Canada, to study Microbial Dark Matter (Phase II) -... | ecosystem: Environmental > Aquatic > Freshwater > Ice > Glacier ...
TCGTGCTCAAGCGCGAACCGGAGTCGCCAGCATTGCAAGTGTCGGCGCAATCGGTGGATGGGCGCGCGGCAAAGCCCGATATACTCAGCGCGTTGGAGTGATAGGATCATCAATTATGAATTCGACTGAGCCAACTGCACCGCTTGCCTTTGACTTAGAACGTTTCAAACAACAGCTTGCCGAGACAATCGCATGGTGTGCGCCTCGCGCAACAGGCCGCGATGTTGAACATGCACTGCGCTCGTCCGTTTCAGCACCGCCCGATACGTCTTATTATTTGAAAGGCAAGGAAAAAGAGGAAGAGTCAGCACGCCAATTACGACGAACGCAAGGGTATGAATCGTTTTTTGCGGCACGCGCCCAACGCTTGCACGACGACCATATCCCTGTGCTTCCAGTGAGTCAGGATATGGCAGGTGGTAAACTACTTGTTTTCTACAGTGAATTGTGCTTGTACGAAGGCGCGATGAACCCTGAGACTAATGGCTTTTTCGATGGCGGTGAGTACGATGAAAGCCCTGCCTGGGATACCTGGGTATACTATGAACCTGTCAAAGATCATTTGATTTGTTGGATACCGCCTGAACTGATCGGCACAGTTAAAGCCGGTCTACGCGTGATGTCAGTCGATTGGAACTGGTGGCTGACAGGTAAAGAAGATGATGACTACGCGCGCGTGCTCAAGAATGAAGAATTTTCCTTGTATGTAGCGCCACCGCCTCCCGATGAAGAGGGAATCCCTTTATGGCGTCTATTGAATAGAAAAAAGGATCACACGCCTTAGCCCAAAACGATATTATCGATCAACCGCGTGCGGCCAAAGCGTACCGCCAGCGATACCAACAGCGCACCCGCCGACTCGCCCGTGATCTCGTGCAGTGACTCGGCGTCCGCCACGCTCACGTAATCGAGCTGCGCTAACGGCTCACTGCTCAGCACATCGCGCAGGATTCCGCGCAAGGTGTCGGAATAGCGACTGCCCTGCGCGTAAGCATCACGGGCGGCACTCAACGCGCGATAAACAACAGGCGCGGCGGCACGCTCGGCCTCTGACAAAAAGGCGTTACGCGAACTAAGCGCTAACCCGTTAGCGGCGCGCAAAGTCGGCACGACCACAATATCCAGTGGAAAGTTCAGATCAGCGACCATGCGGCGGATTACGGCGACTTGCTGCGCATCCTTCTGACCGAAATAGGCGCGATCGGGCTGTGTCAGGTTGAACAGTTTGCCGACTACGGTTGCCACGCCGCGAAAATGGCCGGGACGCCGACCGCCTTCCAAGCCTTGCGATACGCCGCTGACTTCGATGTGAGTCTGAAAGCCCGTCGGATAGATCGCTTCGACCGACGGCAAAAATACCAGATCGACGCCCGCCTGACGCAGCATGTCCAGATCGCGTTCGGGATCGCGCGGATAGCTGGTGTAATCTTCGTGCGGCCCAAATTGCGCCGGGTTGACGAAGATCGACGCGATCACCTGATCGTTTGCGCGGCGCGCCTGTTCGATCAGCGCCAGATGTCCGGCGTGCAAATAGCCCATCGTCGGCACAAGTCCGACCGAGCCAGCCCATGCGCGCCGCAGCGTTCGCAGTTCCGCAATCGTTTCAACCGTCTGCATGATCAGTGCCCTTTATCCGTGCCCATTGCTGGTATCGGGCGCGCCGCCGTAGACGGTGCTCAGGGCAGTTTCGGTCATGTCGAAGCTGTGCGCGGCGTCCGGGAATTGTGCGGATTGCACTTCCTCTGCATAGGCGCGTACTGCGGTTGCGATCGCCTCACCAAGTTCTGCGTAGCGTTTGGCATGGCGCGGCGTGAACGCTTCAAACAAGCCGAGCATATCGTGAAAAACTTGCACCTGACCATCGCAGAACGGCCCCGCGCCGATCCCGATCGTGGGGATGCGCAGCCGTTCGCTGATTTGTTTGGCGAGCGCGGCGGGCATGGTTTCCAGCACGATCGCAAACGCGCCTGCTTGTTCCAACGCGATCGCATCGTCCAGCAAGCGCGCCGCCTGACCCTGATCGCGCCCTTGCACGCGATAACCACCCAACTGGTGAACGCTTTGCGGCGTCAGCCCGATGTGCCCCATGACCGGAATCCCCACGCGGGTAAGGCGCTCGATCGTGCTTGCCATGCTCGCGCCGCCTTCCAGCTTGACCGCGCCCGCGCCGCCGTCCTGCATCAGCCGCGCCGCGTTGGTGAGTGCCTGTTCCGCGCTGATCGTGTAGGTCATGAACGGCATATCCACGATGATCAGCGCTTTGCTCGTGCCGCGCACCACCGCTCGCGAGTGATAGATCATGTCCTCCAGTGTGACGGGCAGCGTTGTATCGTGCCCCTGAATGACCATCCCTAATGAGTCGCCCACCAGAACAGCCGGAATGCCCGCCGACTCGACCCAATGGGCGCTCGGCGCGTCATAGGCGGTCACCATCGGAATGCGCTGGCCGTTTCGCTTCATTTTTTGCAGATCAAGAATCGTCGTTCGCATGATGGAAAACCTCCTGTAGTGTCTGTAGTAGTTCTTGTAAACGTGAAAGGGTTTGCGGATCAGCAGTCCGCCCGCGCGCAAGCGGAAGGGTATGCTGGCCGAGCAGTGCGTATAACTTTGCGAGATCGGGGGGTAAGGCGTTCAGGTGCGCGCGGATGGTCTGAATGTCGCCGCGCGCAATGGGTCCGGTGAGCGCGGCGACGGGTCCGTGACGCTCGATGTTATCCAGCGTGGCGCGCGTCAGATGCAGCAGCGCGTTTTGTGCCGATACAGCGTCGATACCCTCATTGCTCAACAGCGTAAGCGACTCGGCAAACAACGTGACGAGATAGTTGCTGGCAAATACCGCCGCCGCATGATAGCGCGCCCGATTGACATTGGGCGGCAGCCACAGCGCGCTTCCGCCGAGCGCAGCTACGATCGCCGTCAGCCAATCGCGCAAGGTCGGATCGGCAGCTTCCAGGCCGAACACGCCGCCTGCTGCAAACGTCGGTTGTACCACGGGCAAGAAGGGATGCAAGCCGCCAATGTGTGCACCGCGTGTTTGGAGGGAGTTAAGCACGCTGACGGGCATTGCGCCGGATGTATGCACCACCGCGCGATCGGTCAGTTCACCGTGATCGATCCGGCTGATCTGCTGGCAAACCTCGACAAGCGCCGAATCGGGCACGCACACGAAGATCAGATCGGCATCAATCGCGACCTGTACTGCCGAGTCAACCGCACGCGCAGCGACTCGCTCAGCCAGCTTTGCAGCGGACTCGAACCGATGGCTGAATATTGCGCCGATTGTATAACCTTGCGCGGCCAACGTCACGGCCAGCGCCCCACCAATACGCCCGGCACCCACAATCCCCAAGCGTGGACGCTGATCGGGGGTGTGCTTGTCGTGCGGGCGATCGGGGTGATTCAGTTGTTGGAACATAACACCGTTCCCAATCACAAATCGCCCTGCACTGGATTATCGCAATAGCGTTAGCGCAATATCGCGATAGCAATATTGTACGCCTGTTTCAGCAGATCACAAGGCGCGAAAATGGGCAGAGATACTGATGAGTAGTGCTTTGTTTGGAATAACCACATCGCGCTTTATTTGCATCGCTCACTGCATCTTTACGCTTTTTGCCGATAGTTGCGGTAAAGTTGGCTGAGTATATCGAACTTGTAAAAAAGTGTGCGCAAAGTGTATAGGCACAGTTACAAGGCACAATTACAAGATACAGTATATAGGGTGCAATATCAGAATGCCTAACTTCAGGCGATTAACGCTCGCCAATTACGTTATTGTATTGGTCGTCGCTGCTGGATTGTTACTGTTATGGCCGGGATTGCTGCGTAACCTGTTCACCTCCGCCGGATACGAACCGCATGGCACCTGCTTCTTGTGGCAGCCGAATCTGGTGTGGCTATTCGCGATCTCTGACTCGTTGATCGGCTTTGCCTATATCGCGATTTCGGCTACGCTCGCCTATTTCGTGTACCGCTTGCGCGATGAACTGCCGCTCGACTGGATTTTTATCGCTTTCGGCGTATTCATTCTGGCGTGCGGCGGGACGCATTTGATGGATGTCTGGACGCTCTGGACGCCGAATTATTGGCTATCGGGCTATATGCGACTGATCACAGCGGCAGCGTCGATCATGACGGCGGTGCTGCTGCCCCCGTTGATCCCACCCGCTTGGCGCGTGATCGTGACCGCGCGCTTGTCCGAAGATCGCCGCCTACAGTTAGAGGCCGCCAACGTTGAGTTGACACGCTTGTACAAACAAAGCGTCGAGCTGACGCATATCAAATCGCAGTTTTTCACCAATGCCAATCACGAACTGCGCACCCCGCTGGCCTTAATTCTGGGTCCGCTGGAAACGCTGTTGGATGCCGACAATCTCACTGAGGATCAACGGATTACACTCGCACGCGTTCAGCGCAATGCGCAGTCGTTATACAGCAGCGTTGATGATCTGTTGGACGTATCGAAATTGGAAGCGGGCAAGATGCCTGTGAACTACACACAATGCGACCTTGCCGAGATCGTGCGCAGTACCGCCGCACAATTCGAGTCATTGGCGGAAAAGCGGCAGATCGTACTGACGGTGATGGCTTACGGGTCGCTGTTCATCCAGACTGATGATGAAAAAATACGGCGAATAGTGCTCAATCTGCTGTCTAATGCGTTCAAGTTCACGCCGGACGGCGGTGCAGTACGCTGTAGCGTTGCAGTCAATGCCGATAGCGCGACGATTAACATTGAGGATAACGGGCCGGGCATTCCAATCGAGACGCGTGATAGTATTTTTGAGCCGTTTCAGCAAGGCAGCGCTCGTCCGCAGTACGCCATTGGCAGCAGCGGCCTTGGTCTGGCGATCGTCAAGGAGTTTATCGATTTGTTGGGTGGTTCGGTAACCGTCACGGATACGCCCGGTGGCGGCGCAACGTTTCGCTTGCAACTACCGCGACAAGCACCCGCCGGAACGTCGATCGCGCCTACACTGTCTGAGCCACTGTCCGAGCGGTTGGCAGCAAAACTGGCGATCACACTGCCCGCGCCGCCCGTTTCGGCAGTGATGTTGCCAGAAGTTGTGCCGGAACCCGTACAGACAGTGTCGCCAAACGCGCCAGTGGTGCTGGTAGTCGAAGATAATCCTGATTTGCGGAGCTGGATGGTGCAGCTTTTGCAAACCGATTACCGCGTGCTCACCGCTGGCGATGGTCAGCAAGGGCTGGATCGCGCACTCAGCGAGTCGCCGGATGTGATCGTCACCGATGTGATGATGCCCAATATGAGCGGCGATACGTTCATTCACAAGCTGCGCACCTACCCGGAGTTGAGCCTGATCTCAGTGCTTGTCTTGACCGCGCGCGCGGATGAGGAAATGCGCAATAAATTACTACGTAACGGCGCGCAGGATTATTTGCTCAAGCCGTTCTCGCCGCAAGAACTGCACGCCCGCCTGCAAAACTTGATCGAAGTCAAGCGTACCCGCCAGATTTTGCAGGTGGCGCTCACCAGTCAGGCCAACGATATTGCTGAATTGGCGACGCTTCTGGCCGCTCGTCAGCACGAACTGGAATTGACAGTGCAGTCCTTGAAAATGAGCGAGGAGCGCTTCAAGCAGCTTTCCGACTCGGACATGATCGGCGTCATGGTCACTGATTTCAACGGTAGGATTATGGATGCTAACGACGCCTTGTTGGAGATGCTCGGTTACGCACGGGCGGATGTGACGGACGGCGCACTTAATTGGATAGCGTTGACACCCACGGCTGATCTGGCGCAGGATTTCGAGATCATCGAACAGATTCGGACGCGTGGTCGTTATGGTCCCTGGGAGAAAACGTATATCCACAAGTCAGGCCGTCTGGTGCCCATCCTCATGGGCGCGGCGTTGTTGGACGGCTCAGAAACGACGACTGTATGCTTTGTGCTCGATCTGACACAGCGCAAGCAAACTGAAAACGCACTGCGCCTGCTGTCCGATGCCGGATCGCAGCTTGCCGCATCACTGGATTTTGAGGCGACGCTGAATACGCTGGTTCGGCTGCTGATGCCGACGATGGCCGAATGTGTGCTCGTCGATGTCGTTGAAGACGATGGCAACTTGCGCCGCGCGATCCGGGCGATCAGTCCGATGTGTGCCGATGATACGTACAGCGCGCTTGAAGGTGAGACGGTATCGATCCAGCGCGTGATCAGTACGGGTGAAGCGGCCTTGTTATCACCGGGCGTAACAGCGGACGACGGCGCCCCCATCCGTGAAGCGCTCGCCATGAGCTTGCCGCTGACCGTACATGGTCGCACGATCGGCGCGCTGAGTCTGGGCTGTGCGCCGGATGGCCTTCCGTACACGTATGAGGATTTGACGGTCGCTCAGGCGTTTGCCGAACGGGTGGCAATGGCACTTGACAACTCACGGCTGTATAGCGAGTCGCAGCGCGCGATCGAAGTGCGCGACGAGTTCTTGTCGGTGGCTGCCCATGAGCTTAAAACGCCTGTGACCAGCTTGCGCGGCTTTGCTCAACTTTTGCTGCGCCGTATCGATAAAGCGCAGACGGTAGACATTCAGGCAACGATGAAAATCCTCAAGACGATTGATCAGCAGTCCGCCAAAATGGGCGATCTGGTGGTGCGCTTATTGGATGTGTCACGGCTGGAGTCGAACAAGCTGAGTTTACAGCGACAGCTTACCGATGTGGCAGTGCTGGTGCGGACGGCTGCTGAGACGTTGCAGCGCAATACGCAAAAACACACGGTCACCGTATCGGGGGTGCAATCAATCCAGGCAATGGTCGATCCGCTGAGGCTGGAACAAGTGCTGATCAACCTGATCGACAACGCGATCAAGTACAGTCCTGATGGTGGCCCCGTCACCGTCGAGGTGAGCACGCCCGATCCGGCTGCGGTGCAAATCAGCGTCACCGATCGCGGGATGGGCATTCCGATCGAGCATCGCGCGCACATCTTCGTCCGCTTTTATCAGGCGCACAGTCGCAGCTATTTAGGTGGCATGGGGCTAGGATTGTACATCAGTCGCGAAATCGTAGAGCTGCATGGCGGCCAGATTCGCGCGGAGTTCCCGGAAGCAGGCGGTACGCGCTTCATCGTGACGCTGCCGCTTGACGGTGGGTCGGGTGGCACAGCGCAATAATTATCCAACGCTCTATTCCGACTCCCCTGTCTCCATGTAAGCGTAGAGAGAGGGGAGTCGTGCTTTTTGAATTGCTCTGCTCAGGCGTGGGCAGGTGTGCGAGCGGATGGCGTTAGGCGGCGCGTGACGAGATAGCCAACGGCCAACACTACGCAGATCAACGCTAGAATGCCCGCTGTCGTGGTGATCGAACTGGGGCCGCTCAGGTTGAAGCGTGACAAAACGCCCGCGAATGCCCACGCTACTACGAACGCGAACGTTACATCGCCACGCCGCACGACCATGATCGCGGCCAATGCTGCGCCGATGATCAGCATGATTACGCCCCACGTGTCAGCGCTGATGCCAAAGCCATTCCACTTTGCATCGAACAGCATGAACGTCGTATTGGCGATGGTCGCAACCGAAATCCAGCCCAAATATAAGCTGAACGGAAAGTGCAGCAGCCACCATTCACGGCGCGATACTTTGGCAATGCCGATGTTCAGCCGCGTATAAATTGCAATGAGCGCCGCCAATAACAACAGCATCGGAACTTCACTCAACGCGAATTGCAAATAGTGGAAGGCAAATAACCAGCCAATATTGCCGATGCCAGTCAGCACAAATAGCCAACCGATCCGCTCAACCAAAGGGTTATCACGCTGTGATGGGAGCGCCTGATATATTGTAAATCCGATCAGTGCTGCGTAAATCAGACCCCAAATCGAGAACACATAACCTGCGGGTAAGAAATAGATGTTATAGCGCGCCACAATCTGTACGGTACTGTTGCCGCCGATCGGCAGCGATTCCGAAAGCCCATTGACGATCAGTACCGAGATCAGCACAACAACGTTGATCACCTGACGCACGACCCGTTGATTGGTTTGACTCGCCGGATTTGCTGACGGACGCATTGCTTGACTCCTTAAACTCATGGCACATCCTTTTTAATGGGTGTAAAAGCAAAATAACCCATGCGCCAGATATTAAGGTAAGCGTGGTTGAATTGCCAATGCGAACCGATCAACAGCAGACTATCCAGCCGCAGAATAGCCACAAAACAAGTTATAATATCCACCCGAACAAGAGAGACGCCCTGATGCTTGAAGCTAATCCCACCTCCTATCTACAAAACAGCCGACCACTCAACAGCGTGCGCAGCAGCGGGATTCCGCCCACCGGCTTGATTCTGCTGGCGATGCTTTCGCTGGAATTGGGCGCAGCGGTTGCCAAACATCTATTCGAGGCGCTCGGCCCGGCGGGTACGGTATTTTTGCGCGCATTTTTCGCGGCTATCGTGTTAACCGTGCTATGGCGACCGTCTGTTAGAAGTTATCGGCGTCAGGAACTGCTGACGATCGCGGGCTTCGGCGTGACGATCGCGTTTATGAACCTGATCTTTTACTCGGCATTGGCGCGTATTCCGTTAGGCATGGCGGTCACGCTGGAATTCGTCGGGCCGTTGGCGGTTGCCATTTTCGGGACACGGCGCTGGATCGATCTGCTGTGGGTGACGTTGGCAGGTGCAGGGGTCTTGCTGTTATCGCCATTGTTATCAGAGGGCGCGGCGTCGCTTGATCCGATCGGCGTCGGGCTATCGCTATTGGCGGGCGCGTTTTGGGCGGCCTATATTCTGATGAGCGAGCGGACGGGCAAAACGTCGGCGGGCGGATCGAGTTTGGCGCTGGCCTTATGCGTGGCGAGCGTTATTTTGCTGCCGTTCGGCGTTGCCAGCGCGGGCGCGTCACTGCTGAATCCGGCGCTGTTGGTGATCGGCTTTGGCGTCGCGATGTTGTCATCAGCGATTCCATTTTCGCTGGAATTTGCCGCGCTCAAACGGATTCCGGCGCATGTGTTCGGCCTTCTGATGAGCTTTGAGCCAGCCGTTGCTGCGATTGTTGGGTTCATTTTGTTGCGCGAAGGTTTGACCATGCGTGAAGTTGCCGCGATCGTGCTGGTCACGTTGGCGGCGATCGGCTCGTCACAGGAACAGAAATCTCATCGCTAACCGGATCGGGATCGATGCACGCCTGATCGCTTACCGCGAGGGTGGCATTGCCGAATATATGCGCCGCTTGATTGAAGCGATCGCCGTATTGGATACAAGCGATCACTTTACAATCCTGGACAGCCGCAAGGCAAGCTCGCAAACTGCGCTCGCCGCTAACTTTGCGCACGTGAAAATGCTGACGCCGTGCCACCATCGCGTTGAGCGCTTGACACTCGGCCTTGAGATCGCGCGCTTACGACTCGATTTGCTGCATAGCCCCGATTTTATTCCGCCCTTGTTTGGCGCGCGGCGTACTGTGATCACCATCCACGATCTGAACTTTTTGCACTATCCGCAGTTTCAAACGCCGGACAGCCGCCGTTATTACAATGGCAATATTCAGGCGGCAGTGCGCAAAGCCGATCACATCTTAGCCGATTCGCAGGCCACCAAAGCCGATCTGTGCCATCTGTTGCGGGTGCCCGCCGAACGCATCACCGTTCACCCGTTAGGCGTCGATCCGATGTTTCAGCTGCTGTCCGCCGAAGTGATCGCAAATGCGCGCGCACGGCTTAGCTTGCCAGCAGAGTATCTGCTCTTTGTGGGAACTTTCGAGCCGCGTAAGAATTTGTCCGGTCTGTTGAACGCTTACGCCCAACTGCGAACCCGTCTACCCGATGCGCCGCCGTTGGTGATCGCAGGGCGGCGCGGCTGGCTGTACGAGTCGATCTTTGCATTGGTCGAATCGCTTGGCTTGAGCGCGTATGTTCTTTGGCGCGAAAACATAGCGGCAAGCGATTTGCCTGCGCTGTATAATGGTGCGCTGCTGCTGGCGCTGCCCTCTTTTTACGAAGGATTCGGCTTGACAGCGTTGGAAGCGATGGCCTGCGGAGTGCCGGTAGTGGCCGCCGATCGCGCGTCGCTGCCGGAAGTGGTGGGCAGCGCGGGCATTTTGATCGACCCCGATCGCGTCGAGTCATTGGCGGACGGGTTATACTCAGCGTTGACCGACTCAGCTTTACGTGAGTGCTGCCGTCGCGAAGGGTTGGCGCGTGCTGCAACGTTCACCTGGCAGCGCACCGCCGAAGTTGCACTGAGCGTGTATCAGCGCGTGCTGGCAAATTAACGGAGTTCACATAAAGGACAAATGCCGGTAGCCCGCCACACTGAATATCGAGGGTTGTGGACACGGCAGGCCACGTCCGCCGTCCTAGCTTATTCTTTGCATGAACCAATTTGAGAAAGAGCACGGCACTTCTAATATCAGCATCACCGGAATAATCCAATGCGTTTATTGTTTCTGACCCCACAACCGCCCTATCCACCCCACGCGGGCGGCGCTTTGCGAACACTCGGTTTGTTGGATGGCTTGCACAAAGCGGGCTGTCAGGTCGATTTGCTGACGTTCGTTGAGCACAATCAGCAAGACCCAAAGCAAACGCCCGCCGCCACTTTATGCGATGAGATCGTGAGCGTACCAACGCCGCAGCGTGCCATTTCGCAGCGTGTGCGGGATTTGGTGGCGGGCAAGGCTGATCTGGAACGGCGCTTTTACAGCCCACAATTTGCCGATGCGCTGCGCACACAGCTTGCCCGCCATGCCTACGATGCAATCCAGTTCGAGGGCCTGGAAGTGACACCCTATCTGCCATTGGTCAAAGCGGCTGCGCCAACGCTGAAAACGATTTACAGTTCCACTAATGCCGAATACGAGCTTCAGCACGGCATGTACCTGAATGATCGGCGTGACGTGCGGCGGGTGGCCGGGTTGCTCTATTCGCTGATTCAGTGGCGGCGGTTGATACGCTATGAGCGATGGGTATGCGAGAACGTCACGCAGGTGATCGCCACTTCACAGACGGACGCCGACTCGTTCGCCCGGTTAGCGCCCCACGCGCCGATCAGCGTAGTGCCGAATGGTATTTTTGTGAATGAGTACACATCCGAAAATGTGCAGGCGCAGCTTGAGTTAGGCAGTTCGGCGCTGCTGTTTACCGGCTCGATGGGTTACCGCCCGAACGTGGACGCGGCCTTGTGGTTCAGCGATCAGATTTTAAGCCGCGTGCGCGAAGCAGTGCCGGATGCACGCTTGTTTGTGGTCGGCAACCGCCCACATGCGCGCCTTGATCCGCTGCGCCAACGGCCTGATGTGAAGATCACGGGCTATGTGCAAAATATTTTGCCATTCCTGTATGGCTGTGCGGTGTACGTTGTGCCGCTGCGTATGGGGGGTGGGACGCGGCTCAAGCTGTTGCAAGCGATGGCGGCTCAGCGCGCGATCGTGTCAACGGCGATCGGTGCGCAGGGTTTGGATGCCATGGCCGGGCGCGATCTGTTGATTGCGAATGATGCAGCCAGTTTCGCGCAGAACGTGATCGCATTATTACGTGATCCGACACGGCGTGCGACGATGGGATCGGCGGCATATTCGTTCGTTTGCGATCATTACGATTGGTCGGTGATCATGCCGCGTTTAATGCGCATGTATCAGGAGATGGGCCTTGCTTGATGTGCCGTTGGATCGGCGGCAGCTTGCCGAACGTAACCGTCGGCTGACCGACTATCAACACCGCCTGAAATGGTCAGAAACAGTGCGCCGCCAACTCTTGATCGCGTTCAGCGCACTGCCCGCGCCGCGTCTTGAGAAGCCGATCGCCAATACGTTTTTGATCATCCGACCCGATCATTTGGGCGACAACCTGCTGACTACGCCGAGCGTTACCGCACTGGCGGACGCCATGCCGGACGCGCGTCTGATCGGGCTGACCGGCGATTGGGCAGCGCCCGTCTTAGCAGCCTATCCGCAAATCGAGCGGGTGCTGACGCTGCCCTTTCCGGGTTTCACGCGCGCACCCAAAGGATCGATCTGGCAGCCGTATGCGATGGCGTTACAGTGGGCGCAGCGCGTGCGGACGCTGCGCGCGGAAGTCGCGTTGATCATGCGGCCTGATCATTGGTGGGGTGCGCTGCTCGCTTACCTGGCGGGCATTCCGGTACGGGTCGGCTACGATCTGCCGGACGTTGCGCCGTTCCTGACGCGTCCGCTGCCCTTTGCGCGTGGTCATGTGGTGCGCCAATGTTTGCGCCTGGTCGAAGCGTGGACGGGTGTTGTGCCAGATCACGACGTGCGTTATGCTTTTCCGCAAGACGCCGATGATCACGCCGCCATTCGCAGCATGTTAGACTCGCGCGGCTTAACGTCTGCAATGCCATTTTTTGTGATTCATGCAGGCGCAGGGACACCGATCAAGCGTTGGGACGCTGCACAATGGGCATTCGTGGCCGATCAATTGGCCGATCGACTCGGCGCGCGCGCGATCTTCACGGGCAGCGATAGTGAGCAAGCGCAGATTACAGACGTGCTGGCGCATATGGCACATCCCGGCGTATCGCTGGCAGGTGATACGAATGTGGGGCAGTTAGCGGCTTTGTATGCGCAGGCACAGATCGTGCTCGGCTCGGACAGCGGGCCGTTACATCTGGCAGTTGCCAGCGGCGCACCAACGGTACATCTGTATGGCCCGGCTGACCCGGACGAGTTTGGCCCATGGGGTGACCCGCGTCGACAAATTACGCTCACATCGAATATTGGCTGCCAACCGTGCCGCATTCTGGATTGGCCGGGCGATGATCCGCGTAATCACCCGTGCATTCATGATATTACGCCGCGCCGTGTGGTCGATGCAGCGCTGCGCGCGGTCAAATATCGCTAAACAGTGCTTAACAAGGATTATCATTAATGGCAAAGAGTCAACCACTCATTCCACCGATCGGCAAAAAAGTTCAACTTGCCGATTATGACCCTGACTATACAGCCGAATACAAACACGGCAAAGACGTGGCCGATCAGCTTACCAGGGACAGCGACCGTCTCCGCGATTTGCAGGATCAATTGTATGCCGACAATAAGCACGCGCTGCTCGTCGTGTTACAAGCGATCGACGCGGGCGGCAAAGATGGCACGATCAAGCACGTTTTTGAGGGCGTCAATCCGCAAGGTGTGGAAGTGACCAGCTTCAAACAGCCCTCATCGGCAGAAGCCGCGCACGATTTTCTGTGGCGCATTCATCAGAGCGTCCCGGCCAAAGGTGGTATCGGCGTGTTCAACCGCTCACATTATGAGCAGGTGTTGGTCGTGCGCGTGCATAACCTGGTGCCGAAAACTGAATGGGAACAAGCCTACGATCAGATCAACCAATTTGAGGCGCTGTTGGCAGGCACAGGCACCACAATCCTCAAATTCTTTTTGCACATCTCCAAAGACGAGCAAAAGAAACGCTTTGAGGATCGGCTGCATGATCCAGATAAGCAGTGGAAATTCTCGCTGGCCGATATTGAGGAGCGCAAGCGTTGGGATGATTACACGGCGGCTTTTGAAGACATGCTGACGCGCTGTAATACGGAGCAAGCGCCCTGGCATATTGTGCCCGCCAATCACAAATGGTATCGCGATCTGATGGTGACGCAAACGATCATTGAGGCGCTGAAAGGTATGAAGCTGACCTATCCAGCGCCGATCGCCAATGTCGAGCAGATTGTTGTCCCGGACTAGCAGCACTCAGCACGCATTTGCTTCCTGTTCGGCAAACGTGGTGGCGAAGTTATGGCGGCCATCTCCTTTACAGCTGGCGCGGAAATAAAAGTACGTTGACGCGCGCGGATAAATGGCAGCCATCAGAGAGGACAAGCCAGGGTTCGCGATCGGCGTAGGTGGTAAGCCGCTGTGCAAATAGGTGTTGTACGGCGACTGAACACTTTGATAGTCAGCGGCGGTGATTTGCGGCCACCAATCGCCCGACTTGCCGAGCGGATATTGAACGGTCGGGTCAGCATCCAGCGTCATAGGCTTGCGAAAACGATTCAGGTAGACGCCTGCGATCAACGGGCGTTCATCCGAAACGACAGCTTCGCGCTCGACAATCGAAGCCAGCGTTACAATCTGCGCAATGGACAGGTTTGATTGCGCCGCATCCAGCCGCATTTGTGGTGTCAAATGTTGATCGAACTCTTTGAGCAGCGCATCGCGGAAGCCAGTGGCCGTGGTATCCAATGGCAGTAAGTATGTATCGGGAAACAAATAGCCTTCCAGGGACGCGCCCGACGGCAGTGCACCGATCGATTGTGTGAACCAGGCCGGTGGCGTCGCACCAGTGCCGACTACGGCTAAAAAGTCCGCGCCACTGAAACTCAGATCATGATCAGCGTTAATCGCTTCTGCAATTTGTTCAATGCGCCAGCCTTCTTTGACCAGCACTGACGTGTTGTTCGTGCCGGAATTGGTGAGCGCCTGTGCGATTTGCGGGATCGTTTGCGTCTGACTGAGCAAATAAGTACCCGCTTGCAAGTTCGCATCAATACCATAAAAGCGAACGTAGCTGCGGAACAAATCGGCGTCGCGGATCAATCCCTGAGCAGCCAGATTCGCGCCAATGGTGCCTGGCAAATCATCCTTGTGAATGACAAATTTAACCGTTGTCGGATTGCTTCCGGCGGGCGCAAGCAGCGTTGGGCGACTCATGCGCAGGCTCACCCGCAGCGCAATCGCCTGAAGCGGATTCAACTGACTGTTAGGCGCATGTCCGAAGGCTACCAGGGTGATGGTCGCAGCACATGCCACACAAACCAGTGCTGTGAAGCTCGCCAACAGAAAGATGCGAATTGTGCGTGACATAGGTTATTTCCTTGCTTTGTGTTATGCGTCGTTGTGCAGCAAATTGTAAAGCGTAAATCGTGCGATTCTATACGGCGTCAGTTGGTTGTATGGTTCGGCACTGTATGACTCACGGAAAAGCAGGATCGGCTCTTTTTGAGTCTGCCGCAATGCATGATTATAATCATGAAGGCTTTTTCACCAGGAGGCGTCCGTATGCCAAAAGTCATGGTGTCTGAACACCCACTCGTCAAACACAAACTCGCAATCTTGCGAAACAAAGATACCGATCCAGTCAAGTTCCGCCAACTGGTTCATGAGATCGCCATGATGCTGGCCTATGAAGCGACCGCCGATCTACCGCTGCGCAGCACGACTATTCAAACGCCGATGGGTGAAGCGAATGGTGAGCGGTTGCAAGATGAAATCGGGCTGGTGCCGATCTTGCGAGCAGGTTTAGGAATGGTCGAGGGCGTATGGGAAATGCTGCCCGTTGCGGAAGTCTGGCACATCGGCATTTATCGTGATGAAAAGACGCTGCGCCCGGTTGAATACTACAATCGGCTGCCACCCACGCCGCGCGTACAAATTTGCCTGATCCTTGATCCGATGCTGGCAACAGGCGGTTCGGCGATCGCGACGGTCGATGTGATCAAGCGTTGGGGCGTCAGGCGGATCAAGTTCGTGGGCATGATCGGCGCACCTGAAGGGGTTGCCGCATTGAGCGCCGCGCATCCCGATGTCGATATTCATTTAGCGGCGATCGATGAACGGCTCAACGAGATCGGCTTTATTATGCCCGGCTTGGGCGATGCAGGCGATCGGCAGTTCGGCACTGCGCATTCGTGAACCCCTGAAACGGTCGCGCTTTGATGAGACACCGACGTACTATTTGCACAAAATTCAAAGCGACGAACGCCGCCAGACGCTATGGAGAACGATTACTCCTGATAAGTTGGATTATCGCGTCGAGGAGCTTTGCTCCGAAGTGCCAATTCACCAGATTGGTTGGGATAATTCAATTTATCACGATGCCAAGGTAAAAACTTATTTTTGCCCGTTCCGAGCCGTCAGGGTCGGATAAATCCTGATAAGGACTGTTATCGGAAGTAAATGATGTTAGAACAACTGGAAACACTTCACCAACAAGCAAAACAAGCCATTGAGGGCGTCACGGATAGCGCGGCGCTCAGTGAATGGGAAGGCCAATATCTTGGCAAAAAAGGCAGCCTGACCACCTTTTTACGGGGTGTTGGTCAGCTTCCCAAAGAAGAACGCGCTGTTTTTGGACAACGCGCCAATGTGGTCAAAGATGATCTGACCGCCGCCTATGAAAGTCGCGCCACGCTGATCAAAGAGCAAATGTTGGCACGCGATCTTGAAGAAGGCGAAATCGATGTGACGCTACCCGGTCGTCCGGTGGCGAGCGGCAAGCTGCATCCGGCCAACCAAACGCTGCGCCAGATTTATGCGATCTGGGCAGACATGGGCTTTCAAGTTTTCCGCACGCGCGAAGTTGAAGACGACGAAACGAATTTTGAACTGCTCAACATTCCGCAGCATCATCCGGCGCGCGATATGTGGGACACCTTTCACACGACCGCGCCTGGCATCATCCTGCGTACGCACACCTCACCGGGGCAAATCCACGCCATGCGCCGCTATGCGCCGGGTCCTTTGCGCGTGATTTTGCCGGGGATGTGTTATCGCTACGAACAAATCTCGGCGCGCAAAGAGATTCAGTTCAATCAGGTGGAAGGGATTGCCGTCGGCACTAATATTCGGCTGACCGATCTCAAGGGCACCATGACCGCCTTCTTACAGCGCATGTTCGGCGCAGATCGACGCGTGCGCTTTCGCGGGTCATACTTCCCGTTCACCGAGCCGAGCATGGAAGTCGATGTGGAGTGCATCCTGTGCAATGGGACGGGCTGCGCGGTTTGCAAATACACAGGCTGGCTTGAAATCCTGGGCAGCGGCATGATCCACCCGACCGTTCTGCGCAACGGTGGCTATGATCCGACGATCTACAGCGGCTTCGCGTTCGGCATGGGGCCAGAACGAATCGCCATGTTGCAACACGCAATCACCGATATTCGTTACTTCTGGGGGAATGATACGCGCTTCCTTGAGCAGTTCTAACAAGCGATCTGTACAGAATCGTCGTCAACAGGCGCTGCAAAAAATACTGCGGCGTCTGTTGACCGTTGAATTTCTGATCGGGATCGCCTTCATCCTGAGTGGCGATGCATTCGACGGCGGTGCGTTGTATCGGCAGTTGATTCGCTACGTGGGCGGCGTTACTTTCGATTACTTTGGTTGGGAAGCGGACGCCCTGCTGCGCAAAGCCGATCAGGAAATAGCGGGCGTACAAGCCTATCTGGATGAAGATCAACGCGCGGCGTATGTGCGTGATTACCTGAGAGCGGTCGCGAATATGCAAACGCTGGACGCTAAAATTGCACAGGTGTATGCCAATCCAGCGATCAGCGATCCGGTGAATGCGTCCGTTGATCTGCGCCAGAAGCGCGACGTGGCACGTGCTGATGTAACGCATCGCGAATCGTTGGCTGAGTCGATCGTGGAAGGGCAAATCGGCGCGGTACTACGCGATGAAGGTTTTGCAACGTTGGGGCAAGTGCTGCCGCCGGTGGCCGCGCACATCACGCAATTACCCGATTATCTGGTGATTTCGCCACGTAACGCGATCAAGTTCGAGGATGCGTTGACGCTCAATAACCTGAGTGCCGATCAAGCGTCAGCGCTGGAGGATGCGATCGATCGTAATGTGGATGTGTCCTCAATCGTCGTACCGCTCGGCGGTCTGAGCTTGTATCCAAGCATGATCACGCAAACCTGGTATGCGCCGTCGCTCTTTGAAACGATCTCGCACGAATGGTGTCACCATTATCTGTACTTTTTTCCGCTCGGCCTGAATTACGATGCGCCCGAAACACGCATTATCAATGAAACGACGGCTACGCTGTTTGGTCAGGAGATTGGGCGCAAAGTCATTGAGCGGTTTTATACCAAGTATCCTGATATTCTGGCGGAGCTTCCCGCGACTACGCCCGCCACGCCGATCAAGGCGACTGTCACGCCGACACCTGCCGGTGATCCCGATGCGCGTCCGCCATTCGATTACGGCACTGCCATGAATGAAACGCGCGTGACCGTCGATTTTTATCTATGGCTTGGCCGCGTTGATCTGGCAGAGTTATATATGAGCGCTCGCCGTACCGTATTCGCGGCGCACGGTTATTATTTTCGCAAGATCAATCAGGCGTTTTTTGCTTTCTACGGCGGCTATCAAGGGACGGGCGGATCAAGCGCGGGTGGCACTGATCCGACGGGGCCAGCGATCGGACGCTTGCGAGCCAATAGCCCGACAGTTCATGCGTGGCTGGAAAAGATGCGAGGCATCACCACGCGCGCCGAGTTATTATCAGCGGCAGGCCAATAGTCGGGTTCACTTGATTTGTTAGAACTAATGTGCTAAACTATAGGCTGTGTTTCAGCACAGGTGAGCCACTTTCAATCTGTGCCCATCAGGAGACTGCTCATGATCGCGTCTATAAAATCGGTAAATGTGTTCGTCAATGATTCGACAAAAGCGCACGACTTTTATGCCAACAAGTTGGGGTTTGAGGTACGTTCGGACATTACGATCGGTAACGGTTATCGCTGGCTTGAAGTCCTGCCCAAAGGCTCACAAACAGCAATCGTGCTTGCTCCGCCAGAAGATGGGCAAAAAGTCGGTGCAATCATGAACATCATCTTAACCACGGATGATATACAAGCGACTTATAAAGACCTGTCGGCAAAAGGCGTTCACTTTCTGGCTGAACCCAAACAACAGGATTGGGGCGGCACAACGACTAACTTCACTGACGCAGATGGTAACGAGTTTATGCTGCTTCAGGAAAATACAGCAATGCCTACCTGGGAAGCGCAAGCTGCCGATCAATAGTTTGAGGTAGCCGCGCTGCTATCACAACATCATGTCAAATTCGGGTATCATCACGTTGAAGGAACTTTCTCCTAAGTCGTTACCGATGAGATGATCCGTTAGCACATTACCACATAGGACAACATAAATGACCCTTCGCGTAGGCTATATCGGTTTGGGATTGATGGGCGCATCGATGGCGCGTAATCTGATGAAAGCTGGTTTTCCGCTGATCGTTCACAATCGCAGCCGCGCGATCGTCGATCAGTTGGTGAGCGAAGGCGCGACCGCTGCCCATTCGCCGCGTGAAGTGGCCGCGCAAGTCGATATGCTGCTGACGAATTTACCCGACTCGCCGGATGTAGAGCAAGTCATGCTCGGCGCGGACGGCGTGATCGAAGGTGTACACGACGGGTTGATTACCATCGATCATAGTACGATCAAACCGGAAACTGCGCGTCACATTGCGGCGGAACTGGCGAAACATCACGTCAGCGCGTTGGATGCACCCGTCAGCGGCGGGCAAATCGGCGCGCAGGCGGGGACACTGGTGATCATGGTAGGCGGCGAACAAGCTGCCTTCGATGCCGCCGTGCCCTTGTTCCGAGCGATGGGCAAAAGCTGGACGCTGGTTGGCAGCAGCGGTGCCGGGCAAATCGCTAAAGCGTGCAATCAGATCATGGTCGGCGCGCAAATGGCGGCAATGGCCGAATTGATGATCCTGGCACAGCAAGGCGGCGTCGATCCGTTCAAAGTGGTGGACGCGATCAAGGGCGGCGCGGCGCAATGTTGGACGCTCGACAATAAGCCGGAACGTCTCAAAGTCGGCAATCGCAGCCCCGGCTTCAAAGCCTATATGCAGCTCAAGGATTTGAATATCATCCTGGAAACCGCCAAAGCCTACGATCTTGCCTTGCCGTTGAGCAGTGCTGCCCAAGCGCTGTTTGCGGAAATGGTCGATAGTGGCGATGGCGAACTTGATAATTCCGCTGTGCTGAGCGTGTTCGAGGAGCACAGCGGCTTACACGTTGGCGGCTGACGCACTTACTCAGGTTTACATGGGCTTCTGGCCGACCAGATACAGATTGCCAAGCGCTACGGACAAGCGAATATTGCCCAACGGACTGCTGCCCATCCCGTTGACTACGCTCGGCTTGATCACTTTCGGAAAGGGCAGCAGCCGAACCAGATAGCGCAGGGCATAGCGGTTGAATACGCTGCCCACCTCAAGCACGCGGAACTGATGCGCTTCCGCCAAGCGTGATAGGGTTGTTTTGCTGTACAGATAAGTGTGCTCAATATCAATGATAGGACTGCGTTCGCCCAATAATCGCGCTGACAACGCTTCCACATTGTGGTTCAAGCACAGCACGACGCCGCCCGGCTTCAACACACGGTAGCACTCATCCAAGATGCCGCCCGGATCGGTGATGTGATCGAATACCTGAAACAAGCACACCACATCGAAACGATCCGCCTCAAATAAGCCGGGCCGCATGATGTCTTGCACCAGATGAGGCCGAATCTGTGGCACGGCTGTTTGCACCGCTTCTGTGCTTGGCTCGACGCCCCACACCTCACGATAACCCTGCGCCAACGCTTGCTCCAGAAAAAACCCGTTGCCGCTGCCCACTTCGAGCAAAGCGCCCTTGCCGTCGTCCGCCTTACGCTGAATATGGGAAGCAGCGCGATCCAAGTAGCGCCCGTAGGTGAACTTCAGGTCAGGCACTTCGTCGTCGTAGGTGACCACACTGCGCGCGTATAACTTAGCCAGAAACTCCAGATCGACGATCGGATCAGAACGCACCAACCCACAGCGATTACAGCGCACCATTCGATAATGAACGCCATCCGGCAAGCGGCGCGCAGAAAACACTGCCGCATTGAATGTCGCTTGATCGAAATTTGCCGGATACAGTTCGGTTGCATTGCCTTCAGTCAGGCAGATTGCGCAGCGGGTGGGATGCAGTGCGATAGGCGCAGTCTCTAGTGTCGGAAGTACAGACGGCGCTTGAGAATTATCAGGATTGTTCAAGATTGCTCGCTTTTTGGGATAGGTTCATTGCAGCATAGCATTATAGCGGATAGTCTTTCAGGTGATCGCGCAACCAGGCAATGCTCGCCGTCAAGCCTTGCTTGAGACTGTGCGCCGCCGTCCAATGCAATTCTGCTTGCGCTTTGGCGACATTGGCGACCCACGTTTCGGTATCCCAGATGCGCCGCTCCATGCCATTCCAGGTGGGCGCTTGCGGGATCGCCAGTAGATCGCGCACCAGCTCAACCACTTCACCGAGTCGGGTTTGCACACCCGAACCAATATTGAAGATCGCGTCCGGTTTCAAATCGGTGGGGGTGGCACTAACGATCGTCAGATACGCATTGATCACGTCGTCGATGTATACGAAGTCTCGCGCAATATCGGCGGACGCCAGCGGAGGATAGCCGCCGTCCAGTCCGTAACGCAGCAAGCGCGGAATCAGCCGCCGTGCATCTTCATAGGGACCATACACAGAATACAGGCGCAACGTCGGCACGGGCAAATGTAACCGCCGAGCAGTGTAACTGCACAGCATGGTTGCCGCTGCTTTTGCCACTGCATAATGACTATTCGGCTCTAGCACCTCATTTTCGGCGGGTGGATAAGCCTTGAAGCCATATTCTGAGGAGCTGCCCGTATTCACAAATCCGGCAAAGCCAGTCTTTTCGCAGGCATCCAGCAAATGTGCCGTGCCCAAGATATCCGCCTGCAAAATTTGCAGCGCGTCCGTTTGAAACGAGTATGCACCGTACACGGCCAGATGAAATACCCAATCCGGCTTGCTTTGCGCCACCGCCTGACCCACCTGCTCGCGATCCAACAAATCTGCCGTGTGGATATGCAGATCGCTGCGCAAATCGTCAAGTCGCCAGAAATTCGCTTCGGGGCGCGTCAATAAATGCACATCATGCCCATCATGCAGCAGCCGCCGAACCAAATTAGCACCGACGAAGCCCGTTCCACCCGTAATGAGCGCCCGCATCAGGTTTCTTCCCGCTGCTTTTGTGCTTGCTTTTGCGTTTGATCCGGCAGATTAAGGATGCTATCGACAATGAACGGCGGGCGACGCTTGACCTCATCGTAAATGTGCGCCATGTACGAGCCGATAATGCCCAGACAAAGCAATTGAATGGCACCCATGAACAAAACTAAAATAATCACGGTTGTCAGTCCGCTCGGCGTGGCCGTCGGATTGAAAATCCGCAGTAAAAGCTCAGCCGCAATGCCAAAGACAGACAGTACAAACGTAAAAAATGCCAGCAGATTGATCAGATCGAGCGGCTTGTAAGAAAACGAGATGATCGCTTTGCGTGCCCAACCGAGATTGCGGAAAAACGAGTTGGTGGTGCGCCCGAACATGCGCTCAGGCCGAACGTAAGGCACCCCAACTTGTCGAAGGCCGACCCATGATCGCAAGCCGCGCAGGAAGCGGTTGTTTTCGGGTAAGCTGTTCAGTATATCGACCACCTGCCGATCCATCAGTGAAAAATCGCCTGCATTCAGCGGGATCGGGATATACGAGGTGAAGCGAAAAAGTCGATAAAAGAGGCGGTACGATATGCGCAAGAAGGGCGTTGCCTCACGTTTTACGCGCACGCCATACACGACGTTGTAGTTTTCCAGCCATTTTGCATAGAACTGCTCGATCAATTCCGGCGGGTCTTGCAAATCGCCATCAAGCAAGATCACAGCGTCACCCGTGGCGATTTTCATGCCGCTGCTGAACGCATTCTGCGAGCCAAAGTTGCGAGTGTGGTTGATCACCACCACATGCTTATCTTGCGCCGCCAGCGCTGCCAACACCTCAGCCGCATTATCCGGGCTGCGATCATTGACAAAAATGATCTCGTACTCGACATCCAACTTTTGAAAGACATCGGTGAGACGTTTCCACATGATCGGCACCGCAGGCGCATCGCGATAGCACGCAATGACGGCGCTCAACTTGCGGCGAGAACTTTGTGAAAGCATAGCGATGTCCCTTTTCCGAGATTGGCAGAGCTGAAGCGAATGATCAGGCCAGATGCACTTTGGTAGTCTGCAAATGGGCGAGACTCTTTTGCACAATGTGCTCCGCTGTCAGTTCATAAAGCTGATTCATGTACGCTTCACTGCCCGAAACGCCACTCGGCATAGAACGTACACCGCAGCGAATCAAACGGCAGTTGATCCCATTTTCAGCAATCGTCTCAGCCACCAACGAACCTAATCCGCCGTTGATGAAGTGCGCTTCGACCGTGATAGCCGTGCTAAAACCGCCGAGCAAGGCAGCCAGTTCAGCGGTCGAATCCGGTTGCAGCGTTGATACGACGGCTACAGTGCAGGAGACGCCCTGCTGTGCAAGGCTTTCAGCGGCTTTGACTGCCTCAGCGCTGATCGCACCTGTCGCCAAAATCAGCAAATCCCGCCCATCACCAATGGTTTCGACAGTGTTCAATCGAAAACGCCCGTTCAGGCCAGGAACGGTCAGATTATCGTTTTTGCCGATCCGATAATAGATCGGGCCGGGCAATTGGTAGGTTTGCTGCACTGCGGATACCGTTTGCGCCGGGTCTGCCGGGACGATCGTTTGCAAGCCGGGCTGAGTGCGCATAATGCCGATATCTTCTAAGGAGTAGTGAGTCACGCCGGAGTTGCCATATTCAAAGCCGCCGCCGATGCCCGCCACGCGCACGGGCAAGTGATGCAGGATCGGGCCGTCGCGAAGCTGCTCATAGGCGCGCATCGATGCAAAGGTAGCGATCGAATAGACGAACGGAATATAGCCCGCTTCAGCCATGCCCGTTGCAATACCCATCATGTTCGCTTCGGCCACGCCAATATTATAAAAGCGATCGGGGTACGCTTTGACGAATGGTTCCAATACCATGAAACCCAAATCAGCCGTCAGCAGTACGACCCGCCGATCGTGTTCAGCAATTTCAATTAGCGTCTGGATAAAAACTTTTCTCATGATCGGCTTGCGACCTCACTTAAGGCTTGCTGATATTCCTGGTCATTCATCGGCATATAATGCCAGCGCACCTGACCTTGCATATAGGATACCCCATATCCGGCTTGCGTGTTCGCAATGATCACAGTTGGCACACTTGTTTCCGCGCTTGCGGCCAATGTAGTGTTGAGTGCCTCATGCAGCGCCGCCGTATCGTGACCGTCAACGTCTACCGTGCGCCAACCAAAAGCGCCCCAACGTGCCGCAAAGGGTCGCAAGTTGAGCACATCCTGCGTTTTCCCCATCGCTTGCTGGCCGTTATCATCGATGATCACGACCAGATTCGACAGCTTGTGCTGCGCTGCGAACATGACGCCTTCCCAGATTGAGCCTTCGTTGCATTCCGCATCGCTCAGCAGCACAAAGACGCGCCGATCCGAGCCGTCCAGACGCGCAGCAAGCGCTGCCCCAATGCCCATCGACAAGCCCTGGCCTAATGAGCCAGTCGAAAAATCGATCCCGGTCAATTCATATTCAGGATGCGTGCCAAGCTGGCTGCCATCCTGACAATAAGTAGCCAACTGTTCGCGGCTCAGCACATTCAGACAGTGCAGCGCCGCATAAAGCGCTAAGGCCGCGTGACCTTTGGACAGCACAAACCGATCACGTTCCGACGAGTCTGGCGCGCCTCTGAGTACGCCATCAAAAAGTACGGCCATAATATCAGCGATCGACAATGCCGAGCCGATATGACCGACGTTTGCGCGTTTTGATTGTTCCAAAATGAGCTGACGAATGCGTTGACCCGAAATATCACTCACAGCTTGCTCCGTTCAGAAATGCTTGCTCACAAATATAAGAGGGTTGATTTTGCAAAGATTTGGTCAAGTTTATATTGTCGCCTTATTATAAGGTAGCCTCAATCGAATAAGCCATAATAAATGCCATAAAGTTCTGGCTTTCAAGGCTGGCTCTATGAGGTATTTTTGCATGGGGAAATTCAATGGCAATGAACTGAGGAAGTAATGAGAGCGCAGCGTGTGTGCTGCGCCCTCATTTGTGCATGATTTAGACTTGCGGCGGCGCGATCGTCTGCTTGGCTGTGACAACCAGCCGCTTCGCAAAGACGCCGCGATGTGAGTCCCAAATTGTGCATGTGATCAACGTCAGAATTGGATCGACCGTCGGGTAAGTCACCTGAACATCGGTCGGTTCAACCGTGCGGATGTTGGTCACCGTGTAAGCGTAGAACTTTCCATGATCGGCTACATACACCTGATCGCCAATGGCGAGTTGATTCAAGTGCTGGAACGGCCCCATATCCTGAAAGTTGAGCTGAATGTGCGCTACTAAAACGGTGTTGCCACCTGTGCCGAGCCATGAAGTTTCCTCCAAATGACCGACGTTGTGGGCGAGTGGGCGCACATCCCACGTTTGATTGACCAACGGCAGTTCAACGACTGGCACTGCGCTCGGCCAGCCGAGTTTTGGCACAAAGACCGATTTGTCACCCACCGGCTGAAAGAGCGCTGACGGAACCACGGACGCACCGGGCGATACGATCAACGGTGGCGCGGATATTGTGTTGGTCGCTGATGGCGTGACACCGGGCAGCGTGGTCGCGGTCGGGCTGGTCGTCGGCGTAACGGTTGGGCTTGGCCCCGCAGTCTTTGAGACAGCGGGCTTTGTGGGTTGTGCCGCCACTGCGATTTGCGTGGCAGTGGCGGATGAGCGCGAACGATTGAGGATAGACGAGCCGATGCTGATCAATAAGATCAGCACGACTATGCCAGCGATTACCCCGGCGGCGATCACCAGGGTGCGGCTGTTGCCGGAATTGCGTCCGGCAGCCAGAGCGAAGAACAACAGTGAACTGAGCGCGAATACGATGAACAATCCGCCCAAACCGCTGTCGGACGTATTACCCATGCCCGTGACAGGCAGCAGGCTGGCCGCCGCAGCGACGGTGAGCGTTGCAGTACCGCACACTGACGTTGTATTACCAGAGACGGTCGCGCAAGCGTTGTTGGTGATCGTCGCGGGTGCGGTCACCGTGCCGACGCTCGTATTGAAGGTGATGGTTGCCTTCTGATTAGGCGTTAGCGTGCCGATATTCACAGTCAGCACATTGCCGGAAACGCTGGCCGTACCTGTATCGGAGGTGGCTGTGCTGCCAGTCAGCGTGGCGGGCAGCGAGTCAGTGAGCGAGACGCCGCTCAGTGTGGCCGTGCTGGTATTGGTCACCACGATGGTGAAGGTTACCGCGCTGCCCGTTGAGACGTTCGCCGCGCTGCTCTGCATTGTCACCGTCAAGCCAGCGGGTGCGCCAGACTGCGGCGTAGTGGTAGGCGCAGGCGTGAACGTCAAGGCGGGAATGGGCGTAGTCGTTGGGGGCGTGACAGGCGTACTGTTGAATGTCACAAAAATACTAACTGGAGCGCTGTAAACCGGGAAGGGAGTTGTGTTACCAGACCCGCCATACCCACTAAACTTAAACGTGTAGATTGCGAACGAGCCATCATCTACCGTAAGGTTGTGCGTGAAGGTGGCAGTGACCGTATTTGCAGCACGGGATGAACCCGCTGAACCCGGCGAAAGTGTTGTACTTGACAGGATCACAATGTCTCGTACGACTTTATTATCTGACCGAGTAACCGTGCCAATCAAACCCGTAATTGGCAGTGTACCCGGATTGCTCAGCGTGAATTTGAATGTGATGTTATAACCGACCACACCCGACGTTGGATTGGATGGATCGGGTGTGACAACGATGTTACCCAACGGCGATGTTGGCGTATTGCTCTGCGCTGGTGTTGCGGTTGAGGGTGGGAAAGGCGTTGTGCTTGGGCCACCCGGCGTAACAGTGAGTGTTGGCTTCGGCGTGACCCCTGGGCCACCTGGCGTAACAGTTGGGCCACCTGGTGTGACACTTGGGCCGCCCGGTGTAGCACTCGGCGCAACGCCGCCCGTGACGGTGATCGTGCCGCTAACGGTCGTGTTGACCGCTGTGATGCCCGTTGCGCTTGTGCATCCGTTAACGGAAGGGCACGCAGCTACGGACAGCGTATAGGGAATGATTTGGCCTTGCGTGGCACCCGCTGGAATGTTGACGACAAAGTTGACAGACTCAGGCGTCCCTACCTTCAGCGGATCGGCTGGCGGGGGTACATACGTTGGTGTTCCACCTGTGCCGACACTGATCATGATCGCGGGGACGGTGGTACTGTTGTAGGGCGGAACGGAGAAATACAGCGAGTCGCCCGTCGTGCTGGTATTGGTGATGTTGAACGTCAGCTTGACGGTGCCACCCGCCGCACCCGTGGTGGGCGTGCTTGGGTCAACTGCTGCGGTCAACGCCGGATTGCTGAGCGGGACGCTGACGCTGGCAGTGGCCGTCAGGGATTGCGCGCCCGATGTGAAGGTGGCAGTAATTGTGTTATTGACTTTATTGCCAGGGACGCTCACGGGCACGGTGTACGTGTAAGTGATCAGAGGCGCTGTGGTTGCCGCTGCAATCGTGATTGGCAGCGTGACTTTGCCCGTCAAATCTACCAGCGAGTCGGTCAGTTTGCTGACAGTGATCGAGCCGGTAGTAGCGACGTTTTGCAGGGTCACCGTGTAGATGAGCGAGTCACCCGGTTTAGCAGTCCCTTGCGACGCCTTTTTGGTGATCACCAAACCGCCAACCGACACGTTGAACTGAACGTTCGCGGTTATTTTGATGGTCTGCGGCGGTGTGCTGGCATCCTGAGCAGTGGCCTGGATTGCCAGTGTCACAGTGCCCGTATCGGACGCTTGCACCACGTAGGTGATCGTCTCAACCGGCGTTTCAACATTGGCGGCCAACGCTGCGGGCAAGGCGGGGCTAACCGCGCTGCACGTTGGATTGCTGACGCACGCGGCGGTGAGCGTATTCAGGCTGAGCGTACCAGGGCTGGTATTTTTCAGCTTGAAGGTGATGCTCACGGTATCACCGACGGCGGCGGCGGTTTTATCAGGGGTGGGCGGCTGGCTGAACACCATCTGGCCGCCTGTGATATTGATCGTGGCCGTTGGCGTCAGGACGAGATTGCGCCCGCTGCCATCTGCGCCGTCAACTTCGACGTGCGACGTGTACGAACCTGCTGAAGTCGGCGTATAGGTAAAGACCGCGTTTGCCGTAGCACCGACTGCGAGCGAGGTAATCGCTGTGCCGGTCGAGTCTTTCAGCGTGAGCGGGGTGGCCGTATCAATGTTCTTGGCGGATACCGTTACGGGCGCTGCGCCTGTGTTGGTGACTGTCAGCGTGAAGGTGACCACCTGACCGACCGTAACCGTCGTCGCACTGGGCGAATAGGACACGTTCAGGAAGCTGCCGAGCACGTTAATCTGTGAGGCCGAGGTGTCCGACACATTCACGCCTTTGGCGGGCGCAACGGGCGCGGTAGTTCCATTGGCCGTGGTGGTATGGACGAACGGATTTGGCTGCAAACCTGCGATTGTGACGTTGGTTTCGCCTGCTGCCGTCTCGCTCACGTTGAGCAAGCCAGCGGCACTGGGCGTCGTGCTGCCTGGGAAGGTGAGCAGTACGGGTTGGTTGGTCGCACCATCGACAACGCTCGTGATGTTGAGCGGGTCAGGCCCCGGATTGGTGACCGTGACGGTGTACGTGACCGTCGAGCCGACCGTGCCCGCCGAGACGTTCGGTGACTCGGTGATATAGATGTTATCCGTCAGCACATGGATAATGACCTGCGTGGTCACTTCCGCGAACGTTTTGCCATCCGCCGTAGTGCCGTTGGCGTGGAAGACCACGATCAGCGGATTTGGGTACGGATGCGGGATCGTCGCAGGCAGTGTGACTGTGTACAAACCGGAGGTTGCTGTCAGCGGTTGCAGCAGGAATGCGGTCCCACTGCTGCCCGGCACGTCCGGCTGAATGCCAACGGTGAACGGCCCCGGCTGTGCTGGATCGTTGGTGGTAGCGGTCACGATCAACTGATTGATCGCGATGTTGCCGATGTTCGTCAGGGTCACGCTGATCGGGTCGATGTCACCACCGCGCACCTGCTTTTTAGCCGGGTTGGTGTAAATCAGCAGCTGCGCCGACGAGATAGGCAGCGAGCTGATCTTCGTGTCCGCGATCTTGACTGGTACGTTTGCGGCAAGGTACTGTGCACTTGCGGTCACCGTGAAAGTCAGCGGTGATTGATCGCCAGTGATCACGAGATGCGTCACTGTGCGCTGAATGAAACCACCCGGCAGCAGTTGGTAAGTGCCCGCATCGATAGGGGCTTGCACATCGACGTTGCTTCCATCGAACCAGTGGCTCAGGTCAGCCGTTACGGGTGTTGCCCCACTGCCAAAGACGTTGGTGATCGACAGATTGGTATCCGTGAAGCTCTGGCTCGGATTGATCACTTTTTCAGTGTACGTGACCGTCTGACCATAGTTGACGACCAACGACGGCTTTGAGGTCAATACTACTTGCAGGTTCGGGTTGTTGACGTCGATCGTTGCCGTCGCCATAGCAACCTGATTGGGCGGGGCTGGAATTACCACCAAAACATAGCTGATCGTAATCGTACTCGTGATCGGCTTGGTGTTGGTCACGTTACCCGCCGGAACGGTGTACTTGTACAGTGCCGGAAGCTGGACGGTGGTATTGGCAGGGACCGTATAATCGCCACCACGTTTTCCTGCCCATGCATCCAATCCTGCTTTTGGACTGTCCGGCGCGATGTCGGTGTTGTCGGCGTTCGCATCGAGCAGCTTGATCGCGCTAACGCTGTCGTTCTCGATGGTCACATCGAAAATAGCCTGTGAGCCAGGATCGACACTGCTGTTACCCTTGATGTCATGCGCCTTGCTCGTCACTTTGACCAGCGGCGAAGGCAGCAGCACCGTTCCGAACGCAACGATCGGGCTTGGGAAGTTGCCGCCGAGGTTGTTCAGGACGCCGCTCACATCGACCTCGTTAATGAGGGGCGTTGGATCGGTATCCTTCATCGTATGCGTGAATGGGTGGGATGGGTCGGTGCTCACCGATTCGCCGGAGCTTATGATCACACGATTGACTTTATCGTAGCTGCCGGGCTTCAGTGAGCCGCTCGTGGTTGGGAACGTGAACGTCAGTGGCTGGCCGAAAGTCACATCGGTTGCAGCGATATTCGTTACGACGTCTGCCAGGTCGTACATCGGGTTGCTGATTTTGACCGTATAGGTCACAACGGAGCCAACCGTCGTATTGGGTTTATCGGGCGTCTTGGTGACCTTCAGCGGCGGGCCGATCTTGACGCCCGCACAGCCACCGTCCGTCGGTGAAAAGGAGAAATACTCCTTGATATTCTTTTCTTTGATCACGTAGCGAACTTCGAGCGCCACGTTATCAAAGCTGGTCGGCGTCGGCGCAGCGAGCGTAGACCACGGAATTTTGTAGTCAATGTGGGCGGTCGCCACGGGTCGGTTTGAAAAATCGTTTGTGGTGTTGAAGGGCAGCGCGTTAGGCGTCATGTCCGTCCACTCAGTGACTCCCAACGCGGTGGCGCGGTACTGAATGTTGATCAACGAAATGTGATTGTTGGCGTCGCCATAGGAGCCGTTGCCGATAGCAAACGTCCAGTGCGCGGTTTCACCCCATCCGTAGTATGGATATTCCGGGCAAGCCTGGCTCAGGAACAGCGGCTGGTAGATCTTCGTGGTAGTCGAAGCCGAGATGGTGAATTGACCACTAACCGCATCGGCACCGACTTGCGCCGTGAGCGTGAACGTATTGAGCACATCCGGGAAACCCGCTGCTAACCCACTCTCCAGGTCGAGCGGCGATGCAACGTAAGTGATCACGCCGACATCACCGACGAGCATCGTGATCGAGTCGAGTCGAGCAGGTGGCAAGGCGGTGCTGCCAGCGGCGCTGTGCGTGATCGTCACCAGGATGCTGCCATCCGGCGTTGGCCGTGCCAGCTTGCCTAAGGTATCGACCGCGTTGATCAGCTTGACGTTGGCGTTGGATACGTTGGCGATGGTCACCTGATAGGTGTACGACGGATCGTAAATAAAGACATACGGGCGCTGATCGCTGAGCAGTGCCGCTTTGACCATCAGCAGCGGGGGCAGCACGCCAATGCTCGCCTTGCCGGACGCCTTATCTGGCACGTTCGTGACGCCGACCGTGCCGGAAATGGTAGCGATGTT
>Ga0209724_1000753_pt1 | contig 30832 bp, 27 predicted proteins | sample grotaG_FD_184143 | JGI IMG/M metagenome (GOLD analysis project Ga0209724, IMG submission 184143) | Glacier valley bacterial and archeal communities from Borup Fiord, Nunavut, Canada, to study Microbial Dark Matter (Phase II) -... | ecosystem: Environmental > Aquatic > Freshwater > Ice > Glacier ...
CTCAACCTGGACGCCTTGCAAGCCGTCGCGGACGCGCACATGAACATCCGCAAGAGCGCTGTGCCGCACGCACTGGCGATCATCGCGGAAGAAAAAGCCGCCTTTCTGCAATGGCAAGCCAGCCGCGCCGCCGTACCCGTGATCCAGAGTCTGCGCAGTAAGGCCGATCAAGTGCGCCAAACGGAACTTGATCTGCTCCTGCGTCGCCTGCCCGATTTGGACGAGCACAGTAAACAACTTGTGACCGAGTTCAGTCAGCGGTTGGTCAACAAACTGCTGCACACGCCAACCTTGAAACTCAAAGAAAAATCAGGCGAAAGCGAGCAGTACGCCAGCCTGGTGAGCGATCTCTTTGACTTATTGGCAGCACCGTAGTGATCGCACAATGACAATGCACAATCCGCAATCGGTTATTATCGGCAGCCGCCAAAGTAAATTGGCGACGTGGCAAGCAGACTATGTGGCGGCGCAGCTCCGCACCTTATACCCTGGCTTGACCGTGACGATCCGCTTTTTCATCACGCATGGCGATCGTGTGCTGGATAAATCGCTGCCTGAGATCGGTGGCAAAGGCGTATTCACCGCAGAACTTGAGGCGGCGCTGCATATGGGCGAGATCGATATTGCCGTTCACAGCTTGAAGGACTTGCCGACAGAAAGCCATCCCGCCTTTGTGATCGGCGCAGTTCCCCTGCGCGCTTCGCCCTACGATGTGCTGATCAGCCGAAGTGGGCAAACGCTCGCCAATCTGCCAAACGGCGCATCGATCGGCACCAGCAGTTTGCGGCGTGCTGCGCAGATTAAAGCCGTGCGCCCGGATGTGCATATTATTTCTTTGCGGGGCAATGTCCCGACGCGCATCGAAAAAGCGTTGAACGCGGCCAGCCCCTATGATGCGATCGTACTTGCGCAAGCGGGTCTGGAGCGTCTGGATATGATCCAGAATGTGGTTGAAGTCCTCTCACCAACGGTGATGCTGCCCGCTCCGGCACAAGGCGCTTTAGGCATCCAATGCCGTGTTGCTGACAGCCGCGTGCGGGGTTTATTGGCAGCGCTTGATCATGCGGAAACACACGCCGCCGTGGATGCTGAACGCGCATTTCTGGCGGCGCTCGACTCCGGTTGTCGCTTGCCCGTGGCGGCGCTGGCCTATATCGATAACAATACGCTGCATCTGACCGGGCGAGTCGCCAGCTTGAACGGTGCTACGGTGATCACGGTGGAAGGCACTACCGCACGTAATCCGGGGAATGGCGAGATGCTTGGCCTACAACTTGCGTCACAAGCGAGTGCCCAAGGTGCGGATCAACTGCTTGACGCGATCCGAAAACAGGTGAATGCGTGACCACGGCTGCGAACCATCAGCCATTAGCGGGCAAGCGCATTGTGATCACGCGCGCCGCCGCACAAGCGCAGCCGATGCTTGATGCGCTGCGCACCGTGGGCGCTGTGCCGATTTTGTTTCCGACGATCCAGATCGCGCCGATTGCCGATAATGTGCCGTTGGACAGTGCATTGCAGCATGTTGACGAGTACGACAGCGTGATATTCACCAGCGTCAATGGCGTAGATGTAGTGCTCGATCGAATGCGCGCCCTGCACATCGCGCCGACGCGCCTCAACGCGCTGTGCGTAATCGTGATCGGACCTGCGACTGCCACTGCTTTGCACGATCACGGAGTGCGTGTGGATGTGCAGCCGCCCGAATACGTGGCCGAGTCGATCGTTGAAACATTGCGCGCCCAAAATGCGATCGCGGGACGGCGATTCCTTCTGCTGCGGGCGGACATTGCGCGTGCCACTTTGCGCGAACAGTTGATCGCAGGCGGCGCAGCGGTTGCAGAAATTCCGGTGTATCACACGATACACGGCACGCCTTCAGCGCTCACCTTTGATGAAATGCGGGCGGGCGTGGACATCATCACGTTCAGCAGTTCATCGACCGTCCGCAACTTTTGTGATTTGCTCGGTGATGAGGCACACACCCTTACGGAGCGCGCATTGATCGCGTGCATTGGCCCCATTACGGCACAGACGGCGCGCGAACTTGGCTTGCGCGTTGATGTAGTGGCAAACGACTACACAATCGCTGGTTTATTGACCGCTTTAACGGAGCACCTGACCCCATGACTTTCCCGGCTACCCGCTTACGCCGCTTGCGCGCGCATCCGACGCTGCGCCGCATGGTTCGTGAAACGCAGCTTTCGCCCGCCGATTTTATCTATCCGCTGTTCGTGACGCATGGGCGCGATGTTCACGAGGAAATTCCATCGATGCCGGGCGTTTTTCATCTGTCGATCGATCAACTGACAGCGGAAGCAAATGAACTCGCTGAGTTAGAGATTCCGGCAGTCGTCTTGTTCGGTTTGCCCGCCACCAAAGACGCCATGGGCAGCGAGAATTTCGCGACGAACGGCATTGTTCAGCAGGCGATCCGAACACTCAAAGATGCGCAGCCGGATTTGATGGTCATGACCGATGTATGCATGTGCGAATACACCGATCATGGGCATTGCGGCATTGTGCGCGATGGTCAGGTGCTGAATGATGCGACGCTCGACGTGCTGCAAAAGGTGGTGGTATCGCACGCTGCCGCCGGTGCCGATGTCGTTGCGCCAAGCGGCATGATGGACGGCATGGTTGGCGCGATCCGTGCGGCGCTGGACGGCGATAACTTCTCGAATGTCAGCATCCTGTCTTATGCGGTAAAATATGCGAGCAGCTTTTACGGGCCGTTTCGCGATGCAGCGCAAAGTCCACCACAGTTTGGCGATCGGCACAGCTACCAGATGGATCCCGCTAACGTACGCGAAGCCTTGCGTGAAGCTGAGCTGGATGTTGCGGAAGGCGCGGATATGCTGATGGTCAAGCCTGCGCTGGCGTATCTGGACGTGGTGCGACGTGTGCGCGATACCTTCAATTTACCGTTGGCGGCCTACAATGTCAGCGGTGAATACAGCATGGTCAAAGCGGCAGCAGCGCGCGGTTGGATCGACGAACAAAAAGTCGTGCTGGAGTCGCTGATGGGGATCAAGCGGGCGGGCGCTGATCTTATTTTGACGTATCATGCTAAAGATGCAGCGCGCTGGTTGCATCTCGCTAATGGCTAACCCAACTATCAACCGTTCAAAATTCTTATAGACCGACCTCAAATCGTAGTGGAAAATTTATCATAAGCGGAGAAGCATAATGTGACCGAACCAACGCTTAAACAACCAGTCATTAAACAGCATGGACTGGTGATCAAAACGCACAGCGGCTTTTACACCGTGCAAACGGAGCAGGCCAAGTATATTTGTCAGCTGCGCGGACGGCTCAAAGATCAGAGCAAGCGCACTGAACTTTGCGTGATCGGTGATCGCGTGACGTTTGAAGTCAATGCCGATGGCAGCGGCGCGATTGAAGCGGTTGAGCCACGCGAACGGGTGCTCTCACGGGTTGAACCGAGCAATTTTGCCGGAACCAGCACCGAACGAGAACAGATCATCATTGCTAACCCCGATCAGGCAATTTTCGTGTTTGCCGTTGCCAACCCCGAACCGCACGTTCGTTTACTCGATCGCTTTTTGATCGCCGCCGAAAAAGCCTCTATTCCCTCGATTTGTATTTGCGCCAATAAAGTTGATCTGATCGGTGAAGAAGCTGCCCGCGTCTTATTTGCGACCTATGAAAAGATCGGCTATCCGATTATTTATGCCAGTGCTCAGCAAAACGTTGGCATCGAAACTTTACGCGAACGCCTGCACGATAAAATCTCGGTGTTCACCGGACCGTCCGGCGTCGGTAAGAGCAGCTTGTTGAACGCTATTGAGCCGGGCTTAGCGCGCGCTGTGAAAAGCGTCAGCCTTGCCACGACTAAAGGCCGCCATACGACCGTCAACAGTGAATTAATTCCGGTAATCGGGGGCGGCTACGTAGCGGATACGCCCGGTATTCGCTCGCTTGGCTTGTGGGATATTGAGCCGGGTGAATTAGACGCCTACTTTGTGGAGATTCACCCGCACGTCGTGGAGTGCCGTTTCAGCGATTGTACCCATGTCGATGAACCGGGGTGTGGCGTGCGTAGTGCGGTTGAGCGTGGCGAGATCAGCCCGGAGCGCTACGAAAGTTACTTGCGGTTGCGCGCCGAGCTGGAAAAACAGTACATTTATTGAGCACAGTGCCCTGTCCCTTCAGGACAGGGCTCATACAGAAGATGCTGCATAAACCGGGTTAGCCGCTGACCGTTGCGCTCATGGTTGGGTTGACGGTGGCAGATGGCGTTGCGGTCATTACCGCGCCGGTGCTTTGAGTGGTCAGTATGAGCGGCTTTGCAGTGCCGTTTTTATCGTTGTTGCGATCACCGTGTAGATCGTGTCTGCCTTAAGCGCCGTGTTGGGCAGATCGATCAACGCGGGCGTGGTGCTGCCAGTGGCGACGCGCCCGGTTTGCCGTATTTGATCTCAGTCAATTTCGGTTGGCCGTTTCCTAGGATATCAACGGTTGGCGCTTTCGGCGCGGCATGAATGATCTCAAGGCGCGCTTTGCCGACGGTGGGCGAACGGTCGCTGGTGATCACGACGAGCTTCAACGCTTGCGTGCCTGTACCATTCAGGTAGCCGATCGCCAGCACATTCGCCGCGATCCCATCCACCAGATGAACATCTACCGCTGCAACCGCTTTAGTCGTTGCAGCAGCGCCAGCAGGACGAATGGCAAGCGTATAATCGCCGGGCGCAACTGGCACGAATTCAGTTGCATCCCCAAATTTGACATTGGGCGATAGTACCGCTGCATCAGCATAAACATCGACGGCAGGCGCATCTGGTGAGGCATGAACAATGCGTACGTAAGCAGTGCCCACGCTGGCGGCGGGGGTTGCGGTAGCGCTCTGAGCCGAGACACCGTTAGAAACGAGTGCGCTTGCTATCAATACTGCCGCGCTGAATAATCCGAGAGTATGTGTTTTGAGCATATGCTTTATCCTTACTCGGCAAACATAGAATTTGCCATTTGGCAGGGCTTTCAGAAGTGCAGTGCAAAATGGTAGTACAGCGGTTTACAGTGCTGCTTTACAGCGTTGCAACGCTCGCACGGGTAGCAAGCTGCTTACGTACCAACGGAATCACTTGCTTACCGTAGAAATCGATCACTTTCTGCTGATCGCTTTGACCGGAATGGACGTACACCTGCGATACGCCACCTTCAAACAAGGCGAGCAGCGCTTTAGCGTGAACTTGCGCATCTTCGCTGACGACCCAACGGTTGTAGATTTCTTCCAGCGGCACGGTTGCATCAGCTTGTTTGTTGATGTCCACCGGATCAGGATTGTTGACGAATTTCGTCCATGCTTTTGAGGTGAAGCGCCACAACTCAGCAGCTTTTAGCAGTTCGGGGTCTTTGTCACTGCCGACAAACACAAAAGGCTCAGCTACGATCGGCATTTTGGCCGGGTCTTTGGCAGCTTTGCGAGCGCCCGCTTCCCACGCGGCGCGCAGAATCGGGTCGAGCACCGTCTTGGAGTCGCTGATCAGGCCGTCACCATATTGGCCGGAAAGCGCCATGCTCTTGGGACCGGACGCCGCAATATAAATCGGCACAGGGGACGTGGGCAGATCGTACAAGTGCGCTTTCGGCACAGTGTAATATTGGCCTTTGAACGTCGTCCACTCGCCCGTCCACAGTTGGCGGATGATCGTCACGGCTTCAATTAAGCGCGCGGCGCGTTCCGGGTAAGCGCCCCAACTTCCGCTGACCGGAAGCTCGTTGAGCGCTTCGCCACTGCCGAGACCCAAAAATATACGTCCCGGATAAAGCAAGGCGAGTGAAGCGAAAGCTTCTGCAACGATCGGCGGACGGTAGCGATAGGTCGGGCAGGTAACGCCCGTGCCGAACACAAACTTGGTGCGTTGACCCAGTGCTGCCAACGTGACTCATGCCTGCCCGGAGTGACCTTCATTATCTTGCCACGGATGAAAGTGATCGCTTGTCCATGCGCTGTCAAAGCCCGCTGCATCCGCCGCTGCGCCCATTTCTATCAGGCGCGGTACAGGGAACTGCTCGTGCGACAGCACAAAGCCGATCATATTCTTCTGATCGGCTAACGGCATTGACTGCGAAACGGGTTGCTCTCCAACTGTTACCGTATTCATATTATTACCTGATCCACCTGTTGACTGACCGGGCAGCATTTTCGCCAACATTGAAGCACCGATCGCCGCACCACTTGACGCCAAAAGCTGGCGGTGGCTCAATCCGTTCTCGTTTTGCGCATTATCAGATTTCACATCGACCTCAACACTATTCAGACGCTTTACGCGATCAAAACTTTGTAGAACGGTTCATCTTTAGCAAGATGTGTACCAGATGAAACACAGCACTCGTGGGATTGCCACTTGCATTGTGCGCTGCTCTCTTTTATAATGCGAACATCCGGGGCGTTAGCTCAGTTGGCTAGAGTGCATCGTTGACATCGATGAGGTCAGAGGTTCAAGTCCTCTACGCCCCACACCCCAAAACGTCTGACTTATCATGAGTCAGGCGTTTTTTGTTTACCACTGCTGCCGAAATGTGACGCACTTGTGGTGTCACAAAAAAAGAGTACACTGTTAATCAACATCTAATCAATATCACTATTACTCACGTACTTGTCGCTTGCATCAGGAATTCTATGCTGACCCTACAATACACACCCTATATACTCCCATTGATCCTCGCCGCTTTGACTTCAGCGGGTTTGGCGTTTATCATCTGGCAACGTCGTCCAGGCCCCGGCATCGTCCCATTTACATTGATGATGTTAGGAATCACCGAGTGGACGGTCGCTTACATTGGCGAACTGATAATAGTTGATTTGCCAACGACGATATTTGTTTCAAATTGGCAATATATCGGCATTTGTACAGGTCTTGCGGCATGGCTGGTCTTTGCCCTGCAATATACCGGGCATGAGCGCTGGCTAACTCGTCGTTGGCTCGCCTTGCTTTTTATCGAGCCTGTATTAGCAAATCTTGTGCTCTGGATGGATACCTCTTTTCACCTGTTTTACACCAGTCGCGTATTGCTGGACGTCAATGGGACGCTGGTTTTGGCGGTGCATTACGGAATAGTCTTCTGGCTGCACGCGGTGTATTCCTACAGCCTGCTGCTGATAGGTTCGGTGTTGTTCGTTCGCGCGTTCATTCGTACCCCGGAGCTGTATCGCGGACAAATAACGACGCTGTTGATCGGCGCTGTGGCCCCTTGGATTGCAAATTTCATCAGCATTACCGGCTTAAGCCCATTCAAAGGGTTTGATGTTACCTCGATCGCTTTTACCGTTACAGGCGTGACTTTTGCCTGGAGCATTGCACGCCTTCGGTTGATGGATATTGTCCCGGTGGCGCGTACACGTGTTTTTGACACGATCAGCGATTCAGTGATGGTGATCGATGCGCAAGACCGTATCGTGGACATCAACCCGGCAGCACTGCGCCTGCTCGGTCGCACATCGGCCTCAGCGGTACTTGGGCAAATGCCCGGTGCCGTGCTGAACGTCGAGCAGCACCTGATCGACCAATTCCGGCCTGTCGAGGACGTTCGTACTGAAGTTGTACTGAATCAAAACAGCAGCCCGCGTACCTTTCAATTACAAATCACACCGTTACGCAGTACACAGGGCGTTTTGACCGGGCGCGTGTTCGTGTTGAATGAAATCACCGAACTCAAACAAGCTGCGGAGCAAATCCAGCGCCAGAACGCAGCGTTGATCAGCACCAACAATGCGCTGGCGATTGCGCACGCCGCCGCTGAAGAATCGACGCGCCTCAAAAGTGAGTTCCTGGCTACCATGTCGCATGAACTGCGGACGCCACTTAACGCCATTATCGGCTTCACCGATATCATGTTGGAAGGTATGTTGGGGCCAATGACCGACCCGCAAAACGAATATCTGGGGCGCGTCGTTGCCAATGGCGAACGGCTGCTGGCGCTGATCAACGATATTCTTGACCTTTCCAAGATTGAAGCGACACAGCTTGATATATTGAAACGCCCTTTCGCTCCGGCGGAACTGCTGCGCAACATCGATCAACGGCTGCACAGTCTGGCCGATAAAAAATCAATCCGTTTCGAGACGGAGCTTGATCCGGCGCTCCCCCAACAGCTCACTGGTGATGAAGGACGTTTGGAGCAAATCCTGACCAACCTGATCGGCAATGCACTGCGCTTCACGGAAGCAGGCTATGTGCGCGTGCGGTTTGAAAAGCTGAGCGATGCACAATGGACGTTAACGGTGAGCGACAGCGGGATCGGAATGCCGCCCGATGCGCTCGAATACATCTTCGATGAGTTCCGGCAAGTCGATGGTTCCTCGACCCGTCAACGCGGCGGTACGGGGTTGGGCTTAGCCATTGTGCGTAAACTGACGCTTTTAATGGATGGCAGCATACGGGTTCAGAGCGAGTTAGGCAAGGGCAGCACGTTCATTGTGCTTCTACCGTTGATAGTTCCGCCAGTGATCCTTGAGACCAGTGTGACCGCGAATATTGTGAATAGCGTTGCAAACGCAGAAAGAGCTTGACTTCATGACCACACCGAATTTACACACACAACCATCAGGTGATGAACTCACTGATAATCCGGTAAGCTGGCGCGTCTTGATCATCGATGACGAACCCGACAACTTGCGGCTCATTGCAGATTTATTGGGTTTTTCGGGAGTTAAAACGCACATTGCGGCGGATGGCATGAGCGGACTCGCAGTTGTTGATAGTGATACCGCGCATACCTTCAAACCAAACCTCATTTTGCTGGATATTCAAATGCCGCGCATGGATGGCTGGGATGTTCATCGCCAACTGCGCAGTCGTCCGGCGTTGGATGCAGTGCCGATCATCGCACTAACGGCGCTTGCGATGCGTGCGGATGCTGAAAGAGTCGCGGCAGAAGGCTTTGACGGTTATATCACAAAGCCCTTTCGGATCAAGAACTTATTGTCCGAAATGACCGCCTGTGTGCAGAATTTCATGAGCAGCTCTCCCAAATCGATACTAGCGACAATGCCGATCCCACCCACAATGCCGCCGCCAACATTGATGTATGAGCCAATTATCAGCAATGCTGCGCAAACCAAACCATTGCGACCGATTACGCATGACAAAACCGAATGAGCAGCGATTTAACTGCCTGGCGCGTGCTTATCGTGGATGATGAGCCGGATAGCCTCAGAGTTGCGCACGACATTTTGACGCTCAGCGGCGCACAGGTTTATCAGGCTGAAACGGGTGCCGAAGGGTTGGCACTTCTTGCACGCATCATTCCGACACTCATCATAACCGATCTGGCGATGTCCACCCCAAACGGGTGGGATTTGCTAAAAGCGATCCGCGCTGATGTGCTTATGACGCATGTGCCCGTGGTTGCCGTGTCTGCCTACGCTTCTGTGCATGTGATTGATGAAGCCAAACGTGCTGGTTTCAACAGCTTTGTGTCAAAACCATTCAAGCTCACGGTTTTCCTGAACGCGCTGAAAGAAGTGATGGGTTGAGCGTGTGCTTGCGTACTGCTACTGCTGAACGATGAACGGCGTGACCGTCACGATCAACCCGAACAAGACGATCGTCCCTACGCCGATCGCTTTGCGCAGCGGATCGAGCGGCGTAATGTCATTGCCGGGTGGCGGGTGGCGTAAACCAGTGATCAGCGCCAGAAATGCGTAAAACAGGAAGCTCTGATAGACCGTCAAGCCCAGAATCAGCAGCACGCCGAACGTTGCCAGCGCGATTACCCACGCGAAACGCCCGAACAACGTATACATGACGTGGCCGCCGTCAAGCTGGCCGATCGGCAGCAGATTGAGCACCGTCAGCAGCACGCCAAACCACGCCGCCAACGCCACCGGATGATCAAGGACGGCGTAGGCGAGCGGCGCTTTGGTCACCAAATGGCCGAGCCATTCTAACAGCGGTGGCATCCCCAATCCGCTGAACTGCCAGCCACCGAAACTCCCCTGAAACACATGCAGTGCCGCGTGTGTTGGGTCAGCGACGGGCAATTGCAAGCCGATCACAAAAGCGGGCAGCGAAACGATCAAACCGGCCAACGGGCCGCTGATCCCGACATCGAACAGGGATTTGCGATTAGCGAGCGGGTCTTTGATGAAGATCACCGCGCCGAGTGTGCCCAATAAACCAATGATCGGCAGCGGGATGAAAAATGGCAGCGTCACGCGCACGCCATGCAAACGCGCCGCCACATAGTGACCCATTTCGTGAACGCCCAAAATCAAGAGCAAGGTGAGCGCGAATGGAGCGCCGACGATCGCGGCGTGCCATAACAGCGGCACATTGTGCGTCACGAAAGCGGCTCGCCACAAATCCCGAACCGCGTAGCCACCTAACATTGCGCCGCTGGCAAGGGTCGAAATCAGCGTCACGATCAGTAAGCCGAGATGCAACCACCACGGCGTATTCAGGCGGCGCGTGCGCGCCACTCCGGGCAAGGCGATCACCACATCCTCGCCATGATAGCGCTCTAAAACAGGTGTGTAGCCTAGTAAGCGGAAGCGATCGACGACGACTCGATACAGCGTATCAGGACTACCGAGCAGCATCCCGGTGAACACAAAACCGGGCACGTTGCGCTGAACCGGCTCGCGCTTGCGGATCATGAGCACGCCTTCTAATGCACTGCTCAACCGCTCAATCGGTTCGACTGTGTGGATCGGCGTGGCAGCGGACGCGAGCGGAACAAAGGACGGCTCATTGACATCAAACGACGGGGACTCATACAGACTCATAACAATAAATCACTCTTCTACTGGTCTGTGGGAAATTCACTCAATAAAATGGCGGATGCTTCGTCAGCGCGTACACAAACAACATCGCTTGCTGGCCGAGCGTCGGTTGGTGCTCAGGGGTTGTCACTGAACTGGCTGCCAGCACATTTTCCAACTCATCATGATCGAGCCATATGCCACGACATTGCGGGCACTGATCAACCTGTATATCGCGGTGATCGCTGAACGTGCGTACATCCAATAATGTCGCGTCGATCGGGCAGTGGCGCGTCCCTTTGACCGCTTGCGTCGTGCCGACGGCCACCGTTTGCACATGCTCGCCATGATGTTCAGCAAGGGTTTCAAGATCGCCGTAATACAGCCAATGACCCTCGCAGACCGGGCATTGCAGCATCGAAATATCTTCAAGCGAGACGCTCAACAATTCAGTTATGGCGTCTTTTGGGCATACAGGCGGAACTAGAGGCATATTACTCGTCCTTTGTGTCTTCTATGCTATCGATAGCATCATCATCTGATGCCGCAGTGGTGGCAAGTGGCAGCGCCTCTGCCCCTTTATCGATTTTTTCACGGCGGTGCATCACTTCCGGCGCGGTCATGCCCATCAGCGTCAGCGTGCGCTTGAGGACAACTTTCGCCGCTCGATAAAAGCGCAAACGTGCTTTCGATACCGCTTCAGGCAGCGGTTCATTATCACTGATAACGAAATTGCGATCGTAAACCGGGTTGAATATGCCCGCCAGATCGACCGCATAAAAAGCCAACTGGTGTGGCGATAGGTTATCCACGGCGTACTGAATGTACTCAGCCAATTCGAGCATCTTACGAACTACGCTCAGTTCGTCTGCACCTAGCAAGCTCAGATCGGCGTTGTCATCGGTCAAGCCGCGTTCCGCCGCCTTGCGCAGAATTCCGGCACAGCGGACATGCGCGATCTGAATGCGGTACACCGGATTTTCGTCACCCTGTGCGCGTGCTAATTCCAGATCGAACTCCATCTGCGCATCAGGACTGCGCGCCAGCATGAAGTAGCGCACGGCGTCCGCGCCCACATCATCGACCAATTCATCCAGCGTGACATATTCGCCGCGTCGAGTGCTCATGCGCTTTTGTGCGCCACCTTCAAGCAGGGTCACGAACTGATGAATCAGCGTTTGAATGTGCGACGGATCGTAGCCAAGCGCCGTTAATGCCAGCTTAACTTGCGGCGCTTCGGCAGCGTGATCCGCGCCGAAAATATCCACGATCAGGTCAAAGCCGCGATCGAGTTTGTTGACGTGATAGGCAATGTCCGGCAGCCGATAGGCGGGTTCGCCGCTGCTCTTGATCAACACCCGATCTTTTTCGTCGTTGAGTTTGGTGGCGGCAAACCATACCGCGCCGTCCTTATCGTAGGCGTAATCGCGGGCGCGCAAGTCATCGACCACTTTCCAGACCGATTTATCTTCGTACAGGCTATTTTCATTGAAGAACACATCGAACTTGATATTGACGCTGCGCAAACTGTTTCGGATATGCGCAAAAATAGCGTTTTCGGCGTGTGTTTTGAATACTTGCCACTCGGCATCAGCCAATGAATCGGCGTGTTCCGCAACCAATGCCGCCGCGATCCAGCGCAGATAGTCACCTTTGTACCCTTTAGCCGGAAGCGTGAACGGTTTGCCGATCATTTCCAGATAGCGTGCGCGCAAGGTTTCGGCCAGCATTTGCATTTGCTGTCCGGCGTTGTTGAAATAATATTCGCGCGTGACCGTGTAGCCGAGCGCTGTCAGCAAATTCGCCAGCGTATCGCCCATGACTCCGCCACGACTGCGCCCAACCGTCACCGGCCCCGTTGGGTTGGCGCTGACGAATTCGACCTGCGCCGTCTTGCCCGCGCCAACGCTGGACTGAAAAACGGTCGCATCCGCCGCGATGATGTGCTCAATTTGCGCTGCCAACCATGCATCGGACAGTCGAAAATTGATGAAGCCCGGCGCGGCCACTTCCACTGCACCCATGAACTCCGCGCGCGGCATGTGATCAGCCACGATTTGCGCAATTTCCAGCGGTTTTTTGGCAGCGACCTTTTGCACTTGCATCGCGACAGCAGACGAATAATCGCCTTGATCAGCGCGTTTGGGTCGGCTGATTGTGAGTTCGGGCAGCGCAAAGGCGGGCAGCGCACCGTCTGCTTGTGCCGCGCTGATGGCCTGCTGAAGCAGATCAGCCACTTGTTGCGGTAACAGCTTCACAAAAAACTCCTGATGGGCAAACGCAATCTTCATATTATATCAAAAAACGCGGCATATCGGGAGAGTCAGTGAGTGAGGCCAAGGAATGAACCTATCTCTGCATTACTGCGTAGAGCGGGTTATAATGCGCGCTGTTTGTATAAATTTAGGGTAAGGATTGTGGCTCATGGTCGATGTGCTTGGCTCGCGCCTGGGGCGCTATGAACTTCGCGAACGATTGGGACGCGGCGGCATGGCGACAGTTTACAAAGCCTGGGATGCTAACCTTGATCGGTGGGTAGCCGTCAAGGTGCTGCATGATCATCTGGCGGACGAGTCGGACTTCAAGCAGCGTTTCGAGCGTGAAGCCAAACTGGTCGCCGCACTCAGCCACCCGAACATCGTCCAGATTTACGACTTCGATCAGGCGCAGATTAATAATCAGCCTGTGTATTATATGGTGATGCCCTTCATCAACGGCCCAACGTTGCGTCAGGTGATGGAACGCGATCACGAAAGCGGGGCGCTGCTCTCGCCGGATGCAGTCGAACACGTCATGCAAAGCGTGTGCAGCGCATTGGCCTACGCGCATAAACAAGGCATGGTGCATCGCGACGTAACGCCCAACAATATCTTGTTCAACGAACAGGGTGATGTGGTGCTGGCCGATTTTGGATTGGCGCGTTTAGCATCCGGCACACGCTTGACCCAAACCGGCACGACCACTGGAACACCCGTCTACATGTCACCTGAACAGGGCATGGGGCTTCCTGGCGATGCGCGCAGTGATTTGTATTCGCTCGGTGTGATCGTGTTTGAGATGCTGACAGGCGTGGCCCCGTATGATGGGGACAGCGCTTTTGCAATCATCATGAAGCATGTCAACGAGCCAGTGCCTATCGATGCACTGACGGAAAAGAATGTCAGCACCGCCTTGGGTTTGTTCGTGGGACGAGCGCTGGCAAAAGACCCTGAAGATCGTTTTCAGAGCGCGAACGAGATGCTGAAGGCGTTCGAGGATGCGGCACACGGCGTACTGCCCACTGCGGTGCGCCCTGTCAGAAGCACGATCGTTTTGGATACGCCTGAAAAGCCCAAAAACATCGTACGGAACGTCTCAAAGACAGCCATACTCACTGAGCCACGTCCGAATCGGCTGCCCCTGGTATCACTGATAAGTTCGATAATCGTGATCGCCTTGATCGGCGGCGCGGTGCTGCTGCGGACATCCTCTACCACCAACGCACCACCTGCCGTGAATGTGCCGCCCGTCGCAACACTGCGCATCTTGCCAACGGCGCGCCATTCAGCAGTTGCAAACGCCATGACTGACAGCTCACGCATGTTCAGTGATGATTTCAGCAAGGCCAAAGATGCGAGCTGGCTGTTGGATAGCGAAGACCCTGATAATATTCACAAGGAATTTATAGACGGCGTGCTGCGCATTCAGAATAAACTCGCTGGCACTGCGCTTCCGACTGTCATTAATCCGCGATCGGCAGAATATGGGCGTCCGATCGTGATCGAAGCGGACATGACGCTTTCAGCCAAAGTGCAGCCACCCGCCGCAACCGGAATCGTGTTTCGCTATGAAAATAACGACTCCTATTACGTGTTTGCCTTTGATGGTGTACAGCGCGTGAGTATCTGGCTGCGCAAAGAGGGTCAGTGGACTGAGCTGCGCAAACAGGTCATGGAATGGACACCCGCTGAAGGAGTCAACCCACCCGGCCAGAAGAATCATTTGAAGCTGATCGTAGACGGCGATCATTTGCAAGGTTTCATCAACACCCATCCTGTGATTGACTTGAACAGCCCGTCACAAATTATGACCGGTGGGGTGGGCGTTTATCTGGCAACGACGACCAATACGGCCGAGACTGATCCCTATGCAGCGGTAGATGTGGCGACCTATTCGGTGCAGCCGTACATGGGCGATGTGAGCGCTACGCCGACGCCTGATTATTTCTGAGGCCACCCTTGACAGAGTGCGCGCGTCGTCATACAATGCAGCACATCATTCAGCGCTGAAAAGCACCGCTGAATATGCTTCTAGCCGAAGTGGCGAAATTGGCAGACGCGCTACGTTCAGGGCGTAGTGAGGTAACTCGTGTGGGTTCAAATCCCACCTTCGGCACAATGTTCCAGCTCCGAAAATGTATGTGATTTCTCTTGTATCTATAGAAAATTGGGTGCGACGACTTGCAAACACGTGCCCCTGATGTTCAATGCGCGCACTAGACTTCTGCTCCCAAGTCTGAGGCGTCGGTAGAAACTCAATATCTTTCGATACCTTGAAAGCTACAGCAATCAGACTCTGTTCCGGCTAGACACGTCCACAAGTCAAAATTGCAATACCTGCTGCCATACAACCGCCTCAGCTCAAGTGCCTCACGGGTCTCATGCTAGCGTGTTTCAAACGCCACTATCGCTTCTGAACTCAATTTGAATTTTCGTTGTTTCATCCTTAATTATACACTTTGCCAACTTTATCTGCCTTCACCGTTAACTTTTGACCAATACCCTAAACTCAACCCTTCCCCCAATTACAGAGGGAAGGGAGTAAGAAATTGTTTTAGTGAGGGTAAGAACGGTCAGATGCCCAACGCCTTGAGCCGCTCTTCCCATTTGGTCGACAATTTATCGTAAGTGGCCTGATTGATCTCACCATTGGACAGCTTCACATCCAAGCTGTCCAGCATGGCTTGAATTTCCGGTTTCGTTTGCGGATTAGCAGCGGGTGCCGTTGGAGTCGCTTGCTGCTGATTGCCGCCCTGATTGTTTTGATCCTGCATCATCTTCATCATCATTTGCTGCTGCATCATCATCTGCTGTTGCATTTGCTGCTGCATCGCATCCTGTGACGGATTTTGCCCTTGATTTTGATTGAATTGACTGCCGAGCGACTGACCGATGCCCAGGCCAACGCCTGCGCTTGCCAATCCGCCGCCGAGTCCGGGGTTTTGCGCGGCAGCCTGCGCCACGTCCAGCCCTTTGGCGATCCGGTAGTTATCCATGTTGCCACCATACTTGACCAGGTCTTCCGGCGTCAGGTCTTTGGCCTGGAATGGGTTCGCGCGGAACGCCTTGATGCGCATTCCAATCTCGGCAAACTGCTGATTGAGCACCGTCAGCGTGGCAGCTTCCATATTGTTCAGCATGGCGTTCGCCGCTTGAATGCCCGTGATCTGTTGATTCGACAGCAAATTCCCCAGCGAACTGAGCAGCATCGTTTGGATGCGATCGTGCAGATCGACCATTTTCAGTACCGGACGCCCGATCGCGTACTGCTTGACAAAACGAACCGGGTCTTCGATCCCAATATCGACTACGCCGTGCGTGATCAGCAGCATGAAGCCAGGGCTGCGACCAGGCATATCCATCTGGATCGGCGGATTGGTACCCCATGTCACTTGCGCCAGATCGCGCATATTGACGAAATACACATCGGCGGTGAACGGATTGTTGCCGCTGGTTACCATGCCGATCAGGTTCGCCAGCAGCGGCAGATTGCCAGTCGAGAGCATGTGCGATCCAGCGGGCAGCGAGTCCAGGATTTGACCCTGACGGGCAAATACGGCGGACTGGCTGTCTTGCACGATGCAGCGCGATCCCATGCGGAAATCGCCGTTGCCGCCTTGCGGTTCGCGCCAAACGAGTTCATCATCGGTAAAGTTCGGGTGAGAGACGACATCGATAATACGCATTGAATATGCTCCTGTTGCCTATGCGTTACGTTTAACTTGAATTACTTTGTCAAACCCGTGATCACGTTGTCACGCTGACCATAAGCGCTGTTCGCTTCAGTGGTGAGCGTGTCCAGCCCATCGATCGCAGCGTCCAGCCCTTCTTTGGTTGTCACGGCAGTATGCAAGGCGTCAATTTTCATCTTGAATTGATCGACATAGCCGAGCAAAGTAGCATCGAAATCATACAGCTTTTGCAGTTCCATCGGGCCGATTTTGACCGAGTCGTAAAATCCGGCGTAACCGGGCGGTGCGGCATTGATACGGTCGATGAACATCTGCATCTTGCCCTGCACATCACGTAAACGCGACATGGATGCTAATCCGTTAGGGCTGTTGAGAATATTCTTTTCGGCCTGCACAAAGGCAGTAAGCTGTTCTTTGAGGCCATGAACAATATGATCGCGCATCAGCCGATCGGCAGCGCGGCGATCGGTGGCTTGTTGGTAACCCGGAAAACCGGGCAGCCGCATCATGAGTTGTTGCAACGAGGTGTGCTCGGATGCAATACGATTATAGAGATCACTCATCGAAAACGCTCCTATTGAACCCTCAGCCTTAAGGATATAACAGACCGCACAACGGCACAAGTTGAATGCTATTTATGCCCAATATGGAGAGGGACTTTCGTACACTGCGTCTTGACTCCCTTCCCCTGTACACGGGGAAAGGGCAGGGGTTAGGGGTCAACGATTTGATTTAGGCTAAGCGAAATTGGCAGCACATGCAGATTTCTGGTAAAATCGTTCCGCCTGATTTTCTTATCTGGCAGGGTTTAATGGCAATGCTGAGGGCAACCCGTTTTGCGCGCTTTTGACGCACGTTTGGGCTTATGCAGGGTGGCACTTTTAATGCTCTTAACGCTGATAGCCGGACGGCAAGCGGTGGTGTACGCTGCACAGGGCGATCCGTCAGCCAAAATTACCGCGCCGGTCAGCGGTCAATCGTTGTTCGGGGTAGTCAAAATCACGGGCACGGCCAGCAATGCGACTATGCAATCCTATCGACTTGAATCGCTTTCGCAAAGTGACGCCGGAGCGCAGTGGCAGCCTATCGCCGGGCCAGTGACTCAGCAGGTGAACGGCGCGGTGCTCGGCCAGTGGGACACCACCAAAGTGAGCGACGGCGTATATCAGGTGCGCTTGCGGGTGACCTTGCGCAATGGGACAGTGCTTGAAGATTACGCGCGCAATCTGACCGTCCTCAACAAACAGCCAACGCCGCTGCCAAGCCTGCCCCCACCGCCGACGGTCACGCTGACGCCGACGATCGGGGCGACTTCTACGCCGTTGATCCAGCAGCCGCCAACGGTCACGCCGCTGGTGATCGCGCCACCGACGAAAAGCGCGCTGATCGTTAATCCGCCGCCCGTCAGCAATGGCACAGGCAGCAGCGGATCGAGCCTGAGCACAGACTCTGGCACGCCAGATGTGCCGAGCGTGAATGCGGGCGTAGTATCCTTTGGCGCGATCCAGAGTGCCATATGCAGCGGCATTGTGTTGACACTGCTGGCGTTTGGTGCGGGCGGTGCGTACAACATCGTTCGCGGACGTTTACGCCGTCCGGTCGGAAATAATCGGTAAGGGGATGCGATGTCAGAACGTTATATGATCGTCGGCCTGGGCAACCCTGGCCGTGAATATGAAAATAACCGCCATAATATTGGCTTTCGCATTGTCGATGCACTGGCTGCGGCGCATGGCGTGAGCTTTGCTAAGAAGCAATCGCGCGCCGTGATCGGGGAAGGCACTATCGCTGAAAAGAAAGTGCTGCTGGTCAAGCCGCAAACGTTCATGAACCTGAGCGGCGAGTCAGTCGGCAGTCTGATGACGTTTTTCAAGCTGCCACATAAAGCGCTGCTCGTCATTTCTGACGATATGGACATTCCACCGGGCACGCTGCGCATTCGTAAGACGGGCGGCGCTGGTGGTCAAAATGGCCTGAAAAGTATCAACGCGCACTTGGGCACACAGGATTACCCACGAATGCGCTTCGGCATTGGTCGGCCACCGGGACGGATGGAAGGCGCTGACTACGTTTTGCAGGATTTCGATAAAGCCGACGCGATCCTGATCGATGAAACGATCGCGCGCGCAGTGCGAGCGATTGAAACGTGGTTGTGCTGTGGCATTGAATTAGCCATGACGCGCCACAATGGGACGAACGAAGAAGCGGCGCACACGGTGAATGCGGTGCTGCCTGATAAGCCCGATAAGAAAGACAAGCCGCCCACACCCTGAATCCCTTTCCGTTATGTAGTATCCCGAATATCCGTAAACGTTCACGATTACCCAAAATAACCTATGCAACTGGATAGTCTGCTTTCTGTCGTGCGGGATACGCCGCATTATCGCGCTTTAATCGAAACGCTGCGCAATGGACACCGTGCGCCTGATCAGCACTTGCTGCGCGCCGCCCGTCCGTTCATGATTGCAGCGTTGGCGCGAGACTTGAATCGTGCGCTGATCATCGTGACCGCGCAGGTCGAGCGCGCCTATAACATCGCGGAACAACTTCCGGTATGGCTGCCGAATGTGCCCGTGCTGCGCTTTGCCGAGCCGAGCGCTATTTTCTACGATCGAACGCCGTGGGCAACCAACACCATGCGGACGCGCGTTTCAGCATTGGCGGCACTGTGCCCACCCATCGGCGTTGAAGCAGGCACGCCGCCAGTAATCGTCACGTCGGCTTATGCGTTGATGCAGCGTACCTTGCCGCCGCGTGAGTTTCGAGTCGGATCGCGCGTGCTCAAACGCAGTCAGCAAGCCGATCCTGACAAGCTGCTGCGCTCGTGGTTGAGTTTGGGTTATACACCCGCGTCGATCGTGACCGAGCCAGGGACGTTCAGTCGGCGCGGTGGCATTATCGATATTTTTCCGACGGCCATGCTATCACCTGTGCGGATCGAATTTTTTGGCGACGAGATCGACTCGCTGCGCACGTTCGATCCAGCCACACAGCGATCCGCCGAAACGATCGATCGAGTGATCATCACGCCCGCCCGTGAAGCGATCCCGAAGTATGGCGGCGCGGTGGCCGATCGGTTGGCAGGTTGGTTCGCTACACTGCCAAACCCTGACGATGATGTGACCAGTGCGCAGCCCGATGAAGCCGATTTGCGCAGCGAGACTGCATTTCCGCTGCTTGATTTCTATTTGCCGTACCTGTACAGCGCGCCCGCCAGCTTGCTGGATTACGCGCCGGACGATGCGCTGATCGTGGTCGAAGATTGGGACGCGCTGACCGATACGGTGGCTGATCTGGAATCGCAGGCACTGTCGCAGCGTGCCGATAAAAGCGCTGTGCAACTGCCCGCCGATATGCCGCTGCCGTACATCACCTGGGATGATTTGCAAGAGTCGATCAGCGAGCGAAAAGTGCTGCATCTCGGCGGCTCGGAAATCCCGGACGACAGCGACGATCCCGATCAGACCGTGAGCGAGCGCACCGAACAAGGCACGCTTGGCGATCTGTTCGCACCGGCGCGGCGCTACGGCGGCCAGCTGCGCACCTTTTTAGAGTCGCTGCAAAAGGTCACGCGCCGTGATGAAAGCGCTATCGTGATCACGCGGCAAGCGCTGCGCATTGCAGAATTGTGGGAGCAGCACAGCGGATTGCGCGTCGCCCCTACCGACGATCTGACCGAAGTGCCCGCGTTGGGCAAAGTCGCGTTCATCGAGGGCGCGATCACTGAAGGCTGGACACTCACGCCGCCCGCCGCTGCTCACACGGAGGATCGCAATAATGTCGATCCGAATGGCGCGCTGTTGGACGATCCGCCGAGCGAAGCCGTCCGTCACATTCACCTGATCACCGACGCGGAACTATTCGGCTGGCGGCGACCAGAGCCGCGCCGTCGGCAACTTCCGCGTAGTGGTTCGCCGGAAGCGTTGTTCGCTGATTTGCAAGTCGGTGATTACGTCGTCCATTCCGAATATGGCGTGGGACGCTTTGCCGGATTGCATAAGCGGCTGATGCAAGGCGCTGAACGCGAATATTTCATGATCGAATTCGCGGGCACGGATACGCTGTATGTGCCGATCCATCAGGTCGATCGGCTGACGCGCTACGTCGGACCGAACGATCAAGCACCTGCCTTGCATCGGCTCGGCTCCAGCGATTGGCAGCGTGCCAAAGAAGCCGCGCGCATGGCCGCCGAGGAAATCGCCAAAGAGCTGCTGGAGTTGTACGCATTACGTGCGCACGTTCACGGCTACGCTTTTCAGCCCGATACGCCGTGGCAGCACGAATTAGAGGCGTCCTTTCCATTCATCGAAACAGAGGATCAACTGAGCGCGATCCAGGCGGTGAAAGCCGATATGGAGCGCCCGCATCCGATGGATCGGCTGATTTGCGGCGATGTGGGATATGGCAAAACAGAAGTTGCGCTGCGAGCGGCTTTCAAGGCGGTCATGGACGGTAAGCAAGTGGCCGTGCTCGTGCCGACAACGGTACTTGCACAGCAGCACTTTGGCACTTTTACGCAGCGGATGCTGCCCTTTCCGGTGCGGATCGAGATGCTGTCGCGCTTTCGGACGCACGCTGAACAGCAGAAAATATTGGAGCAAACCGCTGAAGGTCAGATTGACATTTTGATCGGCACCCACCGCTTGATTCAATCCGACGTGGTGTTCAAAGATTTGGGATTGTTGGTAATCGATGAAGAACAGCGTTTTGGCGTAACCCACAAAGAAAAGCTGAAACGAATGCGTACCGAAGTCGATGTGCTGACTATGACCGCCACCCCGATCCCGCGCACGTTGTACATGGGGCTGACGGGCGTGCGCGACCTGAGCCTGATCCAGACGCCGCCGGAAGAACGGCTGCCCGTCCTGACGCATGTGGGCGCGATGGACGATAAGGTGGTGCGCCAGTCTATTCTGCGTGAACTCGATCGCGGCGGACAGGTGTTTTATCTGCACAATCGCGTCTCGACTATCGATACTATTGCGCAGCGTTTACGTGATTTAGTACCGGAAGCCAAGATCGTGATCGGGCATGGACAAATGGCGGACGAACAACTTGAAGACGTGATGACCGCTTTTGCGCGCGGTGATTACGATGTGCTGCTGTGTACCACGATCATCGAGTCCGGGCTGGACATTCCGAACGCGAACACGATCATCATCGATCGGGCGGATATGTTCGGGTTGGCGCAGTTGTATCAGTTGCGCGGGCGGGTCGGGCGTGGCACCAATCGCGCCTATGCGTATTTCTTTCACCCACGCCACAATCGGCTGAACGAAGACGCGCGCGCCCGCTTACAAACGATCGCGGAGCAAACCGAACTCGGCGTAGGCATGTCGATCGCCATGCGCGATCTGGAAATTCGCGGCGCAGGCGATATGCTTGGCTTGCGGCAAAGCGGCTATATCGCGTCTGTGGGATTCCATCTATATACCCAATTGCTCGCGCAAGCCGTTCAGCGCCTCAAAAACGGTCAGCCGATGCCCGCCAATATCACCAGCGCGCCGTCCATCGCGATCGATGTGCCGATCAATGCGTTTGTGCCCACTAACTTCATTTCGGATATGAATTTGCGGATGCAGTTGTATCGCCGTCTGGCAGATATTCAAAACGAAACGCAGCTAGACGCCATGCGCTCCGAACTGATCGATCGATTCGGCACGCTGCCACCAGAATTGGAAGGACTGCTGTTTCAACTGCGGATCAAACTGCTGGCGCATCTCGCTAACGTGACGGCGATCACCTCCGACGACACGCAAATCAGCATTCGCTTACCCTATCTGGCCGAAGTCGATCGAGCGGCATTGCAACACTACATCGGCAACGGGGTACGGGTGAGTCGAACGTCGGTGTGGCTGCCGCGCGATGCGAATCAAGAGGATTGGCAGGCGCGTTTAATCCGTGTGTTGGGCAAATTGGCGCTGCATACGCCCGAAGCGGCGGCTTGAATATCTCTCAATAGCCATATCAATCGAGCGTATCCCACAACTTAACCCACAACATCCCGTTAACCCACAGTATCCCGCGTGGGATTTTGTGCGTTAACGTGGGATAATCATCCTGTTGTTGTGACAACGGCGACTCGTTATATCCAACTCAACATGCGCTATAATCGACCCCATGGAGCCGTTATTTTGACAAAAAAACAATACCACACCCCCTCGGATGACGACTCGTCCGAGCCATTCTTGTCGCCTCTGTTCATGACCTACCCCAGCACCACCCCGCGCGGCGCTGAGCTGCGTTATGAGGGGATGGCGCGTTGGGCACATCAATATTGGCAGCAGCAGTCACTTGGCGGAACCCCGCTGACTTTGTGGGCGTCCGAAAATTGCGGCGGTCACCTTGCGCAAAGCCGTATTAAAAGTGGCCGCAAGCTCAAAGGCAAAGCGCGTTACATGGGCTTCACAGCGCTTGACTGCCCAGTCGTTGTGCCCATTGGCGATTATCGCGTGCCTGCTCGCAGTGCAATTTTAGCCGAGGCAATCGGCGCTTTTCAGTTTTCATTTGAAGATGAACATGGCGCGTTCAACGTTTTATATGTCAGCGCACATTTTCGCGATGAAGATACCAGCGTGGTCGCGATTGCGTTGGTAGAGTCGCCGCATCTGGATAGTTGGGCAGCTTTCGAGACGCATTGCAACAATGCAGCGCGCTATCTGGAACGTCGTCAGGATGTGTTCATCATCGGTGGCACAAACCCATATTTCAAGCCGACAGTAGCCTGGGAAGACGTGATCCTGCCCAATGAACTCAAGGACGATCTGCGCGATGATATGGAGGCGTTTTTCACTGAAGGCGTCGGCATTTACAAGCAGTTGAACCTGTCGCCCTTCCGTAAAATATTATTGGTGGGCCCGCCGGGCACTGGCAAAACGATGTTGTGCGCGGCGCTGGCAAAGCTGGCGATCCAGCAGCGGCGGGTTGTGGTGTACGTGTCCGGCGCGGATGAAGATGGCGCATCATTCCATAAGATTCACCACGCGCTGAACGTGGTCGCCAACGCCAATCAGCCTGTTTTGATGATCGTTGAAGAGATCGACGTGTATCTGCACAAGGACGACAAAGCGCAAATCCTGAACGTGCTGGACGGCCTTGAGTCGCCCAACAACCCGAAAGGCGCATTGCTGCTGGCGACTACCAACTACCCCGAAGTGATCGATGAGCGGATCGCCAAACGCCCTGGTCGGATGGATCGCATCCTGATCATCCCGACCATTCAAAACGCAGCTCAGGCCGCCGAAATGCTATCGCGCTATATGGGTCCGCAGTGGCAGGACGCACATCGCAGCGTAGTTCCGGCGTTGGTGGGTCAGACGGGCGCGTTCGTGCGTGAAGTGGCGTTGTATGCGCGAATGCTCGCGGCTCACGAGCGCCAGACGAGCGTTTCGCTGGCACAGTTAGAACAATCGATCGAAAGCCTCAGCAATCAGATGTCTACGGGTGACGATATGCTGCCCCGTCGCAAGATCGGTTTTGGCAACTCGAATCAAAACGGCAAAGGGTTCTAGCCGTTCAGCCGAGCCGCCGTTTATTGCTGCCGCCATTGATTCGCTGCCGAATTTGATTCGCCTCGTTCGGCACATCTTCATCCGGCACATGGCCGAATGACTTGTAGAACTCCGTATCGTAGGCGCGCGTCTTGACTACTACGGGCATTGGGACGGCGTGCCCCATGATGATCGCTTGCTGGCGGGTATCAAGTCGCGCCAGCACTTCACGCAAGCCCGCCGCGCCACTGATGCCGGTGAGCACCGCTGTGATATCGCGCTCGTTATCGAGTAACGCTGTGATACGCGTGCCGATCTGACTCATGACTTCTTCATCGATCCCGCTAGGCCGCTGATCGACGATCAACAGCGTGACGTTGTACTTGCGCAGTTCGCGCGCGATCGTGCCGAAGATAGTTTGCCGCGCGATCTGCGGATCAAGGAACTTGTGCGCTTCTTCGATCGTGATCAGCAGCTGCGGCGGCTCCAGCGTCTTATCGCCTAACGCTTGCTCGACGCGCTCCACATAGCTTTTGTGGATGCGGCGCGTCAGAAAGTTTGCAACCAGGATGTACGCTTCCAACGCCGATCCATAGCGCCCGAACTCCAGCACAATATTCTTGTGTAGTTCAATATATTGGATAATCCGCTTGACGCTGTCAACGCGCGCGCCTTCTTTTTTGAGGAAGTCGAAACGCTCGAAACGCTGCATCCGGCGGCTGAGTGCGCTCAACGATGCCGAACTGATGTTGCTGTTCTCCACAACGTGATCGATTTCGTCGGCACTGGCGTTCAGCAAGCGCGTGATCCAACCTTCACCCCATTTTTTACGCAGGGCATAAGCCGCGTCGATCATGCCGTCCGATAAGTCCATCGTCGTTTTGAGTGTCGCCAAATCTTCTGGCTCGATCTGCTCATAGCCGATCTCGATCACTTCATCGTATTTGGCCTGCCGACGGCGCGAAGACTCTTCATCCAACGTGAAAATGCTCACATCGTTGGGGAACAACTGGCGCAAACCCTTGACGTGCGTACCGCGTTCGTCGGGTACTTCCCACCCATAATCGTTGTGCATATCGAAGATCAAGCTGATCGCCTGCTTGCGCTGGATCACGCCCGCCAGAATCAAGCGCGTCAGAAAACTTTTGCCAGTACCGCTTTTGCCGAATACGCCGCTTGAGCGTTCGACCAGACGATGCAGGTCGAGATTGACCTGCGTGTCGTCCAATTCAAGCGGCGTGCCAACGTTGAAGTGCGTTTCGTCCTCATTGCCGAACACGTCGTTCACGTCGGCAGCGGTGGCAATCTCAACGGGCATAAAGTGGCTTGGGATCGTCTTGACGGGTTTTGGTTCGCTGGAGCCTTCTTCAATGGACAGCATCGGCGCAACGTGGATCGTGCCAAAGGCTGCCGTCCCGACATAAATATCGCGCAGAAACGGATCGGACAAATCGGGCGGATCGCTACGAATGGCCGGATTTGTGCTGTCCAACAAAATATCAGTGACCATGCAAAAGAAGCGTTTGTGCTTGCCACGGATCACCACGTAACGGCCAACCGCCAAATCTTCGATCTCGGTTTCGCGGTCGATCTTAACGTCCAGCCCTTTGTTGAGTGAGCCGCCGATCACCACACCTAAACGGCGCGTTTGCGCATCATCAACGATTGAGTTTGCCTGTTCTTCGGCACTGTTGGACTCGCGTGGAAACCACGCGTCAAGATTATCTGCATCAAGCTGTTGTTTCGCCATGAAAAACCATCCACACTCGGAACGTTTGTTCTATACAACATCGAAAGTATACCAGAAGATTCGGGGAAATGCCAGCCGTTGCAAAAAGTCATGCAGGTGTTGGAATCAAAAACAAGAGAGCGTTGCTTTCAGTGGAACACAAATTATACCGTATAATGCAAGCCAAATTCGATCACATTTGCGCGAAAGCATATTCTCATGATCCCGATTACAGCGACCCTTGCGCTTGATGAGCGTGAAATTCAAGAGGAGTTCATTCAGGCGGCGGGGCCGGGCGGCCAAAACGTCAACAAAGTAGCCACCGCCGTACAACTGCGCTTTGATGTGCGCCAATCACCATCGCTGCCCGAAGGCGTCCGTGCGCGTTTAATGATGCTGGCGGGTAAGCGGCTTACCACCGACGGCGTGCTGATTATCGTCGCGCGTGGGCAGCGTACTCAGGCGCAAAATCGGCAGGCAGCGCTGGAGCAATTGGTCACATTGGTGCGTAAAGCCACGGAAGTTCCTAAACTGCGCTTCAAAAGCAGGCCGACGCTCGGATCGAAACAGCGCCGCCTGGAAGCGAAACGGCAGCACAGCGAAATCAAACGGCAGCGTCGAGATGTTTCGCGCAGCGAATAGCGGGCAGTATTTTGCTCGCTAGTTTAGACCGTTGGCAATTAGGCAGTCTGATGTACAATCAGGGTATGAAGCTAAGCGAATGTGCCCGTCGAATAGAAGCGATGCGAGGTGAAACGGATGCCGAAAAAGAAGAAGCGAACCGGGCCTAGTCTGACCTGAATGAGTACGAGCCGCTCGAACATCGTCAGGCGTAGGTCCTAAAAAGCGTAATCATGATAAATGTTCTATTTGTCGCGATTTAGACAACTATATAATAGGTGGCATGAGCTGGTTATTGATCGGTCTCGGAACTTACATCGCTACCGCCGCACTTGGCACATCGGCGCAAATCGGGTTGGTCAACACGCACCCGTTCCGTTGGGCACACCATGTATTGTTCGCCGCCGTGTGGCTCACCCTGACCGCCGTGCTGATCAGTGCGTGGGGGCATCCGTGGTTCGCGGCAGCGCTGCCGATCGCTGCGTGTATGGCAATTTTGCCGCGCTTCAAAGCTGGCACACGTCCGCACTGTGCCAGCGCCACCGTCGGACTCGGCTGTTATGCGGTCACGCTGCTGTGGGCGTTGGTGGCGCGTTGAGCTTATCTGGAATGCTTCAATAATTGCGGGGAGTCGCGCATGACCGACGTTTTATCTGATCTCGAAAAAACTGCTGAGCCGTCGGCGCTGCTGCGACTACTGAATCGTTCGGGTGCTCGGCGTGCCCTGAACGCGCCCGATGAAGATTTGGGGATAGCCGATTATCTGCCCTTTCCCTTTTTGGCGTTGGTCGGCCAGGAAGAAATGCGCATGGCGCTTCTTTTGGCAGTGATCAACCCGGCGGTGGGCGGCGTCCTGTTGATTGGTCCACGCGGCATTGGCAAGACGACCGCTGTACGCAGCTTAGCCGGAATTTTGCCGGAGGTCACCGTCAGCGATTGCGCCGAAGGCTGCTTACCTGAAGATTTTGAGGCGAATGGCGCGGACGGCGTGTGTGCCGATTGCGCTGAAAAGTTGGCGCGCGGCGAGTCGATCACGCGCACCGAACAGGTCAAAATGATCGAGCTGCCGCTTAACGCACGGCTGGAAGATGTGGTTGGCGGCATCAACGAACGGATCGCGGTGCAGCAAAATCGTATCCGGCTGGAACGCGGCATTCTGGCGCGCGCCGATCAAAATCTACTGTATATCGATGAAGTCAATTTGCTGGACGATCCGATTGCGGACGCGATCCTGGACGCCTCAGCAGCGGGATCGTATACGGTGCGGCGCGGCGCTATGGCGGGTACTTATCGCTCACGCTTCGTATTGATCGGTTCGATGAACCCCGAAGAAGGCGATTTGCGCCCGCAAATTATGGATCGTTTCGGCTTACGGGTGGCCGTGCGTGGTCTGACCGACAGCGCCGAACGACTCGAAGTGTACCGTCGCGTGCGCGCTTATCGCACCAACCCACAGACGTTCATTCGCGAATGGCTCGGTGAAACGCTCGCCGCGCGTGATGAAGTTGAGGCGGCGCGACGCATATTGCCACAGGTTACGCTGACCGACGGCGCTTTGACTTTTGGCTTACATCTGGTTCAGCAGCTCGATATTGATTCGCATCGCGCCGAATACACCATGTTCGAGGCTGCGCGCGCTTATGCTGCCGCCGATGGTCGGCTCACTGCCGATGAAAGCGACATACGCCTGGTGGCGCTGATGGCTTTACGGCAGCGGCGCAGTCAATTCATGCTCGATTTCTTCGCGGCGCAGCAGATCGAGGATAAAGCGATCGGCGCACAGATGGAAGCCAGTCGGATACCATGACTTCAGCCGTACCCAAGAGTGCACCGATTCGCTGGTATGGGCTGTCGATTGTGGCGCTGTTGTTAGCGTGGGTGGGCTGCTATTTGCCGTGGATTGCGACAAAGGGCGCTGCGCTCAGCTCCAATTTGCCCGATCTGGCCGAGTGGATGACGCTCAACCCGTATGGTCGTGGCAGCGCGCTGTTGACGCCGTTGGCATTGCGCGGAGTGTTCGGACTCATCGCCGTAGCGCTCGCAAACCTGACGCCGCTGCTGACAGACCGCTTACTGTGTTGGGTAGTGCGCGTGCTGGCGCTGTTGATCGCGATCGGATTGCTGCCACCCTTTGACTTTTTCCGTACCAGCCCTGACGATCCGAACTATCGGCAACAATTTTTGATCACGCTGTTGACCTGTGCAGGCGTTTTGATCGCGTGGCGTCGTCCAATTCGCGTGCTGGCAGTGCCCGCCGTGATCCTGGCGATTGTGTGCGGCGGACTCGGTGTGCTGGCGAGCGTGAGCGCATGGGCGGCGCTGAAACTACAAACAGGAGTGGGCATAGGCGCGCTGCTGACGCTGCTGGCGCTGTTGACGGCACTTGTGCTGATGCTCATCGCAGCACGGCGCAAAGTTGTATTTTCCTGACTCCCTTCCCCTGTAATCGGGGAAAGGGCAGGGGTTAGGGGTCAAGCGGCTCACATCGCCCCTGACCAACTGACCGGCCCTAATGCGCGCCACATCTTCATATTCATCATCTCGCGATATTGGCCGATCTGTTCGGTCACCGTCGGGCGCAGCGCCACGCGTAAACGTTCCTGATGGGCGAGCACCATGAGTGATGCTTCCGATGCTTCGGGCACTTGCGGCAATTTGGGTGCATCCGGCGGGAGTTGGCTAACTTCGGTTTGAGCACGTTGCAATAGTCGCTTAAGCGCAATTGCTGAGCCGGACGTGCGGCGTGCATCGGCCAACAAACTGTCGCGAATCAGATCGTCCAGCGGATTATCGGTAAACTTAGCTGTAGCCATGAGCAACCTCAGACATAGAATTCAACGTGCCGAGTTTATGACGTAAGTTTTCGCGGGCATAAAACAATTGTGATTTAACGGTGCCGACGGGCAAATCCAAAATCTGTGCGATTTCCGGCAAATCCAGATCGTTCAGGTAGTGCAGAACGACTACCACGCGCTGATTGAAGGGCAGCGACTCGATCGCCTGACGGGTGAGCGTTTGCATTTCGTTATGCTCCATCACGCGGTCGGGCGCGTGGCGCATCGGACTGATCAAGTGCTCGACCACGCTCTCGATCGATGTCCAGCGCTTCTTGTGGCGTGTCGTCCAGGTATAGCTCAGGTTGACGGTCACACGATACAACCACGGCGCGAGCGGCATACTGGTATCGATACGATGCGCGTTGCTGTACACTTTGAGCAGCGTATCCTGCAAAATATCTTCGGCGGCGTCCGCATCATGCGTGATAGCGAATGCCGTGCGATACACTTGCGCGCGGTAACGCTCAAATAGAACCCCTAACGCGGTCAGGTCTTCGCTGCGCAGCCGAAGCACTAAATCAGCATCTGTTTCACTCATCATTAAATCACGCTTTCTGCCCCATGCCGTATTTTTTATAGATTTTGTTGATTGTCAAGAGCTTAACCCGTATTTCATGATTTGTACAGCATTTCTGCTCGACATTTTTGCTACAGCGCCAAAGGGCAAAAAGAAAAAAGCACGGCGCTTAATGCTTACGCAGCTGCTCGGCAAGCTGTATCGTGCGCTTTTGTGGTGCCAGGTCAAACTGCGCTTTGAGCACGGTCACTATCCGCTGATAAAGAGAGAATGCGCGTTCAGGCTGACCGTGCGCTTGAAAAAGAGTCATGGCGCTGTATAACAGGTCGTCACGCTGTGGCTGCGCATTCAATGCTCGCAAATAAGTGGCAAGTGCTTGTTCAGAATCATTTTTAGCCTCGTAATGCTGCGCGATAGCGGTCAGTCCGTCCGCATAAGCCGCGCTCAACTGTTCCCGTCGGCTGGTTGCCCACGGATACGTAAGCGTACTGAGAAAGGTGCCGCGATATACACGATGCGCCGTCTGAAACAACGCGAGCGCTTCAGCCCCACTCGCCAGCATCCCGTATTGGATCGCTTCGGAGAACTGAGCAACGTCGTAATGCAGCTCTACAAGTGGCGACAGCCGATAAAAACCTGACCAATAGGTCGTCACCTCAAAGCCTACCAGTTCGTTGATCTTGCGTTTGGTGACGTGAAAAACATTGGTCGCTTCGATCTTGGAAAGCTCCGGCCAAAAAGTCTTGAAGATTTCATCGCGCGTCATCATGCCCCGATCGATGAAATAGAAAAACATCGCAAACGGCAGCAGCCCCTCCCATTGGGTGATGCGCTTGCCATTGACGATCACGGTTCCTGCGCCGAGTGCAGAAACTTCCACCAACACTTGATCGGCGGGCTGCCTCAGATAATCATTCAACAGCTTGTCGCTATCGATCGGATACAGTGTCATCTTA
>Ga0209724_1000754_pt1 | contig 30830 bp, 22 predicted proteins | sample grotaG_FD_184143 | JGI IMG/M metagenome (GOLD analysis project Ga0209724, IMG submission 184143) | Glacier valley bacterial and archeal communities from Borup Fiord, Nunavut, Canada, to study Microbial Dark Matter (Phase II) -... | ecosystem: Environmental > Aquatic > Freshwater > Ice > Glacier ...
GGCAACCACTAACTCGGCGGCTCTTTTTTCTTTTACTTCATTTTGATAGGCAAGTTCTTTATTGGCAACCACTAACTCAGCTGCCCTTTTTTCTTTTTCATCGTTTTGAAATGCAAGCTCTTTGTTGGCAACCACTAATTCGGCTGCCCTTTTTTCTTTTACTTCATTTTGATAGGCAAGCTCGTCGTTGGCAACTACTAATTCAGATGCACGTTTTTCTTTCTCCTCATTTTGAAAGGCAAGTTCTTTGTTGGCAACGATTAACTCAGCTGCACGCTTTTCTTTTACTTCATTTTGAAAAGCAAGTTCTTTATTGGCAACAACTAATTCCGATGCACGTTTTTCTTTCTCCTCATTTTGAAATGCGAGTTCTTTGTTGGCAACTACTAATTCAGATGCACGTTTTTCTTTCTCCTCATTTTGAAAAGCGAGTTCTTTGTTGGCAACCACTAACTCAGCGGCTCTTTTTTCCTTTACTTCATTTTGAAAAGCAAGCTCATTATTAGCAATGACTAATTCAGATGCACGTTTTTCTTTCTCCTCATTTTGAAAAGCAAGTTCTTTGTTAGCGACCACTAACTCGGCGGCTCTTTTTTCTTTCTCCTCATTTTGAAAAGCAAGTTCTTTGTTGGCAACTACTAGCTCAGCAGCCCGTTTCTCTTTCTCATCGTTTTGAAAGGCAAGTTCTTTGAAAGCTTTTCGTAATTCTATGGCCCATTTTTGTTCTGCAATATCCCTGGCAACAATCACAACACCCAATACATTACCTTTATAATCTTTATAAACCGACCCATTGAATAATACATCGGTCAGTTTACCATTTTTATGCTTTAATGTTAAAGGAGAATCAGCAACCGAACCTTTTGCAAATACTTCCTGATAAACTCCACGGGCCTTTTGTGGTTCGGTAAAATAATTCAAAAAATCAGTACCAGTGAGTTTAAGGCGTGTCAATCCTGTGATGTTGACAAATGCCTCATTCATATCTGTAATCTTGCCTTCAGTATTGATTGTAACCAAAGGATCAAGACTTGCTTCAATTAAGCTAAGAGAATATTGGGAAGCTAATTTTAACGAATCGCTGATTGCTTCTAATTCAATATTCGCAAATTCGCTTTTTTCTTTTTCCCTGATTTGATAACTAAGTTCTCTGTCCGCAATAATTAATTCAGCTGCACGCTTTTCTTTCTCTTCATTTTGATAAGCAAGTTCTGTATTGGCAATCACTAACTCCGCTGCCCGTTTTTCTTTCTCATTGTTTTGAAAAGCAAGTTCTTTATTGGCAATCACTAACTCCGCTGCCCGTTTTTCTTTCACTTCATTTTGAAAACCAAGTTCTTTGTTGGCAACTACTAACTCAGCTGCCCTTTTTTCTTTCTCATTATTTTGAAAGGCAAGTTCTTTATTAGCAATCACTAACTCGGCCGCACGTTTTTCTTTCTCATTGTTTTGTAAGGCAAGTTCTTTGTTGGCCACCACCAATTCGGCTGCCCTTTTTTCTTTCACTTCATTTTGAATGGCAAGTTCTTTATTGGCAATCACTAATTCGGCCGCGCGTTTTTCTTTCTCGTCATTCTGAAACGCAAGTTCTTTGACAGCTTTCCGTAATTCGGTTGCCCATTTTTGCTCTGCAACTCCTCTTGTTACAATCACAAGACCTAATACATCTCCATTAATATCTTTATAAACCGACCCATTGAATAATACATCAGTTAGTTTACCGTTTTTATGCTTGAATGTTAAAGGAGAATCAGCTACTGAACCTTTTGCAAACACTTCCTGATAAACTTCACGAGCCTTTTGTGGTTCCGTAAAATAATCCAGAAAGTTAGAGCCTGTAAGTTTTTGGCGTGTCCATCCAGTGATGTTGGCCAATGCCTCATTCATATCTGTAATCTTGCCCTCAGTGTCGATTGTAACCAATGGATCAAGACTTGCTTCTATCAAACTTCTTGCGTTCATATAAGCCGATTATTTAGTTTGAAACTCCTAATTCTTCAATCGGAATTCTTCTTCTGTCTTTCATCTGTTTAAAATGAGAAGGTGAAAGGCCTGTAATCTTTTTGAATTGATTCGATAAATGTGCTACACTACTGTAATTCAATTTATAAGAAATTTCCGTAAGGTTGAGTTCATCATACAACAACAATTCTTTTATTCTTTCAACTTTATGGATGATGATGAATTGCTGGATAGTAATACCCTTCACTTCAGAAAATATATTGGAGAGATAGGTGTAGTCGTGATTTAACTTTTCACTTAAATATTCTGAAAAGTTCACTTTAATAATTTCGTCTGAATGATGAATCATTTCAATAATGACTTTTATGATTTTTTCAATCAATACAGCCCTTTTATTATCCATCAATTCGAGTCCTGAATTGAGTAACCCGATTTTTAATAGTTCGCGCTGCTCATCAGTAATGTTTTCCATGATGTCTATTTCACCCAAATCAACAACGATGAAATGTAAATCCAACTTCCTTAATTCTTCTTTTACTGCCGCGATACAACGAGCGCTGACCATGTACTTTATAAATAATTTCAATTGGCTTTTTTAAAATATAAAATATAACAAGTTTGCACAAATTAAATCACAAATGTGTTATACTTTTAAAAGAAAGATTTGTATAAATCACATGTTTTCAAGATTGAAAACGCGTTTTTGCTTCATTTGTTTGTAATAGGTCGGAGAAAGCCCTGTCACTTTCTTAAATTGTTTTGATAAATGGGATACACTGCTATAATGTAGTTTGTATGAAATTTCAGTAAGGTTAAGTTCATCATATAACAGCAGTTCTTTTACTCTTTCAATTTTATGAATGATAATGAATTGCTGAATGGTCATGCCTTTAACCTCCGAAAAGATATTGGAGAGATAGGTGTAATCGTAATTTAATTTTTCGCTGATGAAATCAGAGTAGTTAATTTTAGGCAATTCATCTGAATAATGAATCATTTCTATAACTAAATTCTTAATTTTCTCAATCAGAATACTTTTCTTATCGTCCAGTAATTCCAATCCTGACACAAGTAAATTATCTTTTAGTTGTTCACGCTCAGAGGGTGTGATATCTTCCATGATATCAACCATCCCCATGTCAACAATTATAAACCGCAGTCCGAGTTTTTTAAGTTCCTCTTTTACGATCATTTTACAACGCTGACTGACCATGTATTTTATATACAGCTTCAATTTTTTTTGTTTTTATTAGACACTGTAAATCTACATAAAATCAAATAAATTGCAACTACATTTTAAAATACATTTTTGGTACCTTAAATGCTTATCACTATGCTATAGCGTGTGCTTTAAAAGATTCAAATTATTAGAATTAATTATTTGACTAAAGGGATTGTTTCCTGGAACCCGACCACAATACAATCCCGCCAATACACATTACCCCAACTCCAATAATAGGGGACCAACTGAAGTCATGTGCTTTATTTGCAGTAATTTCAACTTTACCCAAATCAACTACTTTTTCTTTTGTGAAAAATTTAAAAGTAGTAACTATGGTCATCAATAAGCCAATTACAAGAAGGGTGATACCTGTTGCTTTCATTGTTTCAGAAGATTAATTATAATTTTAAATTGAGATTTAGCCTCAGAAGAGGATAGGGGTTAAACCTTTCCTCTTCTGAATTTGAAATTCATTTAACCAAACGTCACATTCGCTGGTTGTTTTGTTATTGCTTCTTTCTATATCGGGCTGCTGCCTCTAATGACGCGTAACAATATGGCAACAATTGCAATTACAAGAAGGATATGAATCACACCGCCCACATTGTATGCAAAGAAACCCAAGGCCCAAATAATTATTAGAATGACTGCGATGGCATAAAGTAGATTTCCCATGATATTTCGTTTTAAGAGTTTATATACTGTAAAGATGAAAGAATCTACCCTGAAAAGCTTTACACATTTTTGAAAATATGTTACATTTATCCCGCATATTATAGCATTTCATTATATCCCGTCTTTCGTGGTTCTTATCAAACTAATTCCTGAAATAAAAAATAATAGACCCAGTGATCCGAAAATTACCATTGATACAACATTGAGACTGGCGCCTTTTATTGTGGCGCAAGTTACTGCCACATAAATAAGCCCTCCAATACCCAAAAGCGTTAATAATGCGCCGAAGATTCTTTTTAAATTCATAATCTTTTATTATTGATGAATTCTCTTATATCAATATGAACTAATCTGTTTTTCCTTTGAAGGCTGAATCAAAAATCAGTATGTAATTTCGATACAGGTTTTTGATTCAGCTTCTATTATACTACAAAACACGTCTGCCTCGTATAATGTTCAGTATTATTGATATAATTGCAATTACAAGCAGAATATGTATTACACTTCCTGCACTGTATGCAAAAAAACCCAATGCCCAGATAATAATCAGAATGACCGCGATTAAATAAAGTAGATTTCCCATGATGTAATTTTTTATAATAAGTTTCTAAATATTAGACTGTAAAGATAGAGCCTTTAACACTGGAGTATTTACATATCTTTGGGAATAAGTTATAAGAATCACACATTTTTAAATTCTGATAAATGTTTAAAAATACAGTTTATATGGATTGCATTCTAAAGGAATTGGATTAGTCATATCCTTTCAATTATCTGTTGATAAATAATATACAGTCTAAGGGTGGGATTGCTTCGTGCCTCGCAATGACGGCATGCGGAGAGCGACACGTCATTGCGAGGCACGAAGCAATCTCACCCACCTCAACTAAATAGGGTCTGCTGAAAAACTCAGTATCGACTTTTTAGGTTCATTTGGTTAGAATTGAATATTGCTCATTCCCATTGACTTGTTAAAACTGTCATTGGAAGTGAAAGGGAAATACAATTCTCCGAATGATGTTGGTTATAGGTTATACCCCGAGTACTCGGGGTAAATGTCTGAATGTGAGCATTTAATATTAAAAAAGATTATAACCGCAGAGGTGACCCCGAGTACTCGGGGTGGTTATACCCTAAAATGATTCAAGTGACTGCTAATTAAAATATTAAAAGGGTATAACCTATAAATAGAGTATGTGTGGTTGTTTTATTTTTGAATCTGCAAAAAATACCAATTAATTGATTCTAAAAACAAACAAGTGCTCCCGAGTACTCGGGATGAATCGTCAATTCAAATTTCCTTGCACTGGTTTTATTAAAAGATCAATCTTGACATCTTTTTAATTCGTGTTAATTAATGGAATTCGTGGGAACCCTTTTCCCTTTTTAAAATTCAAATTAATTGGATTTATTGAATTTAATCAACCATGTTTCTCATCAATTGACTCCGAGTTTGCAATTCGTGCAATTTCAAGAGCAATATTCTCTGGCGAAAGTATTAAATCAATATACCCGCTGGCTATAGCCGACTCCGGCATATCTGGCTGCTTGGCCGTATCAAGTTTTTGAGCGATGGTAATACCACCAACTTCTTTAATGCCGCTCAAAGCTGCTGCTCCATCACTATCATAGCCGGAAACAATCACAGCAATTAATTTACCATCCCAGTGCTCTGTCATCGAACGCAGAAAAATGGTGATTACGTCAGGCCATCCACGTGGCTTTGATATTGGTTTCAGAATAAATTCCCCTTCCATGATGTGCAAATCACGATTTTCAGGGATGATAAATACATGGTTGGGCTGTATGTCCAACTTATTGGTGATCAGTTCAACAGGCATCTTGGTATAGTTGGGTAGAATCTCATGGAGCATAGTAGCTATAGTTCTCATGTGATTTACAATAACTATGGCAACACCCATATTATCAGGCAAATGCTGAAGTAAACGGATATAGGCATCGAGACCTCCAGCTGATCCACCCACACAGACGACAGGGAAATCTTTTGCAATTGTTTTTTTGTTCATTATTGATTTCTCCATTTCCAATTTATAATTTCCGGCATATCCTGGCCGTATTTCTCAATGTATATTTTGTGTTCTATGAGCTTATTCATTGCCCATTGTTTAAGTTGTAACCCTTTATCTCCCAATTGAGGGAGCCTTTTTACGACATCCAATACCAGGTGAAACCTGTCAAGATCATTTAAAACTACCATGTCGAACGTAGTAGTGATAGTTCCTTCTTCTTTGTAGCCCCTTACATGAATGTTATCATGATTGGTGCGACGGTATGTCATCCGGTGAATCAGCCATGGATAGCCATGAAAAGCGAAAACGATAGGCTTGTTCTTCGTGAACAAGGCATCAAAATCCTGATCGCTTAACCCATGCGGATGTTCCAAATTGGGTTGCAGTTTCATCAGATCCACAATGTTGATTACCCGGATTTTAAGGTCGGGCAAATGTTCACGGAGAATAGAAACTGCGGCCAGTGTTTCAAGTGTGGGTACATCACCACAACAAGTCATCACCACATCGGGCTCATTGCCATCATCGTTGCTGGCCCATTTCCATACTCCAATTCCCTTACTGCAATGTTCGATGGCCTCCTCCATTGTAAGCCATTGAGGTGCAAGATATTTACCGGCGATTACAACATTGACATAATGCCTGCTTCTCAAACAATGATCCCATACCGACAACAAACAATTGGCATCGGGAGGGAGGTACACACGCACTACGGATGCTTTTTTATTCACAACATGATCAATAAAGCCAGGGTCCTGATGTGTAAACCCATTGTGAGCCTGTTGCCACACATGAGAGGCCAGCAGGTAATTGAGCGATGCAATTTTTTTTCGCCAAGGTAATTCAGACGTAACTTTCAACCATTTGGCATGCTGGTTGAACATTGAATCTATAATATGAATAAACGCTTCATAACTGTTAAACAATCCATGACGTCCGGTAAGAAGGTATCCCTCCAGCCAACCTTCACACTGATGTTCACTAAGCATTTCCATTACCCGGCCATCAGATGAAACAAATTCATCGTTCTTTTCTGTCGGCACTTCCCATTGTCGGTTAGTGACTTCAAAAACAGCGTTTAACCGATTCGAAAGTGTTTCATCAGGGCCGAAGATACGAAAATTTCGTTGCTTCTGATTCAAACTGATTACTTCACGAAAGAACTCTCCAAGTTCATGCGTGTCGGCTGCTTCAATTGATCCCGGTGAAGTTACATTTACTGCATATTTTCTGAAATCTGGCATAACAAGATCATGCAGAAGTAAACCCCCATTGGCATGTGGATTGGCTCCCATCCTGCGGTTTCCTTTTGGTGCCAATTCTGCCAATTCAGTTATCAGATGACCCTTTTCATCAAACAACTCTTCAGGCTTGTAGCTTCGTAGCCATTTTTCAAGTAGCCCCAGATGATCGGGATGCTGAGAATTCACAAGCAACGGAACCTGATGGGAACGAAAAGAACCCTCAACTTGTAAACCGTCTACTACTTTGGGTCCTGTCCACCCTTTGGGTGAACGCAGAACTATCATTGGCCAGCGGGGTCGGGTCAAGTCTTTATTGTTTCTGGCAGCGCTTTGAATATTCTTGATATGTTCAATGGCCTTATCCAGTACAGTGGCCATCAGTTGATGCATCTGTTCGGGATTATCTCCTTCAACATAATAGGGAGTCCAACCGTAACCCAGCAGTAATTGTTCAAGTTCAACCTTTGTAATCCGGGCTAATATAGTAGGACTAGCTATTTTATATCCATTAAGGTGTAAAATGGGTAACACAGCACCATCAGTGGTAGGATTTAAAAATTTATTGGAGTGCCATGAAGTAGCCAGCGGCCCTGTTTCGGCTTCGCCATCGCCAATTACACAGGCAACAACCAGTTCAGGATTGTCGAATGCAGCACCGAAAGCATGGCTGAGTGAATATCCCAATTCACCGCCTTCATGAATTGAACCAGGGCATTCAGGTGATACATGACTGGGAATTCCTCCGGGGAAAGAGAACTGGGTAAACAGTTTTTTCAATCCCGCCTCATCTTGAGTGATGTTGGGGTAAACTTCACTGTAAGTACCTTCGAGATAGGTATTACCCACCAGAGCAGGTCCACCATGACCAGGTCCTGAGATATAAATCATATCAAGATCATACTTTTTGATGACCCTATTTAAGTGCACATAGATAAAGTTCTGGCCTGGCGTAGTACCCCAATGCCCCAGAAGTACCGGCTTTACATCCGTTTGTTTCAAGGGTCGCCTCAGTAACGGATTGTCATAGAGATAAATTTGTGCAACGGACACATAATTTGCAGCACGCCAATAAGCATTTGTTTTTCTCAGTTCCTCTGTTGATAGTGGCTCGTTCATAAAGTTTCGTATTTACCTATATATCTTTTTAAAAGTAGACTTTCAAGTTTTACCAGGTCTTCGGTAAATTTCCTGATGCCTTCAGCCATTTTTACGGATGCCATATCATTTTCGTTCATGAGCCAACGAAATTTTTTCTGATCCATGCCTGTTTTTTCTATCTCACTGGCTTTGGCTTTTTCACTGTCTAATTTCTTTTCGACTACTCCTTCTATTTTTTCAAGTTCAGTGAGAAATGAAGGAGCAATAGTCATCAGGTCGCAGCCTGCAAGGGTCAGTATTTCGCCTATGTTCCTGAAACTGGCGCCCATGATTTCAGTTTTATAACCGAATTTCTTATAATAGTTAAAGATGTCATTCACCAGCAGTACCCCAGGTTCCTCTTCCGGAATAAAACTCTTACCGGGATCATTCTTCTGATGCCAGTCAAGTACCCGTCCCACAAAGGGCGAGATGAGTTGAACACCAGCGTCGGCACAAGCAATTGCCTGAGGCATTGAAAATAACAAGGTTAGATTGCAATGAATTCCTTCTTTTGTCAGTATTTCAGCGGCCTTGATACCTTCCCAGGTCGAAGCCAACTTAATAAGTATACGATCGCGGTCAATTCCTGATTCTTTGTATAATGCAATCAATTCATGCGCTTTTTTTACACTTCCTTCGGTATCAAAAGAGAGCCTGGCATCTACTTCAGAAGAAACCCTTCCTGGAACAATTTTCAGGATTTCCAATCCAAAATTTATGAACAGTCTATCCAGCGCAAATCCGATTTGTTTTGGCGAATCAGTTGATTTACGGCGTGCATAAGCAAGTGCTTCATCCATCAGATGGGCGTATTTAGGATCTTGTGAAGCCGTATAAATAAGCGATGGATTAGTTGTTGAATCCAAAGGTTTAAACTTCCTGATTGATTCAAAATCACCTGAATCTGCCACTACCTTTGAGTGCTTTTTAAGTTGTTCGAGCAAATGCATAATTTCTGTTTTTTATTTTGATACTCCTTCTTCTTTAACAGGAACAATGAGCAGTGGCAGACTGGTTTGACCCAATACTTTTTCAGCCGTACTTCCAACCAATACTTTTTCGAGCCATTTACGGCTGTGAGATCCTATCACAATAATATCTGCATGCGATCGTAGAGCAGTCTTTAAAACCATATCAGCCACTTCACCTTCTTCAATTACTGTTTTAATGGTTTCATCACCCAGATGATTTTTTATCCTTTCAAGAAAAAGACTTCCCGCCTTTTTTAATCCCTCCAAATCAACCATTTCAAGGAATTCGGTAGGGCTGAAATTGCTGAATCCCATGATGGGCATGTATTCCGGGGTTGAATAATAAGCGATATCACCCAATACATGCAACAAAACGACCTCGCCATTCATGGCTTTGGCTATAGAGTAACCCCATTGTGCAACCTCCTGTGCTGAACGATCATAGTCGAGGGCAATCAATACTTTTTTGATGGTTCTGATTTTAAAATTTGATACCGGTGGCGTTTCCATAGCTGTTGTTTTTAAGGTATTAATTAATCATAGTTGTAAATTTACAAATATGAATACTATAAACCTAAAAAGTCTTACACTATTTTTGAAATAAGTTACACTATTTACGGATAACTGCCTATCTTCTTCGAAAAAAGAGATATAATATCAAAACCTTCTCAAATGGACTTAAATTTGTAACTTCTCAAAAGTAAATTACTTGGCCATTCATCATAAAGTTGACGAATTGATGCACGACATTTTGATTCGGAATATTTGAATAAAACAATTGTATCATGATAATTCCTAAATGGCCATCAAATAAATAATTATAACAGGATATTATCTTCTCTTGCTTATGAAATATCAATATTTTGCAGATTCAAAAATTAAACAACCACACATACTCTGGTTGTAGGTTGTACCCTTGTAATATTTTAATCAGCAGTCACTTGAATCATTTTAGGGTATAACCAGAGATCTTATATGTTTTAAATTTTTCAAGTCTGCGGTTATACTCTTTTTTAATATTAAATGCTCACATTCAGACATTTACAGCGGTATAACCTATAACCAACATCTTTCGAAGAATTTTATTTCCCTTTCACTTCCAATGACAGTTTTAAAAAGTCAATGGGAATGAGCAATATTCAATTCTAACTATAAGAACCTAAAAAGTCGATACTGAGTTTTTCAGCAGACCCTAAATAGGCTCATTTTTAATTTATTGCTTGGATCGAACACCTATTAATTAACAACTCCTTGTTTAAATTTAAACTGACTAAAGGAATCGAGTTTGAAAACAAAACGGATTCTGTCTTTGAATGATCCACTGATGGATTCAATATTTGCGGAAACCAACAAAGGAATATAGATCTCGAAAAGGTTCCATATACCTGTTTTCAGGCCTGCTTCATAAAAGAATGGTGAATTGTGTGCCTGGTCAATTCCGTGGTCGTTCAATAAAAGATTCAGAAAAGGTTTGATAGCAATCTTACCGGCCTTGCCAGGTAAATTACTTGTGAAGGAGGCTGAGATTAACCAACGACTAAAGCCAAGGCGATCAGTTACAGCTGATACCAGCCCTCCTTCTGATAAGGTCATTTGCCGGGACCAAAATGAACTTGGGAAGATGCCAAACCTATTGGGGAAGGTGCCCTGGTAAAGATAATCATCACGACCACTCCTTCCACCGGCAGAAAAGGCATAGAAGGGAATCGTCGATGTATTTTTCAGCATAGTGCCTCCAAATAATCGGATATCCAAGCCTTGATTTTTCCCAATATAACTGTATTTATAATTCACCTCCACCGATGTCTTTTGATAATTATGACGAGCTTCCAGAGAAGCCTGAACAGCGAAAGGATTAACCAAAGTTTTCTTTTCCAATAGGTATCCAAATTGAACATACGAATTTAATGTTGCCTTCTTAGGAAGTTCAATTTGAAAAAGATCGGAGGCTGCAGTATAATATCCGCTTGCCTGATGTTGAAAAGGATTGTTCATATTTTTATTTCTAAAATAAAGGTTCAATCCTGTTTTAATTTTGTTGTAATCCTGATTGGCCGGAGCTCCAAATTTTGTTGCTTCCAGAGAGAGAGTTGCTTTTCTGATTAATTGTCCATAAGGTATGATATTGTATGAAATTTTTCCGAAGCCTGCCAGTTTGGAATTGTTGAATGAATAAAATGGAATGAGAAAATATTCAAATGGTTTGGATATCAGAAACCCATTGTGAATGACCATTCCGACCATAAATCCGTTTTCTTTGTTCCAGTTGACGGAAGGAATATACATCACCGTTCGTTTGTCTGGATCTTCAATGGTGAAAAGCAGTTGTGCATGTATGGGATCACTCTTGGGGAAAAGTCCTTCTCTTCGGATGTTATTGTTGAGCCTGAATAATTCAGGCATGATATGTTTGGGATCAATCTTTACCTCAGTATAATTACCCTCTGGAAGTTCAATCCACTTTTGTCCTTTAAACCCATCTATCCATTTCTCAAAACAGATGGAATCACCAATCATTCCGGCTATTACCAATGGTGAAGCCAACTCTCCATTATTATGCACGAGTAATTGTTGTTTATCAATTCTGACTAGCTTATAGTCAAGCCTTTTGGTGGTGCTTATAAAATCATTGAAAAACCATTTTAAATCTTTATCAGTATGCGATTCAAATAGACTTTGAAGATCGTCGGGTTGAGGATGTTTGAACTGCCATTTATGGTAATAATCCTGCATGGTCGCATCAAAAAGAGAATCTCCCAGGTATGCTTTTAAGTAGTCGAAACCTTGTGCAGCTTTATTATAAAGTATGATCCCATAATTCATCGTTGTATAATCAGTAGCCGCCAGGTTAATGGGTTGTTCAAGGTTGTTGCGTGACTGGATAAGCCATTCGAGTTCCTCTACTCGTTTTGCAGGCATGTTTTCAACATGAAAAAACCTTGCCTGTTTTTTCTTTTTCAGGTACATCTCCCATAACTTTTTATTGGGATATTGCTCATTCATATACCTTGCCGTGTAAGCGCTGGTGATACTTTCATCCAGATAGGGATAGCGGCGTTCATTTGATCCAAGAGCGGAGTAGAACCAATTATGAATGATTTCATGGGTTATAACCTCATCCAGAGAATAACCATTATCAGCCAGTCCAATAACTGTAATTCCTGGATATTCCATTCCAACTCCAGCATTCAGTGCACTTTGTACGGCTGTAAAATTGTTGTAGGGGTAATCGCCGATCAATTTTGAGCAATAATTTATGGCATTGTTCAGATAAGGAATTGCATGAGCCCATAGATCAGCTTGTTGATCGGTAAACATAACCCATGTAGTCACCTCTCTGCCTGATTGTGGGAGCTTTATGCTTCCTTTTAAAACATGAAAACGTTTATCGGCAAACCATGCAAAATCATGTACCTTACTTTGAGTATAACGTAATGTTTTCAACTGTTTTGATGATGGAGGAAAATAGGAATCACTTTTCCCTTTGTAGGTTTTCCAGATAGAGTCGGTTGCCAATAGATTAAGTCTTTCGATTTCACGCTCGTTGTACAAATCTCCCGTCGCGCCTACCGTATAGTTTTTGGGCAAGGTAATGCATACATCAAAATTGCCAAATTCGGAATAGAACTCACCCTGGTCAAGGTAGGATATTTGATGCCATCCATTCTTGTCGTAAACTGCCGGCTTAGGATACCATTGCGAAATTTGATAGGATTCACCGATATGACCCAAACGTGAAGTTACTCCTTTGGGAATTCTTACGTGGAAAGGGGTTGTGATGTGCATTGTATCTCCCGGAGCAAGCGGCCTATTGAGCAATAACTTGCAGATATCGGGTTGTCCTGGCAGTAAACTCCATTGAACCTGATGATCATCAATTTTAAAGTCCAGTGAATCAATACTTCCATTTAATTCAGGATCATCAAACAACTTTTCCTTTCCTTTAGAACGTAATAATTGTTGAGCCAGTGGAGTATTATTACCTGAATAGCCATTGGGCCACAAATGAAAATATAAGAATTGAAGCGTATCGGCAGAATTGTTGATATACCTAATTTCTTCATAAGCATTCAATTCATGCCGCTTATCATTCAAGGTTACCTGAATCTTGTAATTTACCTCTTGCTGAAAATATTCCTGAGATGAAGCTTCTAAGTTCATTCCAGTCAATGTTATGCCGAGCAATAATACCTGCCCTAAAATTTTAATTCTGAGTTTACTGAACTCGTTATGATTCATCGGGTGGTATTAAATCTGTAATTTGCCTGATTCTTATTTCTATTTCCAGAATATTTGAGCATTTGGTATATTTTTACTGTTGTCACATTTACCTCCGGCGTTGTTGTTGTTCTCTTGGTGGTTGTGATTGCTGAGGTGCTGCCTGAGGCTCCTGTGCCTTCTGTTCCACTGGTTGAGCTTGTTGTTGTTGTTGAACCTTTCTTTCTGTTTGCTGCTGTTGTTTAACCTCTTGACGATCTTGCCTCCTGCGTTGTTGCTGTTGTTGTCTTTCTATTTGAAGTTGTGGCTGCGGAGTCACCTGCTGCTGTTGAGGCTGAACAGGTTGAGCTTGCTGTTTCTGTTGCTGCTGTTGCTGCTGTTGCTGAACATCCTTTCTCCTGCGTTCATTTTGTTGTGGCTGTTGCTGAGGTTTCACTTGTTGCTGTGGTTGCTGTGGTTGAGCAGGTTGTACCGGTTGAGTTTGCTGCCTTGGTTGATTCTGATTTTCTTTCTGTCCAGGTTGTCTTTGATTTCTAGGACGTTCCGTTTGTTGATTTGGTTGAGTTGGTCTTTGATCCCTTGTGTTATTCTCAATGGGGGCAGTGTTTCGCGGATTGGCGGCATTTTTTTCTCTTGCCGATTTGACCTCCTCCATATTCGAAATTCTTGATGGGATAGGCTTTCTACCAGTAACCGCGGTTCGTTCAACCTGTGGTCTGTATATTTGTAACTGACTTTTATTCAGATTCTGTCCTGGTCTGTTACTGTCGCGTACAGCAACACTATTGATCCTTCTGCCTGTAGCCCTTTGAACATTGTCTCTGGATGGTCCTGAAATATAGGTTGTATTGCGACTTTTATCAATGTAGGTGTTATTAATAACTGTTGAGTTATTAATGATCGTAACGTTTTCTTGCCTGTTGATATAATACCGGTTAATATCTTGTCTGCCGAAATCTCTGTCGCGTACAAAATTCCAGCGATCAAAATCTCTGTTGTTATCGTTATACCTTTGATCATTATTCATTCCTGGCCTCATAGGTGCCCAGCCATAATATCCGTTTCCACTTCTCCAGTCAACCCATGAAGGACCCCATTGATTGTCGGGTACCCAAAACCACCCATAATAATTATCGAAGTCCCATCTGCCATAATGAAAAGGAGCCCATCCCCATTTATAATCCGAAACCCATGTCCACCCATATTCAGTATCTACCCAATAACCATCTGTGGAATAGGGAGAGAAATTCTGTTGTGCATCAGGAAGCCATACATAACCATAACTTGGATAATCAACCCATTGGCCATAAGGACTTAACTCATCATAGAATACCTGAAAGTTGACCGATTCCTGCTGTGTTGCATACGAAACAGGTTGCTGTTGTTGTTGCTGTTGCTGAACGGCACATGAATAACTGATCAACAGGAGGATCAGCACGACGGATATTCTACTGAGTGGTTTCATTTTTGTATATTTTTATTGCCATACTTTGTCACGATAAATCGGACTATTGGCAGTGCGTAACTAAATCATTAACTTATAATTGAGGGTATCTATCAAAACTCATACCAAAGATATAACCAAGCGAATTTTAATACAAATACCAATAAATAAATATAACGTTTTGCAATATGCAAAACGTTATATTTTTAAATAATTTTGAGAATTAATGAAGACTTTGGGCCTTTCAATAATTTTGACTCTCAAAAGCTATTTTAAAGAGCAATGATTAAGCCAAAAGAATAATCAAAATAAGTATCAGGATTACAGTACCTGCACTTACATAGATATATCCGCCATCTTTGCGTACATTCTCTTTTGTAGTCCTTAATTCTTTTCTCAATTCACGTTTTTCTGTAACTGACAAATCCGATTTGTCCATATCGCGAATTTCTTCAACCCGCTTTGTTAATCTACTTACTTCTTCTGCTGACAATTTGTTTTCCATTTTGTCTGCGTTAAGATCCTTTGATTTCGAAGCTCCAAAAGTTGCTGGTGCACTTAATGCAAAAATCATTAATAATGCAAAAAATAGTTTTGTTCTCATCTTTGTAAGTTTTAATATGAATATTTACGATTAAATTTATTATCTATTGAATATTTAAATGTTATTCTAACAGCACTTTAACTCGTTACATATTTTTGAAAATAAGTTACACAATAATATTATTCGACTGATACAAAATTCTTTATACGAATACAACAGCGGTTAGTTCAGTCACTTTAGCTATTGTTACACTGACGTTTGGAATTGTTATTTGTTCAAACGGTAGTGCAGGAATAATTGTGACAGTATATGTTCCTTCTGCAAGGCCCCGCGTTGTAAAATTTCCGTTTGCATCAGTAACAGTTGTATAAATTGTTGTTCCGTTTGTAATGCTCACTACTGCTGGTAATGCCAAGGTTGTAACTATACTTCCATGGATTGAACCTGTTGTTGCTTCATAAATGGCTCTTATAACCGGTTTAAGTTGATAGTCTCCGTTGCCCATTTTTATGATCGACTGGTTGGCATCAAAGTCAAGAAGTAAATTATAGTCTACCCCGGCTGTAAGGATGGAGTTCACATTCAGCTTTAAACCTGACTGTTGGGCACTAGGGGTTGATAAATCATAAACCACATTATCAACCATGACCGTGTTATGTGTTCCAAGAATTAAACGTACTTGTGATAGTGATCCTGATGGAACCTCTCCATTCGCAATAAGAGTATCGGTGCCATTTGTAAGGTCAAGAAGATTATAAATTCCTGCCGAAACAATTAGATTTACAGTGGTGCCGTCGTTAATTTTAAATTCGACGCCCGTTATTTCAACATTAACCTGCTGGAAGTTTCCTGGGGCATCTGTCATTCTCACTTTTACCCTTGTCGTGTCTGTCTGATTGTCTTTATTGCATCCCATCCATAATGTTGAAACAGCTGCGGCCAGAAAAAAGATTTTAATTAACTTAATTGATTTCATAACTAATTATTTTCATTGATTAATTGCGTTACAAAGATGAAGGTTATTGTATTTGGAAAGCTTACACACTTTTAGAAATTATTTACATTAATCACACATTCATAAATTCAGGCAAATATTTTCCTTAATTCTATCTAAATAAATATTGAAATTAATGGTCCCTCCAATTTTACTTTCTATCATTCCAAAGGTAGGTGTAATCAACGTATCATACATGTTTATAGTGAATTAAGCATTTATTTTGAGTAGGGGCTAACCTTAATGTTTGTGCATTTTTCGTTCCATAGCCCAATTTTAAATGCATTATGAACCCATTTTATAAAAGCTAATTTATACGAACAAAAATTGTTGTTGTTCAAATCATGACGACACAACACGATCATACGTTTTCATTTTATATGAAAGGAGCCACACCATCCCCATTTTTCTGAAATGCCAATTTCATCACTTCAAACATTCTAAGTCTTTCTTCGACATTGCTAACTGTTTTTATCAGTAAGCCAATTGAAAAGACAAAAAGAAATGTAGAAAAAACCGGAACACTGATATGCCAAAGATTGCCGGACACTTTAATTGTTATTACAATAATGATAACGATCATAACGATTACAAACCAATAAGTTATTTTGGTAACATTCGATGCCACTTTTAACAGATAGGTTTCTTTTATCCACCAATCATTCTGTTTAATTCTTTCAGAAAGCTCAATAGAATTTCTAAAACTTAATTTCGAATATTGTAATATCAAAGTCTGCTGTAACTCCTTTTTATCTTGTTCCATCATTTAATTGATTAATTGCTTTATTCCAATAATTATCCCTTGAAAGAAAACCGCAACAATACATAAATTTATCCAGGCGTATCCATAAGAATATTTATTGAATTTTGTTATTCCATTAATCATTGTACGAATGCCAAAAATCCAGATAATAAATAAAGTAAGCGGATTTTGATAGCCTATAAAATCAATATCATTCATGATAATTGCTATTGTAATCAGTACAAAAGAAAAAAATAAGCTGATCAAACATGGAATCATTGCATAAGCTATCACTAACTGAATTTGATACCTGGTAGCCTTACCTTGTAGCATTTTACCCACCAACCACATAGCAATAACATAAACAAACTTAATAAACAATGCTCCGAACAATATTCCTATCAAGGATGTAATTATTATATAACCAATTGAGTGATCCCCAGCCATTTTGTAATTTTCAATCATTTTTGTATTCTCAAGAGAGAATGAGCCTAGAAGGAAAAGGATATTTAATTTTACATTCAGATCCTTGTCTACATTTTTGTCAAGATACTCAAATGTCTCTATTGGCTTAGTCCAGATGGTTAAAATTGTTCTCATTCTCTTGCTAAAATATTGGTTGATAATTGTGGTTCCGTTGAGTCGTTGGACTTCCTTATTCAATTTTGCTTTTCGGTTTTTCCTTCTCTTTTTCAAATAAATCTACTGTATATTTTTCATACAATTCAAACAAAAATACCATTCTATTGGCTTCAGTTGTAAATGGTTGTGGCCTGTATGAAAGATCAACGGCTTTGTCTAATTCATTGTGTGCTTTTAATAAGTTTATTGGCATTGTTAATGGTGCATATAAATCTGCAAGTGAACTATTGGGAAATTCCAATCTCGCCTCTAAAACTTTTTGCGCTGCTGATTCTATCAATTTAATTTGTCTATCAGTTATTCCGAATGGCCATGGGTAATTGTTGTATACAATGTCATTAGAATAACGAAAATCACTTTTTATTCTACCACAAATATTTTTTACCCAAATATTGTGCATCAATGAAGTGATTACTCCAAAATGATACAGTGTGGCATTTGGTATTGATGTGCAACTATCCGCTACAATAGATTTGCTGTCAAAAAAGCCAAATGGAATATATTTTCTGTTCTCTGAAGAGTGTCTTGGAATAAGTATATATTCAGAATCCGGTTGTCGGTTTTCTGTAAAGAGTGTTGCTTTTTCAGCCCATTTAACTGTTGCTGGTTTTGTACTTTTACTTCTGAAGTCTTTGACATTGCTGATGCGTTTCATTAATAGCGGACATACCTTTAATTCCCTGGGATCAGCATTTATCAACCAAAAGCACCATCTTTTTTGATTATGTAGAAACTCTTTGGCACTCAGAAATGGCCTTACAAATTTTGTCCCTTGTGGTTCAGCCTCGAGGTAATTTATCTTTTCATCATTGGTCATTAATAAATTACCACCATCGGTAGGTTGACTACCTTTTAACATTATGGGAACATTATTTATAGGCTTATTCCTTGATGTAAGTGCAAAATCTTTTCCTTCAACTAAATAAGGATTAATATTTATTACCTTCACTTCATGGGGTTCTTTTTTTATATCATCGTATTCGAATATTGATTTGCTATTCGAATCAAATGCCGCAAATCCAATGATAACAACATGTACAGCTGCATTTCCTTTAGCTTCATTGCTCCAGTTAAATGTACGATGGACAAAATGTATTTTTATGTTATAGTGATTAAAAAGCAAATTCCATAAGATGCCCGCTTGTTCTCCTTGCGTAATGGAGTTGGTAGAAACAAAAGCAACTTTCGTTTTTGTATTGATAATGAGTTGAGCTGCTTTTAAATACCATGCGGATACATAATCCAATACGCCTGCACCTATTACCCCTGAAAATACTTTTGATATATCCGACTTTTGAGATGCATTTTGTAAACTGGTTCCAATAAAAGGAGGATTACCAATTATGTAATCGTAATTTGTTTTCCCGCTAAAAGATTGTGACATAGTGCCATCAATAACGTTTATCTGTTTACTATAAATCGTTACAGTTTTGTAATGAGCATCCGGTTCCTTAATCGTAATGATATTGGTTACATCTGCTGAAATATCAACATCAGCTTTATTTGTCAATGAGCGCCAATCCAATTGCAAGGCGTTTCCATGTATAATTTTTGCTGCCTTATTTAATGGCAAACGAACAAAGTATTGTCCAAACTCATTGCTGATCAGCATGTTCATCTGATGGTCCATCAACCACATGGCAACTTCTGCTATCCGTGCAGGAAACTCTTCGTATTCAATTCCGCACATCATATCCACATCGAGCCATATAATATTCCGAACATCCAATACACGTTGTCCAGTTTTATTTAATGCCCTCAATATTTCAAGTTCCAGCAAGCGCAATTCTCGGTAAGTAATTACAAGGAAATTTCCGCAACCGCAGGCTGGATCAAGAAATTTAAGCGTACTTATTCTTTTATGAAATTCAGGAAGTTTGTTTTTATTGTTTTTGATGCTTTCAAATTCTTTCCAAAGGTCGTCCAGAAAAAGAGGCTTGATGAGTTTCAATATATTGGTTTCGCTCGTGTAATGTGCTCCAAGGTTTCTACGTTCTTTTGGATTCATTACGCTTTGAAACATGGATCCAAATATGGCAGGCGAAATCTTTGTCCAGTCAATGTAACAGCAGTCTAACAATGCTTTGCGCATTTTAGAATCAAAACTAGCAGTAGGTAATATTTCTTCAAAAAGCTTTCCATTTACATAAGGAAAGTCTCCCAGTTGTTCATCTATGTTTTTAAAGCGGCTTGCATTAGAAGTGTTAAGTACCTGAAACAGTTCCTGTAATTTGGCTGCAAGGTCGCTACCATCCTCATTTGTACGTTGTTCGATATATTCCTGAAACTGTTGTTTGTTGAAAATAGTGGTGTCTTCAGCAAAGAGACAAAACAGGATGCGCACCAGGTAAACTTCCAATGGGTGACCAACATAGCCGATTTCTTTTAACCGGTCGTGAAGTTTGCCCATTAATTCGGCAGCTTTAATATTTGCAGGATCTTGTTCTTTGTAAATCTTTTTTTGATATCCTAAAAGATATCCGAAATGCTGAACATTGTTAACCAGCTCATTTAGTTTGAAAGTAATGATCTTATCTTCCTCCAGATCGTAAAGTCTAAAGTATTCAAAATCAGATATAAGGATGTATTTCGGTAATTCGTGTTGTTTAAGTCCATACGAGTAGTCAATTGCCTGATTGTAAGCCTTGTCAAGGTTTTTGCCCCGGCTTTTCATTTCAATTAATATAGTGCCCTTCCAAAGCAAGTCGATGTATCCGTTTTTATCGTCCAGTTTCTTAATCCGGTGTTCAAATGTTGAAACCCTTTTCCTGGTGATACCAAATACATTAAAGAACTCTACTAAAAAAGGCTTTGCATCAGCTTCTTCATTACGTGCATCATCCCATTCCTTAGAGAATTCCAATGCACGGTCTTTTATTTCATTCCAGCTTAATGCCATAGCTTTTAATTTTATGCCCTGTTGAATAGTAAAGGTAATCAATTCAAACTTCTAAAATTCAATATACACAAACTTTAAATTGATTTGAAATATACGGTACTTTTTTGTCTATTTATCAGCTTTGTATTAATCCTATAACAAATGTTCAAATAGGCTCCTATTGAAAATGGATGACCTCGTAGGGGCGCCCCTGTGTGGGCGCCCTTTTGTCAAATCAGATGCCCCATATTGATCAAATCAGATGCCCCATATTGATCAAATAAGATGCCCCATATTGATCAAATCAGATGCTCTTATGATCGGGAAAAGGGCGCCCACACAGGGGCGCCCCTACGAGATCATTCATTTTCAATAATCAGTGATAAATGGACAGGTCTTAACTGACCGCAAATTACCACCACATTCATTTATTCCATATATAATTTATCATCCTTCCATTTGGCCGGATTATCAGAAATGTAACCGGAAATGTTTTCATACGATTGTTGTTCACGGATAATGTGTTCCCAATAATTGACTTGCCACAATTTCCTGTCAAATCGTTTCCAGTTGAATGATTTTACACCCCGTATATATTCATTGGTCGACATTGTTTTAAACCAATCCAACATATCCCCGATCGTGGCATTGTATTTTATGTTGTTCATCCCATATTTCTCTGATGTACGCTCTCGTAGGGGCGCCCCTGTGTGGGCGCCCTTTTCCACCACCGACGCGCCCTTTTCCACCACCGACGCGCCCTTTTCCACCACCGACGCGCCCTTTTCCACCACCGATGCGCCCTTTTCCACCACTGATGCGCCCTTTTCCAACACCGATGTGCCCTTTTCCTTCAATATAGCAATCTTTTCCACCACATTGCCCGAAAGGATTTCAATGATACAATGAAAATGGTTGGGCATCACAACATATTCCCCAAAGTCGATGCCGGGATACTTATTTTTCAATTCCCTAACCCATTTTTCAACCATTTTACCTGCATCGTTTAATAACATCTGATTTTCGACAATCTCACCAAACAGACAATCTTTGTTTTGAATGCAAAGGGTGATAAAATATAAACCCTCCTGAGAATAATCGTATCCTTTTAGCCGGATCGAACGCCGATGGTGTATGTTTGGATCGTAGGGCATAATTTATTGTATTATCTATTTCATTTTATGTTCGTATGATTAAAAATGGAATCTACATTGAATGATCTCGTAGGGGCGCCCCTGTGTGGGCGCCCTTTTATCAATAACGTGGATGCCCAAATTGATTAACGTGGATGCCCAAATTGATTAACGTGGATGCCCAAAATTGATCAAATCACAAGCCCAGATTAATTAATATTGTAATTCAGGTGCCTATATGATTGGGAAAAGGGCGCCCACACAGGGGCGCCCCTACGAGATCATTCATTTTCATTCAGATATTTTAGTTCAAATTGATTGTTTTTTTATTCAACCAAATATACAAAATCCTTTTATCAATAATGAAATTATTTATATTTATTTTCTAATTTTTTTTTCTAAAATCAATCATCTTAAAGAGGAAATAATTATTGCTGAAATTATTGTAGATCCATTACATTATAATATTATTTACTGAATATTTATTTGTGTATATAACATTAACAATAAGATATATACTTTATTCGTATAGGTGCTTCTTACCATTATGCCAGAGATAGGTTAAATGCGTAAGATCGCATTACCCCATGCATACCCTATTCATACCCCATTGATACCTCATTGATACCCCATTCAGTGTAAATACGTATATAATACAAATATATATGGTATATATACAGTATATAATTCATATTAATACGGTATATATACGGTATATATACGGTATATATACGGTGTATATACGGTTTATATACGTATTTACACTGAATGGGGTATCAATGGGGTATCAATGGGGTATCAATGGGGTAGGGCAAAGGTAATCTATTTATAGGTGGGAATAATGCGACAAATACATTTTCAACAGGTCTGCAAATTGGATTTTGTATCTGTCCAGTTTACAATTTGAATTGAAAAAACAGCTTCAATAATGGAGAAGAATGGCAAGTTATAGTGCTCAGCATTAGTGTATACACTAAATTTAACGAGTGGGTTATTACTAGAATAAATAAGAGATGGTGAGTTGACATTTAGAAATTATAAGCAATATGCCTAATCTGTCTTATTCCGTTTAATCTGCTTCTCAAAAGAATGAATACTTTAAACTTATCCCTGATTTATAGTTAAGGGGGAGCCCGGGGTAATAATATCGTGGAGATTGGTTGCCTACAGAAGCTGCATTGATCAGTACCATAGAGGCATAGCGGGTATCGAAGAGGTTTTGAATACCAGCCGTGAGGGCGAAGGAAAGATGGTTAAAAGTTTTTTCATATCCAGCCATCATATTGGCCAGGGCATAAGAGTCAGAATAAATAGAATTATCGTCACGAAGGGGTATACGGCCAACTGTGAGATAATGAAGATTGAGGAAAAAGCCTTTGGTATGAGTGGTTTCGAGCATAAAGTTGGTCAATAGATCTGGGGTACCGGGTAGCCTATTTCCAGCATAGTCGATTCCATTGTTGTTAAATTCGGCAAATCGGTAATGGGTAAGGCTTCCATTTATTCTGAAAAAAGTAGTAAATGAAGGACGGTTGATCAGTCGGTAATCCATTCTGATTTCCAATCCGGGATGATTGGTCCCTCCGGCATTGATTCCCATATATTCATCATTACCTGTGCGTTGCGCTACCAAAAGGTTTTTTACTTTCATATAATACGCTGAAAATTCAACGAATAGAAAGGGAGTAATGTAACCCTTGGCTCCCAGTTCAAAGTTCCATCCGGTTTCTGGTTTGATGGATGTATTTCGCTGTCCACCAGGCATTAGTGTTTCCTCAAGGGTGGGAGGGGAGAACCCGTGACTGACTACCGAGAAGAATCGGAAGTCTTCATTTAGAATCCACGATGCCGCTAGCCGTGGTGATAGGATGGAAGGAAATTGATGTTCGGCGCTCTGATTACCATCTATAAGATATTGATCCTCATAACGGTAACTTGTACGATTCCAGTTCAGACTTGCGGAAATGATAATATGTTGCTCAATATTCAGATCAGTAAGTAGAAAAACATTGTTATACCTGCGAACTTCCTGATTGTCAGATAGAAGATTACCGGTAGTGCGGTTATTATTCTGAAGTGTTTGCCATTTGTAATTTTCGCTGAAATATTCATTTCCCAACATAAACCGATACGTTGATTGACCAGAAATGATTTTTTTCTCCACCACAGACCGTTCCCCAACATAATGGTTTTTTTCCTGAAGAATATTGAATGGTCGCAGTTCATTGTTGGTATTGTATTGTCCGAAAATACTTATTTTAGCGAGCCAATTTCGGTTTATGCCTTGCTGGATAGTTAATCCCCCAAAAGCCTTCTTATAGTCTTCAAATCCGCGTATAGCGACCCAACTAGGAGCTGCCTTATTGGGAGTCGTCTGAAATGTCTGCAGATCAATGGAGCTGGGTATATAGGCATCGGTTTGAATAAATGCTCCCAAAAAGTTTATGGTGGTTTTATTGTATGTAAAGGATGAAGATTCAGTTAAATTATGACGGTTGGTTTTATTGTTTTCACGGTACCCATTGGAGTGAAAGTGACTGTAAATCAGTGAGTGACTGCTGTTTTTTAATGCCACCTCCAGTTTGCCAGTAGTTTTGATGGTTTGAAATGAACCTACAGAAACGCGCTGTGAAAATTGTGTGCCAGTTGGTTTTGAAGGGTTAAAAAGTAGAACGCCCCCAAGCCCGGAGCCGTAAAATCCGGAGGAAGGTCCTTTAATGATTTCAATGTCAGCTATTTGATCCAGGTCAAGATCTTCGAGTGTTGTTTCACCCACTCCATTGGTTAGTGGAATATCGCCATAATAAGCTCTTATTTTATTTGTTCCAAAAGGCGATCTGGTTCCAATACCTCTAATGGTAAGCCTGTTGGTATTGATCGATCCACTTTGCATCCACACCCCCGGAAGTTTATTGACAGAAGGAGCCAATGTAAATGTTGGTTCCCTCATTAGCTGGTTGTTGGTAATGATTCCAATGGCGCCGGGGGTATCAAACAATCGCTTTTCGGAACCAAAGGCCTTGACTACTATTTCCTGAATATTGATCGTAAGTGGAATCGAATCATCGCTGTAAGCATGAAGTTGAAAAGATGAAAGGGGTAACTTGGGTTCCATATTCATTACCGTATCTGTTAGCTGCTGGGCCATCAGGGGGAATGAACTCACGAATAGCAAGGCCAATAACAGGGAGAGATTTAGGTTTTTTTTCACAATAAAAGTTACCGAAATTTAACAGATAAATATAAGGTTTTTTATTGAATAAAACTATTTTAATTTGTCCTTCTTTTCTGCAATATTTTAGGTTCCCATATCATTATTAATTATTATTAATTGAAAGATTTCATCCACCAATCAGTCTTTTATTTTCTTTGGCTTACAAAGTTTATCTTCCTTTTTGGCTTTACGTTCACAGTTTTTACAAATATACTTGACGTCGTCTTTTTCCTTGTAATCGTTGTCCTTACACTGTTTCTTTCCCATTTGTTACTTCTTATCCTGTTCGATATGTTTAAGAACAACTGTAACGGGGTAATTGTTTCTCAAATATTCAGCCATTTTTTCAGCCGCATATACCGAACGATGTTGGCCGCCGGTACAGCCAAAGTTCACACTGAGATGGGTGAATCCTCTGTCCAAATAAACTTCAACAGAAGACGTTACAAGGCTGATAACAGAGGCCATAAATTCAGCAATTGTTGATTTCTCTTCCAGAAATTGCTGAACTTCGGGTGACTTGCCTGTCAGATATTTATACTCAATATATCGTCCTGGATTATGAATAGCACGGCAGTCGAAAACGTATCCGCCGCCATTACCTGAAGGATCTTTAGGAATTCCCTTTTTATATGAAAAGCTGCTGACCATCACTGTTAGTCTGTCACTTTCAGAACTGATGGATTTTAGGAAAGCAGATTCACAAACTGCTTTTAAAACTTTGAATAGCTCCGGTAGTTCTACTTCAACGGTATGTTTAGCCAGCAATGTTTCAAGATTTTTAAGTGCATAAGGAATGCTTTTTAGAAAATGTTCCTTTTTTTCAAAGAATCCGCGGAACCCATAAGCTCCCATGGCCTGCATAATGCGTATCAGGACATATCCATCAAAATGAGATTTGAATTTCTGGCGGTCAACATCCTTATATTGATTGAGTTCATCGAGGTAAAACTCAAGTAAAACTTCACGTTCTGCTTCGGGAATATTGGCTTTGGCATCGTACAAAAGAGAAGCCAGATCGTATTGCAGGGCTCCCTTGCGACCTCCCTGGTAGTCGATAAAATAGACCTGCCGGTCTTTAAGCATTATGTTGCGGGACTGAAAATCGCGGTATAAAAATGCATTGTTATCGGCTTCCAATAAATAATCGCTGAAAAGTTGAAAATCATCTTCAAGGGCTTGTTCCTCAAAAGGTATTTTTGCCAGTTTCAGAAAGTAATATTTAAAATAATTCAAGTCCCACATCATGGATTGTTTGTCAAACGCCTCGCGGGGATAACAAATACTATAATCAATGTCTTTACCTGCAACAAGTTGTATGCGTGGAAGTTGACGCAGGACTTTTTTGTATTCATCCACAATTTTATCTGAGAAGCCTTCTGTTTCACCCACTTTAGTAAGGAATTCAAATAGGGTAGTATTTCCTAAATCTTCCTGGAGATAACACTTTTGATCAGCACTTATAGAATAAATATGAGGAACAGGAATATCCTTTTTCAGAAAATGAGCTGAGAATTCAAAGAAAGCCTTGTTCTCTTTTACATCATTGTTGTAAGCTCCTATCATGTTATGGTGCATACTCTTTATCCTGGCATATTCACGGTAAGATCCCGAGGCTGGCAGGGGTTCAAATATGCTGACTTCTTCCTTGAAGTGTGCTATGAATAAGCTAATGAGTTGATCTTTTATATTTTGTTCCAAGTTGAATCATTTTATTTTAATTGTAGGTTTCAAATCAAACCGTTGCCTAAAGATACTGTTAAAATCGGAAGCAAAGAAGTTCGGAATGAATATTAGGCTAAATTATTACTTGTTTAATTTATAATTGATTGACTATTAGTAAGTGAGCAGGTGACTTTGAGTCACCAGCTCACTTACTTATTTTGTTTATTGAGTATTTCCATTATTAGTCTCAATTGATCTTTTGGATATTGATCATTTGGTCTCATTATCAATGCCTTGTTATAGTTAAATCGGGCTACCATTAAACTTCCGGATTTTAGTGCTTTGTCTGCCTGATCAATAACTTTATTGTAATCCACATCTACCAAATCTTGTTTTTTCTGATCAATAAGCTTCTGAATGTCATTGATTTTAATCCTTGGATACTCTTCATTTGCTTTAATGACAATGGCCTTATTGTAGTAAAACCGCGCTATGGAAATGTCTTTTACAATAAATGCTTCATCGGCTCTGGCAATAAGTTCACGATACGCTTTTTCTTCTTTTTCAGACAATAGGGAATTGGTCAAACCCATGATTTCTTGAATACGGTCTTTAGGATATTTCTCATACGATTTTATTCCGAGAGCTTTGTAGTAAAAAAATTGCGCTACTGTATAGTTGCGTTTTTGGAATGCTTCATCAGCCTGTGTAATAGCTTGTTGATATCCCGAACGATCGATAGCAGACAATTCTGAATCAACCAGTTTACGGATCAGGTCAATCTGATTTTTGGGATATTCTTCTTTAGGTTTCAATTCAGAGGCTTTGTAATAATAAAATCGTGAAACAATATAGTCCTTGATTCCAAATGCAGCATCGGCTTTACTGATAGCCATTTCATAATTAATGACCGGCTGAACTGCCTGAGCACGTGCTTCAATTGATTGTGCAGATTCAACAGGATTGTATACGGGAGCTTTTACTAAAGGTCTCGGTTGAACTACCTCTTTCGGAATTTTATCCAAGCGAATCTTTTCTTCAAGAGAAGCAATCAGTTTCTGAATATTGGTTTTTTCAATTGGTTTGAGTTCGATGGCCTCTTTGTATTTCAAAATAGCACTTTGATATTGTTTAGATTGTTCCAGTTCTTTTGCTGAAGCTAAAGCCCTTCCAAAAGCCTCATCCCTTACTTTCATTAAGGAATCTTTCATGGACTGTTGTTTGGCAATCAGGTTAATTTTTTCCTGCTGTGCAATCAGTAGTTCAATTTTAGTGATTTGATCTTTAGGGTATTTTTCATTGGGCAACAGGGCAAGGGCATTCGAATAATTGAGGCGTGCATTTATGTATTGTTTTGCAGTAAAAGCCTTATCTGCTGTAGCAATGGCATCATCATACTTAACTTTAATGGCTTTTTCTTTGGCCAGTCGTTGTGCATCTTCCAAAGCGCTCAACTTAGCAGTTTGTTCAAGTTGTGCAATCATGTTGCTAAGTTCAGTAATCCGCAAAGGCGGCATCGGTTCCGAAGGCTTAAAATCATGAGCTTTTTGGTAGGCATCGCGGGCTTCTTTAAGTTTGTTTTGACGGAAAGCTTCCTGCGCTGTTTTTACACTTTCAGTATATAAACGGTTGGTCTCTTCATTATTGTATTGCTGTATTTTCAAATCGACCAATAACTTATCTATTTCGGCAATCTTACTTTTGGGATATTGCTCGTTAGGTTTAATAGCAACTGCCTCGCTGTAATTTAAGCGTGCTGAAGAATATTCTTTATTTGTAAACGCTTGATCAGCTCGTTTGATAGTTTCCATGTAATTCGATTCTATGGTTTTGTTTTTGGCATCTTCAAGAGCCAGGTCAGCAAGCAGTTTGTCGATTTCCTTAATTCGGCGAACGGGTAGCGGCTCAGAAGGTTTTATTCCTGAGGCTTTTACGAATGTAGCTCTTGCTCCGGAATAATCTTTTATTAAAAACATTGCCTCAGCTTCTTTGACAGCTGATGCATACAATTCTTCTTTTTGACGTTCAGAACTGGCCTGTAAAAGCAATTCATCCAATTTTTCAATCTGACGTTTCGGATAATCAGAATCAGGAAGATATTGCAAGGCTTCCTGGTATTTATCTTTTGCTTCCTTGTATTGCTTGTCTCCCACATGTTTGTTGGCAACATTTATTGCAGTATTATAGTCCTGAGTCAATTTGGCTAGTTCTGCCAGTTTTGCTTCAGTCATTGCCAACTTTTCTTTGGCAATTGAATCTGTTCCTTTAATTGTCAGAGCTGTTTGGTAATTGGTTTTTGCGGTGTTAAAATCTTTTTCGGTGAAGGCTTTATCAGCTTTAGTCATTGCTTCATTAAACGAAATATCCTGGGCCTCCTGTCTCGATTTCTGATTTGCTTCTTCTTTCTGACGTGCAGCGAGTTCACGCTCGTTGCCGGTAATCAAAGCATCAATTTTGGCAATCATTTGATCAGGCAATTGCTCTGAGGGCTTCAATTTTTTCGCTTCCTGAAAAGTGGCTCTTGCATCGGAATACGTTTTCTGTTCAATCTGTTTATTCCCTTTGGTGATTGTCTCGTTATATGTTTTATCATTTGCCGCCGACAAAGCTAAAAGACGGTCTTGTTCATCTTTCTTCTTATTATCAGCTGCAATTTGTTGAAGGATATTATCAATATTTTTAATTTTAGCTGCTACTTCTGCAGAATTGGGTTTGATGTCTAAAGCGCTTGTATATTGAGTCTTGGCAGCATCATATTCTTTTAAATTGAAGGCTGCATCTCCTTTGATAACCAAGGCTTGAAATTCAGTTTCTATTTGTTTCAATCTGGCCTTTTCAGCAATTAAATCATCTATTTTAGTGATCTGACCTGTCGGATATGTTTCATTGGGTTTGATGGTCAATGCTTCGGTATAGCTTTTTCTGGCATTGGTATAACCTTCTGATTGGAAGGACTTATCGGCATTTGCAATCACTGAATTGTAACGGTCGTCCAGTATTTTGGCCTGTTGTTCCTTTTCAAGAATCTGGTCAATTTCTTTGATGCGGTTTGCAGGATAAGTTTCTTCAGCCTTGAATGTCAGTGCCTTGCGGTAATCTGATTGTGAATTGACGTAGTCTTTTTTGTCGAATGACTTATCTGCCAAAGCAATAGCATCGGTATATCCTTTTTCTTTTGCAGCAGCCAAAGCCAGAATACGATCCTCTTCTTTCTTCTTATCCTCGGCTAACTTTTGCAGGATGCTGTCGATATTCTTAATTTTAGCTGCTACTTCTGCAGAATTGGGTTTGATGTCTAAAGCGCTTGTATATTGGGTCTTGGCAGCATCGTATTCTTTTAAATTGAAAGCGGCATCTCCTTTGACAACCAAGGCTTGAAATTCAGTTTCTACTTGTTTCAATCTGGCCCTTTCAGCAATTAAATCATCTATTTTAGTAATCTGACCTGTGGGATATGTTTCCCCTGGTTTGATGGTCAATGCTTCGGTATAGCTTTTTCTGGCATCGGTATAACTTTCTGATTGGAAGGACTTATCAGCATTTGCAATCACTGAATTGTAGCTGTCGTCCAGTACTTTGGCCTGTTGTTCCTTTTCAAGAATCTGGTCAATTTCTTTGATGCGGTTAGCAGGATAAGTTTCATCAGCCTTGAATGTCAGGGCTTTGCGGTAATCTGCCTGTGAATTGATATAGTCTTTTTTGTCGAATGACTTGTCTGCCAAAGCAATAGCGTCGGTGTATCCTTTTTCTTTGGCAGCAGCCACAGCCAGAATACGATCTTCCTCCTTCTTCTTATCCTCGGCTAACTTTTGCAGGATATTATCAATATTTTTAATTTTAGCTGCTACTTCTGCTGAATTTGGTTTGATGCCCAAAGCGCTTGTATACTGAGTCTTGGCAGCATCGTATTCTTTTAAATTGAAAGCGGCATCTCCTTTGACAACCAAGGCTTGAAATTCAGTTTCTATTTGTTTCAATCTGGCCTTTTCAGCAATTAAATCATCTATTTTAGTAATCTGACCTGTGGGATATGTTTCCCCTGGTTTGATGGTCAATGCTTCGGTATAGCTTTTTCTGGCATCGGTATAACTTTCTGATTGGAAGGACTTATC
>Ga0209724_1000756_pt1 | contig 30758 bp, 22 predicted proteins | sample grotaG_FD_184143 | JGI IMG/M metagenome (GOLD analysis project Ga0209724, IMG submission 184143) | Glacier valley bacterial and archeal communities from Borup Fiord, Nunavut, Canada, to study Microbial Dark Matter (Phase II) -... | ecosystem: Environmental > Aquatic > Freshwater > Ice > Glacier ...
GTCGGTTAGCCCGTCTAGCACTGTCACCCCTGAGCCGTCTGCTACCTGGACAGGGGTGGCTTCAAGCACCAGCACTGGCACTGCTAGTGCTAGCCCCACCTACACCCCCACCTCTACCTACACCTCGACTTACACCGCGACCCCCACCTACACCTCTACCTATACCCCTACCCCAACCGCTACTGCCACGCCAGAAGACTGCCCCACCGCTACGCCAACCCCGGCTGCTGGCGCGCAGGAGCCAAAGACCGAGCAGGGCGACGATAGCTACCGGGTGAAGAACACAAAGACCAACGTCTGCGAGCTAACGCTGACCTTCAAGATTGGTCGCTACTACGGCCCAACCAATGCGAACGGTAAGATACTGCCAGCCCAACTGGGAGAAACTATTGACCAGACTGGCGACCTGATCATTGAGACGGCGGGGGCGCAAGGGCTGATTACTGTCACCTTCGCGGGCAAGACCTACCCTGCCGAGCAAGCGGGCAACAACCGCACCATCCGCCTACAGGTGAACAACGACCAGGTCAAGCAACTCAACCTGCCTGCCAACAAGGGGAACGGTGGCTTCCCGCCGCTTGCCAGCAACGACCTGGTGATTAAGCTGGAGAAGAAGGCGACCACGATCAAGTCGGCCACTCTGCTGCTGGCTGGGATGCGCCCGCTGATCACCTCGGCTGGCTTCAACCTGGACCAGACGCTGGGTTGCGGCAATGCCTGGTGCAAAGAGGCTACCACATCCTACTGGTCATGGACCTGGGGGCCAATGGGTGCAATGGTCGAGTTCCCCGCCCGCAACGGTCACGCCAACCTACTGAAGGGTAACGACTCCCTGAGCAACGGTGGTATTAACATCATCGAGGCGGTAGACAAGGCTCTGACCGACTACGGCCTGCGCGACCGCAACGACTCTAACCCCAACGACAGCAAGAAGAAGGCAGTCGGCAAGGTCAACATCCTCGGCCACTCGATGGGTGGGCTGTGGGGTCGCTCGGCCCTCTTTCAGATGAATAGGGGTAAGGACACGCCGGTAGACAAGATGATGCTGCTGGGTTCACCGAATGAGGGTAGTCGCTGGGCCACTGTTCTGGCTAATACGGGTGTGGCCGACTGTGCAGCCGCCCGCTTGCTACGTCGGGTAGAACCGTGGCCTGCCTTCATCTTCGGGGTAGAAACCCCGCCACATATAGCTTGGCGTTTGGCTTTGGCACCGCTCACGGCGGCCTGCAACTACTATCGTGCCGTGCAGCCTGCCCTGGACAACCTTACTACCAACTATATGCAGAACACCTTCAACCCTCGCCTGCTGGGAGTCGAAACTCAACTCGCCCACCGTGCTGCTGGCGATGGTAAGCCAGTGACCTACGTGACCCTGGCTGGCATTACCCACGCACGTGGTATCCCTCCCTGCTACGCCATAACCATCCCGATTGGCTGCCCCAACGACCAGATCGTGTCGCAGGCAAGTGCCAACGGTGGTAACATGAGGGGTCTTGCTACCAACCTACCTTCCGTCGCTCTACCTGGCTGGCCTAACATACCAGTTAACCTCGCCGCTTCACTCCTCACCTGGTCAGTGGTCATGCGTGATACCCTACACCAGGCTCTGCCGAAGGAGAATGGGCCACGTGGTGCGCCAAGCCTGCGCGACCCCGCTGACCCGCGCAGGCGCAGTATCTTCATGATGAGGTTGCTGCCAACCTTCTGGTACATGGCTAACAACTACGAGCTTGATGCGATCCGCAATGCTGGCAATGGCGGCGGTGGCGGCGGTGGCGGCGGCGGCCTGCTGGCTGATAGCGGCGCGGCTAAGAGCAGCCTGGCTAAGAGCAGCCTTGCGGCCACAACCAGCAACCCAGCCGACGACTACTATAGCTACCCGACGATCAATGGCTCGCTTTCGATCAACGAGAGCTACAGCCACACGGTCAGCCTGGACGACGGCACCCAGAACGCCTTCTTCAACCTCAGCTGGATCAACGAGACGGCTACTGTCCAGTTTACCCTACGCGACCCCGCTGGCAGGCTGGTCGGCGCAAACTACCCTGGGGCTACCTACCTGACTGGCACGACGACAGTAGGCTTTAGCATCGAAAATCCGCTGGCGGGTGACTGGCAGGTAGTCGCTACTGGGGCTGGCGGCACCTTGTACGAGCCTTACAAGGTTAGCGTTGGGCTGCTAGGTGGCCTCAGCGTCAACCCCCAGGTTAGCACTAATAGCAGTCGGCTCGGTCAGCCACTAACGATTACCACTACCCTCGGCAGCCCGATCAGCAATGCAGTGGTCACCGCCACTATCTACTATCCGGGCGAAGATGTAGCCACCACCACCCTGCGACTTGCCCCTCTCGGTGGCGGGGTCTATCGCGGGCAGTACATCCCGATCATCGCGGGCGACTACATGGTGTACGTAGAAGCCATTGGCCGCAACCCGCAGGGCCACAACTTCGACCGCATCACCACGACCATGTTCCAGGCTAGCTCTGCTGCTACCTTCAGTGGCAGCTACAGCGAACGGGCCTACGACGACGACAGCGACGGCCTCTACAACCGCCTGGTACTGACCAGCGGACTCACCGTGGTGAACGAGGGCAGCTACCTGCTCAATGGCTGTCTGACCAAAGCCGACGGCAGCACTATCGCTTGCACCGGCAACAATGTCACCCTGGCCCAGGGCAGCCAGCAGGTCAGCCTCACCTTCAGCGGGCAGGAGATCGCGGCAGCCCTGGCCGATGGCCCCTACCAACTACGCGACCTCAGCCTCTCCTATCTCGGAGGCGGTGGCCTCGGCCTGGCCGAACAGCCGCTCGCTTACACCACCAGCAGCTATAGCCGCTACGCCTGGCAGCGCAACAACGTGATCCTCGCGGCCCCGGCGCGGGAGAGTGCGCTAGACAACGACAACAACGGGCGTTATGACCAACTACAGGTAGCAATCCCAGTTGATGTGCGCTCGGCAGGCAGCTACAATGTTAGCCTAAACCTCGTTGCCCCCGATGGCAGCGTGGTAGTCAGCAGCAGCGCAGGGGCGGTGCAGCTTGCCGCTGGCGGTAGCACCCTGACCGTTAACTTTGATGGAGCGGCTATCGGCAGGCGGGGGTTGGACGGCCCCTATAGGGTCGCTGACCTCAGCGTGCAGAACTCAGCGAGCGGTAGCTACCTGGGCAGCGTGCTGGCGGCAACCCGACCTTACCTGGCGGGCGACTTCGAGGGCGGCCCAACTTGCACCGCCAGCTTCAGCGACGTGCCACCCACGAGCATCTTCTACAGCGACATTCGTTACCTCTCCTGCCGCACGCTGATCAGCGGTTACGCCAACCCCAGCGGCAGCTACCGCTTCGAGCCGGGTACCAATGCCACTCGCGGCCAGTTCGCTAAGGTCGCTACCCTCTCCTTCGGCCTGCCGCTGCACAGCACTGGCAACCCAACCTTCGGCGACGTGCCGTATGGCTCCGTCTTCTACCCCTATGTCGAAGCAGCTAGCGGGGCTGGGGTGATCAGCGGCTACCCCGACGGCCTGTTCCGGCCCAACGCTCTCGTCACCCGCGCCCAGGTCGCCAAAATCGTCACCCTGGCCCGCCACTATCCACTACTCAACCCGACCCAGGCCCGCTTCCAAGATGTACCCGCAGGCAGCTTTGCCTACCCGTATGTCGAGACGCTGGTCAGCAAGGGCATCCTCAGCGGTGCAGCTTGTGGCCCAGCAAGCTGCTTCCGCCCGAACGACAACATCCGCCGCGACGAACTGGCGAAAGTGGTGCGCCGGGCAGTCGAGAGTACGCCTTGAGCAGCAGCACTGCTGACTAAGGGCCAGGGCTAAGCATAGCCACAGCCAAAGCAGAAGCACTACGGCACAGTGTCGTAGTGCTTTTTGCGTGTCCGCTAATAGGATGAGGATAGTTGCTATGCAGGCTCAAGTGGCAGCAGCAAGCCTGGGCTAGATCGGTTATAATATGGATTGTCACCCACCACCTAGCAGTTAGAAGGAGAAGTCCTCAAGGATGCTCAAAGCTATCTTCGCCCTCACCCTCCTGCGCTATCCCGGCCTGGTAAGGGCTATCGTCACTTTCAACCTGGCTGCGGGCTGGAGCCTCCTGGTGATCAATGGCTTTTCGCGCACTGCCACGATCCTCCTCCTCCTGCTCAGTGCCGCCTCGCTGGCAGCCATTCTGCTAATCGAGCGGTACTATGTGGCCGTTGTCCTCAGCCTCTGCTTCTTCCACACTGGCCTGATCGCCTACATCTGCGCGGTAGGTTACGCCCTCAACACCACTCCCTTCTACCCCGCTGTCTTGATCGATATCACCCTCGCGGGCCTGCTCCTTGGTGGCCTGGGGGCTACACTTACTGCCACTTGGGCTATATTGCTGCTCACCCTCAGCGAGTGGGCCACAGCAGCCCACTGGCTACCTTTGCCTGCCAACTATATCCCTACCCCACGCAGCCTCTTTATCTTCGGCTTCTCTATCAACCTCACCATCATCCTGGTCGTCTATGCCGTAGTCATCTTCTTTGCTTATGTGGTGCGTGATGCTCTTGCTCAGGTAGGCCAGCAACGCGACGATCTTGCACTTTCCAACGCAACTCTCCGGCAGAAGCAGCAGGTGGAGCAGCAGGTGAACACTTCTGTGGCGCAAGTTGTCACCAGCCTCACTGCCGTCGCTGGTCAGCAGCTACACAGTGCCAGCCAGCAGGTTAGTGCCATCAGCCAGGTGACAACTACTATTGAGCAGTTGGCCCAGACTGCCCGCTCGATAGACGAGACAGCCATGTTGGTGGGGGTGGAGGCGCAGCAGGCACTCGACGAGCTAGCCGTCTCACAGCAGGCGGTAAGCGACAGTGCCGCTGCAATGCTACGCATCCGCAGCCAGGTGCAGCAGATAGTAGGGCGTACTATTGCCCTCAACGAGCGCATCCAACAGATCAGCGTGGTCGTTGGTACCGTCAGTGCCATTGCCGCAGAAACTCACCTGCTGGCCCTCAACGCAGCTATTGAAGCAGCGGGGGCGGGAGCAGCGGGCGAGCGTTTCGCGGTGGTCGCTGTCCAGGTCAAGCGGCTAGCTCGTCGCTCACAGCAAGAAGCACACAGCATCCGAGAACTGGTACTGGAAGTGCAGCGGGCTAATGCGGCCTCGGTGATGGCAACCGAACAGGGGCTAAAGGATGTGGACAGTGGGGGCCAACGTACCAGGGCGGCTACCGACTCTACCCTGGCGGCAATTGAGCGGGTAGGCCAAACTACCAGTCGGATGCAGGGGATTGCGATGGCAACCCAACAGCAACGTAGTGCTGCCAGCCAGAGTGTAGTGGCGATGCAGCAACTCAAGCTAGCTGCGGCTGGGGTAGCGGCCTCAGCAGGTGAGATCGATATGACGGTCAGCACCCTCAGCAGCATGGCAACGCAGCCCCGCCCTGCAGATGGCTAGGCAGTCAGTGCTTGAAGCTCTGCTGTTCATTGCCCCACCACCCGTACTGCCCAGTCAGCCTCAGTGCATCAGCAGAGCTAGCAAACCCTTCTGTGCGTGCAGGCGGTTCTCGGCTTCGTCGAAGACGACGCTCTGCGGGCCGTCGATCACCTCGTCGGTGATCTCGCTACCGCGATGGGCGGGCAGGCAGTGCATCACCAACGCATCCTTGTGGGCGAGGCCAACTAGCTGCCTGTTGATCTGGTAGGGGGCGAAGATGCGGGCGCGCTCTGCGGCTTCGTCCTCCTGGCCCATGCTGGCCCACACGTCGGTGTATATCACATCAACGCCACGCACCGCTTCGGGGTCGTTGCTGAACTCGACGCTAGCACCAGTGGTGGCGGCCAGTTCCCGTGCCTTGCCCTCAACCAGCTTGATTTCCAGATCATAACCTTCGGGGTGGACGACCTTCATGTTTACACCCATCGTGGCGCAGGCGAGCAATAGGCTGGCGGCCACGTTGTTGCCGTCACCGACGAAGGCCAGGGTGAGACCACGTAGAGCGCGCCGCTTCTCGTAGATAGTAAAGAGGTCGGCTAGTGCCTGACAAGGGTGTTCGTCGTTGCTGAGGCCGTTAATCACTGGCACGCCCGCATACCGGGCCAGGTCCACTACCTTCTGATGCTCGAAGACGCGGGCCATGATGCCGTCCACCATGCGACCAAAGACGCGGGCGATGTCAGCGACCGACTCGCGCTTGCCGAGGCCGATGTCGTTGGGGCTGAGGTAGAGTGCGTGGCCGCCAAGCTGGAACATCCCCGTCTCGAAGCTGACGCGCGTGCGGGCGGAGGGCTTCTCGAAGATCATGGCGAGAGCGCGGCCCTTGAGGATGTCGTGCGCTTCACCCGCCTTGGTGCGTCGCTTGAGGTCGGTAGCCATGTCGAACACGGCCCACGTCTGCTCTGCATTGAGGTCGGCACTGGATACGAGGCTACGCCCCTTCATGCTGAATGCCACGGCTGTTGCTTCCTCCTGTATAATGCTGGTTTTGTGCCACAAACAAGGGCGTACCCGCTGTACGCCCCACCCTGCTTGCTGAACTGCTGTCTTGTCCACGAGCGCACTGCTTGCTAGGCGGCGAGAGGTACGTCGGCCTGGTTGAAGAACTCGTCCCAGGTTTCCTCGGCGGCCTGCTCATCATCCTCGGCCAGGGTAAGTAGTTCGTCCAGGCTGAGGCCGACTGAGTGAGCGATGTTGGCGAGAGTACCAGGGGGGATCAGTTCGTCGTCGAAGTTGGGGACGGTAACGAACAAATCCTGCTGCGTCTCGCTGGGGTCGTTGAGGTGGGACTCGAGGGCGCGGACGATGCGCTCCTCGGCCTGCATCAGACCGTGTCCATAGCTGAAGCAGCCGGGTACCTCGGCTACGCTGGCGTTGTAGTATCCATAGAAGTCGCTGTCGTACTCTGGAACGAACAGGAGGGTATAGTTGCGCCCAGCGATCTGCACCCAACTCTGGATCGCCTGGTCGGCATTGGTATGTCCGTGGCTGTGCTGGCGGTCGTTCATCTCTGCGTCCCTTGTCTCTTTGTGCATAGCTGTATTATACCACAAGAGGCCGCAAAAGGCGGCAAGTGTGGGCTGCAAAGAGCAGTAGCGGACGATAGCGCGCAGCAAGCTATACCCCCGTTTCAACTACCATTTGCTTGCCGCCGTAGCTTAGTCGTTGCTCTTGACAATGATCGTGCCAGTGCGTTCGTCCAGGGCAGCGAGGGCGTTTTCGATGCGGGTAATGACTGAAATGCGGCTGCGACCAGACTCGGCGAAGCGGATGGCAGCATGCACCTTCGGCAGCATACTGCCCTTCGCAAACTGGCCTTCTTCCACATACTGGCGTGCTTTGGCCGAGGTAAGCCGACCAAGATCGCGCTGCTCTGGGGTGCGGAAGTTGATCGCGGCATGGGCTACGTCCGTGAGGATCAGCAGGCGGTCTGCGTCCAACTGGTCAGCAAGCAATGCCCCGACGAGGTCTTTGTCGATCACCGCTTCGATACCACGTAGCTGCCCGGCTTCGCGCAGCACTGGCACGCCACCACCCCCAGAGCAGATCACGACTGCGCCATAAAGGAGCATCTGCAAGATAGGGCCGATCTCGATGATCTCGTGGGGAGTGGGCGAGGGGACAACGCGGCGGTAGCCACGCCCGCTATCTTCGACCATCGCGTAGCCCTTCGCCTTAAGGTCGTCAGCCTCGGCTTCGCTGTAGAAGGGGCCAATCGGCTTGCTGGGTGACTGGAAGGCGGGGTCGGCGGCCTCAACCAACACCTGGGTGAGGATGGTAACGACCGGCTTCCTGATCCCCCTGGCAGCGAGGGCGTTGCTGAGCGACTGTTGGATCATATAGCCGATCATACCCTGGCTCTCTGCGCCACACACATCCATTGGCATCGGCGGCACTGTGGCCTTCGCCAACTCCTGCTGAAGCAGCAGATCGCCAACCTGGGGGCCGTTGCCGTGGGTGATCACCACACGGTAGCCCGCCTCGATAATGGCGGCCACCTGGTTCATGCTCTCCTGAACGTGGTGTAGCTGCTGACTAAACTCGCCCGCTTCCTTGCTGCTCTTGATCGCGTTGCCTCCCAGCGCGACCACGATTGTCTCGGCCATGCCTCTCCTTTTCTGGGGCGAGCAACACTGCCCGCGTGCGGTTGGCCCAACGCGGCAGTGCGGCAGGCGCGGCTATTATACCAGAGTAGAGGGAGTGCAGGGAAGGGCTGACTTGCCAGCTGGCGAACTTGTGGCGGGCGGACCTGCTTGCGCCGACCAACCCTACACCGCAGCCTGCCTAATCTGCTAGCCACTGCTTCCCCTGCCGCTTGTGCGCCAAAGTGCCAGCGGGTTGCACTCGCGTGGAAATCGCTCTCTAGCCAGCTAAGTACCTTCAGCGGGCGCAGGCAGAAGGTGCGGGTGTCAGGGTCGCTGCTGTCGGGCCGGAAGCTGTACTTCCTCTCGTATTCGGTGGCGTAGTCGGCGGGTAGAGCCGCGCCCGATAGGCTCGCCACTACCCCTTCGAGGATCACCACGTTGTCGCCGCTTTCCAGGTGGACGACAAGGTTGGGGTTGGCCGCCAGGTTCTTGCCCTTACGCGAGGCGGGGTCAGCCCCAAAGTAGAGTGCGCCGCCCAGCCACACCCCCCAGACTGGCATGGCGTGCGGCCTGCCATCGGGGTAGGTGCTGCACAGCCAGTAATTGCGGGCGGCGGCCAGTTGCGCGCTGACTTGCGGCCAGCCAAACCTCGTGGGGTCGGGCGGGGTAGCAGGTACCTCGTAGCTGCCAGGCATCTGCGGTCGGTCAGCGGCGGTCGGTTGGGACGCGGCTGCGGGTTGCTCGATCATCGGCTAGCCTCCTGTCTTGATTTTCTGCTTCGCGCTCATTATAGCAAAGGGGTGCTGACACTTCCTTTCGACAATAGCGGTAATTTTTGGGCAAAAAGAGGAGCGGCTGGAACAATCCCAACCGCTTGCTACTCTGTGGTGCCGAAGGCGGGATTTGAACCCGCACATCCGTAAGGACACTACGCCCTGAACGTAGCGCGTCTGCCGTTTCGCCACTTCGGCTTGCTGCGTTGTATTATACCGTAACAGGGCGGGTTTGTCAAGGACGAGCGAACCCCTCTGCGGCAACACGCTCTCCATTCAGGCCCGCCGCGAACCAGCACGCACGGCTGGCAAGAGGGCGTAGAGGCCGAGCGCGACGGCCAGCAGCCCCAGGCCGCCAGTGATAGGGTAGCCGCGCACGCCCGCAACCAGGCCGAACTGAAGCGCGTTCATCGTGTAGAGGAGCGGAGGGAGCCAGGGGTAGCGCGGCTGCTTGGGCCGCCCGATCAGCAGCCCTGCCGCCGCGCCGAGCAGGGTGCCGACGACAGCCCAGGCCACGAAATTGACGGTTGGCACTCCGTAGTAAGGGCCGCCCTCCAACCACCGCCAGAAGCCGGTCAGGTAAACGGCGACTGGCTCGATCAGCAGGTCTAGCAACATGGTCAGCAGGCCAGCAGTAACGGCCAACAGCAATAGTGGGCGGCCACTCGGCCACTGGCCCAGGATGCTACGCCCTTTGAGGGGTAGCAGGGCAGGGTCGCCCGCTGTCGGGCCAGGTAGGAGCGCAGAGGCGACTGCCCACGACCCCAGCACTACTACGATCCAGGCGAAGGGGATTGCCAGCGGCACCGTGTCGGCAATCAGCGGCGCGAGTACGTTGGTGTAGGCATAGCGACCAAAGATGCTGCCGCTGCGTACCCCTGCGTACTCTACGCCGAAAGAGGCGGCAAGCACCACGGCGGCGAACAGCAGGCCAATGCCCAGCCCACGGTTAATCACCACCCAGCCACTGGCCGCCAGCCCCGCCAGGATCAGTAGGAGGCCACTGACCCACAAGCTGTCGGCCAGCAGTGGCGCGTTGATCACCTGCATTATCAGTCCAGGGACGTAGACGAAGGCGTAGGCCGCAAAGCAGCCGAGGGTGAGGACGCGGGTAGCGGGCGTGTTCAGCTTGCGATCCCCTCACCGCCGTCCACACGGATGATGTCACCGGTCAACCAGGTGAGGTCAGGACGGCTGAGGGTGGCAATCACGCGGGCCACATCGTCGGGCGTGGTCAGGCGGCCACCAGGGTTCATCGCCAATGCCTTCTCAACCATCACCTCGCTACCTGGTATCTTGCGTAGGGCGGCGGTGTCGGTTACGCCCGCCTCGACACAGTTAGCGGTCACCCCATGCGGGCCAAGCTCCAGGGCAAGCTGGCGGATATGCGACTCCAGGGCGGCTTTGGCAGCAGAGACTGCACCGTAGCTACGGTAGACGCGTCGACCGCCTGCGCTGGTCATGGCGAAGATATGGCTGCCTTGCAACAGCAAGCCCCGCCGAAACAGGTCTTGTGTCCAGTAAACCAGGCTATGGGCCATCACATCAAGGGTCATGTCCATGTTCTGCTGGCTGATCGCCTCCTCAGGGTTGGCGGTGATGTAGGGTTTGAGCGTGCCAAAAGCCAACGAGTGCATCAGCACGCCGACGGTGCCACCTTCTGCGGTGCGCTGCGCCAGTTCGTCCAGCACTATCGCCCGCTTCTCAGCGTTGGCCGCGTTCATGTTGAAGTAGAGGGCTTCCTGCCCCGTTGCCCTGATGTCAGCGATCACCTGCTCTACGTCGGGCATGGTGCTAGGGCGGTCGAGGTGAACGCCGCAGATATGATAGCCCTCGTGTGCCAGGGTGCGAGCCGTCGCCGCCCCAAACCCGCTGCTTGCGCCCAGGATCAAGGCCCAGCGCGCCTGCTTCTTCTCGTCCAAGTGGTTCCTCCTTCAGCGCAGGCCGCGGCCTGCTCGTGTGCCGAGTCTAGCACGAGCCTGCTGGCTTGTCAAGCAGTTTGGACAGGCAGCAGCAGGACGAATTGTGGTACAATGACAAACAACTTTTGGTTAGTTGCCAAGCAAAGGGAGCCAGTTAACCCATGGGTAGGATTATTGATGTAGCAGATGGTAGCCTGATCATCCTCGCTGGGCCGAGCGGCAGCGGCAAGTCTACCTTCGCCCGCCGCTTCTTTGTAGAGACGGCTATTGTCTCCTCCGACCGTTGCCGAGCGATGCTCTCCGACAGCGAAAGCAATCAGGCGGTCAGCGGCCTCGCCTTCAGCCTGTTCTACGACATCATAGACAAGCGTCTCAGCCTGGGGCGCACAACGGTGGCAGACAGCACCGCCCTCAATCCCACCTACCGAGCGACACTGCGCGATATTGCGCGACGGCACAACGCCCCTGTGGTGGTGGTTGCCTTCGACCTGCCAGAGACGACCCTGAATCAGCATGACCGCACCCGCGAAGGGCGCAGCGTTGGTAGTATGGTGATCGCTCGCCAGGTAGAGAGCTTCCACCACTCGCTGGCCGCCCTTGAGGGGGAGGGTATGGACGCTGCCTACGTGATCGGCCCTGGCGAACTGGACAGCACCGAACTGCGCGTCGTCCATGATGAGGTTGATGAGGGCGGTTCCTTCGACTTCATCGGTGATGTGCATGGCTGCGCCGACGAACTAGAAGCCTTGCTTGGCAGGCTCGGCTACCAACCGACTGCCTACCTGACCTGGGTTCACCCGCTGGGCAGGCGGGCCGTCTTCCTCGGCGATCTGACCGACAGGGGGCCGCGCAATCTCGATGTACTCCTTATCGTGCAGAACATGGTGGCGGCGGGCAGCGCGCTCTACACCCCTGGTAACCACTGTAACAAGCTGATGCGGTGGCTGATGGGCCGCAAAGTGCGGATAGGCTATGGCCTGGATGTGACCATTGCCGAGTTCGATGCACTGCCGCCCGCCGAGCGCGAACAGACGCGCCAGGCCACGATCAGCCTGGTACGTGACGCTCCCTCCTACCTGATCCTCGACGGCGGCAAGATAGTTGCCAGTCATGGTGGCATCAAGGAGCATATGGTGGGCCGCTACGACGGTGATGTGATCTCCATGTGTCTCTACGGCGATACCACAGGGGAGACCCTGCCTAACGGCCTGCCCGTGCGCCGCGATTGGGCGGCAGAGTACCACGGCTGGCGGTTCGTCGTCTACGGCCACACGCCAGTCCGCGTGCCAGAGATTCGTAACCAGACGATCAATATTGACCAGGGCTGCGTCTTCGGTGGCTGGCTAACCTCCTTCCGCTGGCCGGAGCGGGAGATAGTGCAGGAGCCAGCCCGACGCATCTACTACGCCAACAATGCAGCCGACCTCGGTCAGGAGGAACGCTTCGGCCCCCTGGCACGGTTAGCTCTCGTTACTGGAAGAGTAGTCGCAAAAAGCACAGCCCCCCAGGTACAGAGGAGCTGCTTGGTGGCTGACTAGCGGGCGGGGGTACTCGTCGGTAGGGGGCCACTGGCGTAGTCTACGCGCACGACGGTATGTAGCTTGCCCTTGCTGATCAGGATGTTGATGATTGCCGAGCCACCCTGTTTGCTAAACTGCATTATGTTGAGGCTACTATTACCTGCCTGCCAGCCCTGGGTGGTTAGAGTCTGGCTATACCAATCATGGACAGTCTGTGCGTCGTCGTTGGTGGTAAAGTTGACACCCACGACGGTGGCGTACTTCTCGCGCAGCATCGAGTTACCGCCCAGCGAACTGAGCTTGTCGAGGGCCAGCACGTGGTTGTAGGCTGGCACTTCGCCGACTGCACTGCTGGTTGCCATCTCTCCAGGGCCGATCGTCTCAAGCACGACCATCACCTGCGGCGTGCCGCTGCGAACTCCTACGGGGCCGTCTGGCCCCATCGTCAAGCTGCCCGGCCCGCTGGAGGCACGGGGGACTGTGGGCGCAGGGGCGGGAGCGGGGCTGCCATTGTCACAGGCCAGCAGCAGGAGCATCAGGCTGACAGCGCACAGAGTCGCTAGCTTGTTCACTGGCCCAACTTCCAGCGGCTCTGGGCATCCTTCTCCCAGTTGGCACCACGGAACTCGTCGCCCAGCTTCTTGAGCAGGATGTAGTTACCGTAGGGGCCATAGAACTGCACGTAGCCGCGTTTTGCCATTTCGATAGTGGCCTTTGTCACCTCGGCGACGGTGTAGCCACCTGGCACTTCGATGATCTCGCTGCCAGGGACGAACTCGCCCATGTTCCGCAGGCGGATAACAAGGGCGCGCTTGGTCGCCTCAACCAGTGCTTCTTCAAGTTGCAGAGCCAAAGCTAATCCTCCACAAGAGTCTGTGTAATCAGTCACGATCTGCCGCAATTATAACATATTACGGGCCACGCTGGGCGGTGGATGTGGCTGGCCGGGGCAAAAGGAGGAGGCGTGCTGGTGGCACGCCCCCGATTGTTGCTGGCGAGTAGCTTACTTGCTGATCGTGAACTGGCCGCCGTCGCTGCGCCCGAAGGTCGAGGGGGCGTAGAGCAGGTAGGCGCGGGCGGGTAGCGCGAAGTAGGTGCCGGGGGTGGTAGCCCGCATCGAGTATTCGTATTGATAGGTGCCAGCGGGCAGGAAAGTGGCAAAGTAGACGACTTTATCATCCTTCACCTGGCTGCCATCGTAGCTGCGACAGTAGTCTACTGGCCTGCTACCCTGAGCCGCAGGGCCAAAGCAGCCACCATCGCTACCACTGCCCACCGAGCGGGTAGTATTCAGGTCGGGGTTGAGGGCTTCAAAGCCAGCGGGTAGCGGGTCTTCGAGGGTCACATAGTAGCTGTCCTGCGGCACGGTCAGGTTGAGGCGTACGCGCACGATGTTGCTGGCGGCAGTAGTGCTGACCACCTGGCTGTTGGAGGCTTCGGGGTAGTAGGCGCGGCTGACCCCCAGCCCGTTGCTGCGCGCCACCAGCCCAGCGGCGGGTTCGTAGTAACTGAGGCTGAGGGAGTAGTACATCGCGCCCTCCTGCTTGTCACGGCTGAGGAGGATGGTGTTGCCAGCGTTGACTAGCATATCGCTGATCTTGACCTCTAGCTGCTGAGTCGCGGTCAGGTTGCTGCTGCTGAAGCTACCACTGCTGCGTGGCTTATCATTGAGGGTAATGGTGTAGTTGTAGTTGGCGGCTAGCTCCTTCTTCACCGCCACGTAGCGGGCGAGGGCGCGGATCACTTGGCTGCTAGCCTGGGTGGACGACCAGTGGCTGCCTTCGCTACGGTGCTGCATTAGCCAGCGTACGGCCTGGGTCGCCAGTTGGTCTTCGGGGCTGACCACCAGGATGGCCCGAATTGCCATAGCTGTGCTGCGCTCGTCGCTGTCCATGTTGAGATAGTAGTAGCGGCTGGCGGTATCATCCTCCCAGTGCGCGGTGTCGCTTTGCAGCTTGGCCGCAGCAGTGAGGGTGGCGAGGGCGGCCTTCGCCCGATCCATCTCCTTCGCCCGCACCAGGCCAATCACCAGGTTAGCGCGGCCAAAGGTGTTGAGCTGGTCGCTTGCACTCTCGGCAAGTTGGTTAAGCCGCCCCACGTCCTTGCCGTCCACCAGCAACAAGGTACTGAGGATGTAGGCACGGCTGTTGAGGTCGCCCACGCCGTAGATGTCGGGGCTGTCCTTCGTGCTGGCCTTCGCGTCCAGGCTGTCGCGCAGGTACTTGACAGCCCGATCTAGCACGCCCTGGTCAACAGTATAGCCGTGCGACTTGGCGGTGAGTAGCCCTTCTAGGGCGTAGGCGGTGAGGAAGGGGTAAGAGGGTGAGTAGTTCTCCTCCTCCCACATCCCCCAGCCCCCATCCTGGTGTTGCAGGGCGTAGAGGCGTTGCACCCAGAGGCCCATACCATCGCTCAACACCTTGTCGTAGGGGCCAGCCTGCCCAGCATCCTTGAAGGTGTCCTGGATGGTGAGCAGGGGTAGGAAGCGGCTGACCGTCTGCTCAGTCGAGTCGTAGGGATAGTAGATCGTGTAGTCTGCGCCGTCCAACGCACTCCCCGCGAGGCTGGCGTTGACCGTCGCCTTGAGCGACCCGATGCTGGTGTCGATGCCAAAGGGGATGAAGACGGTACGGCTGATCTCGCTGCTGATCTCGCCAGAGTCGGCGGTCACTTCACCGCTAACGAAGGGATTGATCGGGATCACCACTTGCAGTGCGTCGCTCGGCCCATTGTTCTGGCTGCGAGCAATCAGGGTGAAGCCAGCAGAGCGCGTGTCAGTTGCCTTTACCGCCCATTCCAGCTTGGTTTCGCCGCCTGCGGGGACGCGTACCTGCTGGCTGGCCGTCTGTTGCTTGTTGTCGCCGCTGCTAGTCATGCCACTGGTGCCATCGGCAAAGGTAGTGCCGGTAATTTGCAAGCTAGCATCCACCGTTAGTTCGCTAGTCGTCGAGTTGCGGATGATCATCCCCGGCTGGGCAATGTCGCCCACGGTGAGGAAGCGAGGCAGCACCGGGCGCACCAGCAGCGGCTTGGTAACGAGGATTTCGTTCTGGGCCTCACCGACGAGCGTATCGCCGCCTACGCCTCTGACTGTAGTTCGCCAGGTAGTCAGGTTGTCGGGCAGCTTGAAGCTGACCTTTGCTTCGCCACTAGCGTCAGTGGCAACGGTGCCTTGCCAGTAAGCGGTATCTTGCAGATTGGTGCGGACAGTAGTGGAGGCTTCGCCGCCCCCGCCGCCCTTCGCCCCGCCCCCGCCAGAGGCTAGTGCAGCCTGCGCCGACGGTGCAGCATAGCGGTCATAGGCGGTGTTTTGCGCCCGCAAGATTGCCAGGCTGCTGCTGGTATTGATGCTCAGTTGGCGCAGGCCGTAGAAGGCTGTGAGCATATCGCCACTGGTGTCGTCAGCCAGGCTGAAGATCGCCTTGTCCACCACAGCTAGCGAGAGGTCGGCTGTTACTGGCTTGCCATCCTTGTCGCTAGTCTTGACAGTGTAGGTCACTGGCTGACCAGGTTCATACTGCTGCTTGTCGGGGGTGAGAGCAATCTTGAGCGACTTGAGTGCGCTGTCCAATCGCAATTCAACGTAGCCCTGCTTGAAGGTGGGGGCTTCCCCGCCATCGGCTAGCGAGTTGACCAGAGTGAGCGAGACGAATAGGTTGGGTACGCTGTCGGCAGGCAGCGGCACTTCCAACACTGTGCTGTTGTTGGTCAGGCGCACGACGCGAGTGGTGCGGATGGTGCCGCGTTCGGTGGTCAGCAGCGCAGTTGCACTGGTGTAGGGCGAAGTGACCAGGATTTTGGCCGTGTCGCCAACGTTGTACATCTTCTTGTCGTTGACCAGGGTCACGCGGTTGCTATTATCGCGCTGCCAGGAGACAGAGCCGCCATCGCCTGCGCTAGCGTAGACATAGGTCGCACTGCTCACCTCGTTGCCAGCGGCATCGCGCACTAGTGCCTTGACTACGTACTCGCCGCCGTTCTTGACCGTGAACTGGTGGCTGCCCTTGCCGCTGCCGTCAGTGCCGACCGTCAACTGCTCGATCTGGGTGTCCTTCGGCTTGTAGACGTACTGGCTAACCCCCTGCTCGTCCTTCTCCTGGCTGTTCTCGTAGGTGCGACTGGCGAGGGTAAGCTGCACCTGCTGGTTGCCCGCCTTCTTGCCCGCCGTGTCTACCGTCTGGATCGTGATGCTGAACGGTTGGTTGAGGCTGGCAATGTAGGTGTCTGAGCGCAGGCCAACATAGACTGCCCCCTTGTGGACAGTAACCAGATCGCTGCTGGTCACTTCCTGGTTGCTGCTATCAGTGATTGAGGACTCGATGTTGTACAACTGGCTGACCGGCACCTGGCTGAGGTCGGCCTTCGTCTCAAAAGCCACCTTGCCGCTTGCGTCAGTGCTGAAGTTGCGGGCGGCGATCTGGTTGCCGCTGCTGCCCTGACGGCGGGCGTATAGCGCGTCGTAGTCGTTGAAGTCGTAGCTGTCGCCAGTGTCAGGGTCGCTCCAACTAAAGTAGTAGTCGCTGGCCGTAACCCGCGTTGTCACCTTCGCGCCTTTGACCGGGCCGCCAAAGAAGTAGCCCGCCGTCACGGTGCTGCGGATCGTGTCGCCATTGAGGTAGTCGCGCTTGTCGTTCTTGACCGTTACCTCGTACTCTGGCTTGCGGTATTCCTGCACGCTGAAGTTGTAGTAGTATTCCTGCTGACGGGTGCTGCCGATGGCACTGCTATCCTGCACTTGCAGGCGGGCCACATAGTAGCCCAGCTTCGCGTCTTTGCCGAGAGTCACCTTACCCTCCCACGTCCCTTGCGGGCTGAGGGCGATGGTCTGGCTGTATACGTCGTTGTTGCCGTCGTTGACGAACATTTTGGCCGTGACACCCTGGGGTAGGCTATACACTGCGTCGTTGTCAAGTCGCAGGATTGCCTTGAGGTCTACATCCTGGTTGGGGCGGTAGATCGGACGGTCGGAGTAGACGTAGGCGTTGTACTTGCCGCTGTTAGAGTGGTAGGGGTACTTGCTGCCGAGATCCCAGCGGTAGAGGACAAACTCGCTGCTGTTCAGCCCCTCGTTCCAGAAGCTGCTAACTGCCGCCATGTCGCCGCCGCCTTCACTGATCGCCACCAATCCACCGTAGGACTGGATTTCTTCGGCCTGCAACTGGAAGATGCCATCCTGGTCGGTGCTGCCACCCCCGATCTGCTTGGGCTGGGGGTTGTTCTGGTCAGCCGGGCGATAGAAGGCGATGGGTAGACCAGCAGTCGGCTTGCCCGTATTCTGGTTGACCGCCCAGACGAGAGCCTGGCCGTTGCTTATCTTCATCGTCAGGGCGTTATTGCTGACCACAATCAGCAGGCGATCCTGGAGCGGGCTGCCACTGCTATCCTTCGGCACCGGCACAAGGGAGTCGGCGGGGTTGACGTTGACGGTGAACAGGTAGAAACCAGGCGGGAGGCGGTCGGCCTTGCCATCGAGCGAGAGGGTGAGTTTCGCTGCCTTGCCCTTGTTCAGTTCGGCGGCTACTGGCTGGCTCCAGCTACGTACCGGCTTGAGGTCTGAGGCCGCGTTGTCTACGGAGTAGTTGATGATGCGGCTGCTCATCTGCGCGCCGTTCAACTGGTAGAGGGTGTAGTTAAGCTTCTTGACGTTGACGCTGCCGACATAAATGCTGGTCGGCTGGCCTGCATTGAAGCTAGCCTTCTCTGTCGCGCCGAGGATGTTGGTGGCAGGCGGTGAGGCGGGCGTGGTGCCGCTCTGGTTGAATGGGGTCTGCAACCGCTGCCCAGCCACGTCTACAATGTCGCCACTGAGGGTGAGGCTGTATTTGGTCGAGGGGTCTAGCCGCGAGGAAATCTGGAAGTAATCGGCCCCATAATCGCCCGTGCCATAGATGCTGGTAGACGAGTAGGGGAGGCCAGGGCTGACCTGGAAGTTGCCTTTGATGGTGCGTGGGCGAACCGGGTTGTTGAAGTCAACACGGATGCCACCGAGCGAGAAGTCTACATTGGTCACTTGCAGAGGTGGGAAGGTGCGGAACTGCCACTGCTTGGCGGTGGTCAGCCCTTGCCCGCCACCGACTGCCTTCGCACTGGTGGCAATGCCGACAGTGTAGGTCGTATTCAGGGTGAGCGAGACGGAAGGGGTGAAGGTCATAACTTCGCTGCTGCCTACCCCTGGCCCCCAGGCGAAGCCACCAGCTGAGCTAGGGCTGAGGCTGAAGGCAGCCTCGGTGCTGGGGTGATCCATAGGCTGGTTGAAGACGGCGATCACTGGTGCGGCGGCAGTCACGTTGCCAGAGTAGCTGGTGCCGGGGCCACCGTAGCCCGACTGTGAATAGCTGCTCTGGTCAGTGGGTGGGTAGTAGTCGGGGTTGTTGTCGTCGGCAGAGGTGCTGCTGGGATAGTAGTAGACGACGCGGGGGCTGGCGGTCTTGAAGCTGAAGGTGTAATCGGCAGCGAGGCCAGCACCGTCGATGTCGATTAGCTGGCGACCAACGGTGACGCGGTAAGTGGCTCCACCCTGCAAACCGTTCTTTGGCTGGAAGACAAGATTGCTGGTGCCAAGCCAGAGGAACTGGCCCTCGGTGGGCGGCTCGATCAGTATCTTGCCGTTGGGGTCTTGCTGCTGGTTGAGGGTAGTAAGCGGGACCATCTGCAAGTCAAATTGCAGGCTGAGGCTAGCATCCAGCGACACATTGGTGGCGTTGTTGGCGGGGCCGCTGCGGATCACCTGCGGCAGGCCAACGGTGCGGAAGTCGCGCTGCTGGCCGGGGTTGAGGACGGCAGCGGCAATAATGTTCTTCGCGCCGTCACCAATACTAACCTTATAGGCGGTGCTGCGGGCGAAGCCTGCGCCCCTGGGAGTGAACAGCATCGTCTCGACCCCACCGAGGCCAGTACGCCACTCGTAGTCGCCTTCGACCGCTGGCTCGATCTTCAGGGCAGCCTGCGCGGAGATGCGATCCATAGCCTGGCTGAAGCTGACCGCTATCGGCTGGTGGGGGCGCACCAGGTCGTTGGTTGGCGCGGGGCTGATGCCCAACACTTTGGGCGCGCCAGTAATTACCTGCGTGGGGGGTCGGTCGGTAGCGGTCGGCTGCGACTGGGTATTGGTTGGCAGTAGGGCTACTGTCGTGCTACCCGCCGTGTTGGTTGCCGCAATTGGGCTGCTAGTGACCACAGGGCTACCGCCAGCGGTAGGGCTGCTGGCGAGGGCGAGGGGGGTGGGATTGCTGGTCGTCTTACCATTGTTGTTGAGGACGACAAAGGCCCCGACTGCGCTGATCAGCAGCACCGCTGCGACCACACCGAGGATCAGCGGGTTGAAGCCGCCCCCTCCTGTGCCATTGCTAGTGCTGGTTGGCGGCAGTGGGGGGGGGACGGTTGACCCCGACAATTGGGTGTTCGGCTGGCTACGATTCTCATTAGGCTGCTGGCTCATCTGCGTTCCCTCCTGGCGGTTTATGCAGGTGCGACTGCGGTAAAGGTGCTGTAAAATACGACCAGACGCAAGCCGCCCAGCCATTCTTGTATGGTCACTACTGATTAGACGCACAAAGGAACCAATTGGTTGCGGGGGGTTCAGTGCCGCTAATCACCGACATTATAGCACAATGCTATAAAGCTGTACAACTGGCTGCTGTCCAGGCTGGTTTAGGTTTAGGGTGGGCAGGCTACCAGCGGTGGGCAGCAAAAAGCTCCCGCCGCTAACGGAAGCTCAAGCCTTGTTATGGATACTGGCTAGTACTGTTCGGCGGCAGCTTTGGATAGCAGTTCAGTGGCTTCTGCCCGCACCTGGCGAGCAGACTGGCCCTCCTCGACCGCATCATCCAGCAGTTCGCCAACTTGCATTGTGATGTTGGTGCTGTCCAGCATACGATCCACCTGGCCCACTATCTGCTCACGCAGCTTGCCAGCCGCCACCCCGACGGCGGCATCTATCTCCAGTACCGCCTGCTCTGGCTTTACACCCAGTTGGTTGAAGCTAATCATTGCCAGCTTCATCATCTCGTAGGCCCCGCGCTCAAGGCAGTGGCGTATCTTGATTCGCTCGATTTCTACGTCAGTCATTATTAACCCTCACAACGTTTGATGTTACAACCGCTGTGCAAGTGACCGCAACAATCATGCCAACTGAGTGCCTCAAGGGGTAGTTGGCTGAATCCAGATTAGCAAAAATCGGATGTCGCAGATGCTAACTAGGGTTGGAGTCGCTGCCGCTGCGCTCTGGGCCGTCCTCGGCGCGGCGTTCGCTGGTGTGGGAGCGCGTGTCGGTAATCGTCTCGTTACCCTGCTCCTGAGCTGGGCCATCGTTGCTCCGCCCCTCGCGGGTAGCCTGTTCGCGGTTCTTCTTCTTCTGCACCGAGCCAGTGGTAATCTCTGTGGTCTTGCTGGGGTTGTTGTTGCTGCGCGAAACGTCACCGTCGTTTGCGTCACCGTGATGCTGGCCTTGCTTTGCCATCTGATCTTCTCCTTGTGTAAATTGGCTATTATCTATTCGGCAAGCAGTACCAAGGCAAATAGCGTGCCAGCCTATACCACGCTGGCCTGGCCCTCTCCACCGCTGGCAGCCCCTTCTTTAGAAGTATCTTAGGTTGGGATGCGGGCTAATTGTTGACATGAGCAGGGGTTCGGTGCTACCATTTCCTACACAGAACTTTCCAAACGAAAAGCAGCATAGACAGGTGGGTTAGGACGATGAAAAGTAGCACGTTGGGTTTGGATTTGGGGGCGGTTCTATTGGGCTACCGCGAGGAGATAGCGGCGGGCTGGGTGCGGCTGTTGTTCCAAATTGGGGGGGCAGGCGGCGAAGGCCCAGCCTACAGCAGGCTCGCCCCAGTTGCGCTGACGGCTAACTGCCGCGAGGGGGTAGCTGCCGCCGCCAACTACTTCAAACGCGATAGCTACACCGCGATGGAGCAGTATGTGGATGCGGTTTGCACTGAGCGGGTATTGGCGGGCTTCGGGGTAGCCGAAGTGATTGAGGCGTTCCTTGCGCTCAAGCAGGCGGCCCAGCCGGTGGTCTGGCGTGAGGCGCAGTGGGAGCGCACCATAGCTCTGGCGGCGATGGCCGACCTCGACGACCTGCTCAACTGGGCGGTGATTCGGGTCAGCAACCGCTACGCCCGCCAACTGAATGCCCTGCTAGCGGCCCAGGTTAGCGAGCTTGAGCAGCAGCAGCGCGAGTTGGAGCGGCGGGTGCGCGAGATCAGTGCGCTCAACCAGACAGCGGCCCTGCTCAACTCTAGCCTAGACCTGCGCCAGGTACTCGACCTGATCCTCGAATCGCTGCGCCAGGTGGTTAGCTACGACAGTGCGCGCATCCTCCTGGTAGAGGAGAACGAGGGGGAGAAGCTGCGCGTGGTGGCGGCGCAGGGTGATGCAGAGCAAACCATTGGCGACGTGATACCGATCAAGCCCGAGTCGGTCTTCCAGACCCTCAGCAGCAAGGATGTTCCCTACGTGATCACCGAGGTGGGCGGCGAAGATAGCGCGATTGGCAAGGACTGCTACTGGCTGGGCCTCAACCTGGTGGTCAAGGCCGAGCGCATTGGCCTGCTGATCCTCTACTGCCTCAAGTCTGGCGACCCCTTCACCGAACGCGACGGCGAAACGCTGCACGCCTTCGCCAACCAGGCGGCCACCGCCATCGCCAACGCCCGACTCTACGCTCGCAGCAGTGCGCTAGCCAGCCTGGAGGAGCGCAATCGCCTGAGCCGCGAGTTGCACGACTCGGCTTCGCAATCCCTGTTCAGCCTTGTCTTGCAGGCGACCGCTGCCAACACCCTCCTTGAGCAGAAACGCTATGCCGACACCCACAGCAAGCTAACTACTTTGCAGGAGACCGCCAGTGCAGCCTTGCAGGAAATGCGTTCGGTGATCTTCCAGCTACGCCCGGCCCGCCTGGAGGATGCGGGGTTGGCGACCGCCTTGCAGCAGCACGTGCAGGAGGTATCCACTCGCAACGCAATAGAGGTTTCTTACTGTGGTGAAGCAGTGCCACGCTTGCCTTTGGAGACGGAGAACGCCCTATTCCGCATTGGTCAAGAGGCAGTCGCCAATGTTGTCAAGCACTCGCGGGCCAACCACCTCTGGGTCTCCCTCTACTGCGACGAGGGCCACCTGGTGCTGGAAGTGGTAGACAATGGCATTGGCATTAGCAGCGCACAGGCGCAGGAGGATGAGCAGCAGGGCAGCCATCGCCGCAGCCTCGGTATGACCTCGATGCGCGAACGTGCTGCCCTGCTAGGTGGCAGCATCTGGATTGGCCCCCGCGACGAAGGTGGCACGCGCATAGAAGTACGGGTGCCACTAGCAACCACGGCCATCGACCCGGCCTAAACTACGGGCCGCTTTAGCTCGAACTGGTCGTTGGTGCGACTATAGCCATCGCCAGCCATGCGGCCAATCGCGTGTAGGGCTTGCTGGTCAACCCGCCCAGCCTGGTAGAGTTGCTCGGCAATCCGGAAGTGGACGATCTCACCGATTACAATGCTAGCAATGCTGGGCGCGTTGCCTACGGTGACGATCTGGTGCAACTTGCACTCCATTGCGGTCAACGACTCGGCGACGCGGGGCGGGCGCACGACCACGCTGGGGGCTGCGGTCAGCCCGGCAATGGCGAACTCGTCGTTGTCGGGTGGGTAGTCGCCGCTGGTCAGGTTCATCTGGCTGGCGATCTCCTCACTCACGCTGCACACCACAAACTCGCGGGTCTGCTCGATGTTCCGCAGCGTATCCTTCGGCTGCCCTTTGCGGGCGATGATGGAGAAGCAGAGCATGGGCGGATCCTGGCCCACGCCCGTGAAGAAACTGAAGGGGGCAAGATTGACCTGGCCCGCAGCGGAGATGGTGGAGACGAAGGCGATGGCGCGTGGAACAATGATGCCGATCATCAGCTTGTAAGCGTCCCGCGCCGCCAGTTCTGCTGCCGACAACTCGATCACCGGCCCTCCTCCTTCGCGTCTTCAGCCAGCATCTCTGCGCTCATCGCGTCAGCGCGCTGGGCGGTCAGGACGTTGAGCCGCTGCTGGTTCTCGTTTAGGTAGCGCATGGAGAAGGCAGAGCCGAGGAACAGGACGGGCATTGCCACCCCCCAGCCTAGCAAGCAGCCGAGAGCAAACTGGTTGAAGAACGCGCCGAGGATGCCTGCGATCAGGAAGGCCGCCAGGCTGACGCGTAGTGCGCCGAAGCTGATGCTGGCACAGCCACCCTGCTGGATACGCTCGTTGGTGGCAATCTCGGCATTAAGCTCCTGCACATCGTCCAGCAGCACACTGAGGGTCATCGTGCCGCCATGCTTCTCCACGGTGTACTCACTGCCGCAGCGGGTGCAAGCCACCATCTTTGCGTCGGTTGGTACGACCAGCCGCCGCCCGCAAGTGCTGCACCGCAAACGCACCAGGTCGGACTCGCCCATCCCCATCGTCGTCGTTCCCCTGTCTGGATGTGATGGGCAATTATACCACACGATGGACAAAAGGCACGAGCCAGCTGATGGGGTTATGTCCCCCGTCACCCGGCCCGTGCTGCTTACTTGTAGGCTACTGGCTACTGGGTCAAGCCCAGGTAGAGTATCTTGCTGATCTGGCCGCGGGTGACGCTGCTGTTCGGCGCGAAGTGGGTGGGGTCAGTGCCATTGACTACCCCCCAATTGTAAGCCGTCTCCACTGCGTTGTAGAAGAAACTGCTGGCTGGCACGTCGCTGAAGTGCGGCGTGGTTGGGTTGACGATAGCCCAGCCCAGCCCAGCCCTCGGTTGACGAGAGCATCTTCACGCTGTTGTACAAGGGGTAGTCGTTGTGCCAGGCGGGTGGGTCGGCCACCTGCGGGCTACTCTGCTGCTTGCTTGCAGGGCTGGCTGGTTGATCGGTAGCTGGGCCATTGCTGGCGGCGGCATGGTTGCTGCCACTGAGTAGCAGGACGATCACAAGCAGGGCTAGTAGCCTGCTGAAACGGTTGCTGGACATGATTACTCACTCCATAGTTTTCACACTAACAGACTCTACTGCTATACATCCGCAGCCGCTCTGCTTCAACAGTTCGCCAAATGAAATGAGCTACCCCGTGCTGGGTAGCTCATCTACTGCGCTATGTTGGCTGCTAGAGGTTAGTGGAGGGGGCCGTCGTGCAGCTTGCTGGTTGGCAGGTCGCCAGTCGAGCTTGCGCCGCTGCCTTCGCCGCTGCCACTATCCTGGTCGAGCGCGCCCGCATCCATGTGGCTAGTCTGCCCCTCATTGCCCGGCAATGTCAGTTGCAACGGCTCTATGATGTCGCTGGTATCGCCGCTAGCAGGCGAAGAAGCAGTTGCGCTTGCGCTGCCAGTGCGAGCCTGCTCTGCCATGCGGCTGATGCCGTTCGCCAGCTCGCTAATCGCCCCGGTCAGACGGCTAGAGAGGTCGTGCATCACTGGGTGTTCGGCGACTTTGTTGGCCTGCTCCTGCACGGTCTTGGCTGCTTCGCTCTTGCTGAGGTTCTGTGCGCCTTGACTCACTTGCTCGGCGAGGTTCTGCACCCCGCTGGCGAACTCCTGTTGCAGCTTGCGAACGCGCTCGTTCTCGCCAACAGCACGGAACAGTTCGGCGATCTGGTGGCCGACTTCGCGGAAGGCACCAGCCAGGTCGTTCTCGGTGGGGCTGACCTCGGAGCTATGCTGCGTGCCAGCCTGCGATTGGCTCTCGCTAGTAGTAAGGGCAGTGTTGATTTCGCTCTGCTTCTGATTATCGTTGTCCATTGTCATGGTCTCCTCGTTTGGCTAAGGTTAATTGGTAAGCTCTGCTGGGCCGCACATCAGCGCAAGAGTCGAAGCGGCCTCATCTGTTATAACAGGAAACCGACAGCGATTGTTTCGTCGCCAGGTCAGCCCACCTTCACTTCAATCGAGTGGTAGCCAGAGGAGCCAGAAGGGTAGGGTTCGGCAAGGGTGGCGGTCTGCAACTCGCCCGCGCCGTCGGTGGCCCGCACCAGCACTTTGTAGCGGCCAGCAACAGCCTGCCACTGGTATCGCCAGATCACCCAACTGAACATCGAAAGCGGCTTCTTCACCTCAGCGGCCTGCCAGTTTGCTCCACCATCGAGGCTAACCTCTACCTTGCTGATGCTGCGGTCGCCTGCCGAAGCGGTGCCGCCCAGGATGATGGGGCCAAGCGGCTGGCTACTGCGGTCGGCGGGGGTGGTGAGTCGCGAGTTGACCTTGACGCGGGCGGTGTCGTCCCAGCCTTGCGACTGCCAGTAACCCTTGTAGTCGCTGTTGGCAAGCTCAATACGGGTGATCCACTTGATGTTCTTCATGCCATAGATGCCTGGGACGAGCAGGCGCAGCGGTGCGCCATGATCGGGGCGCAAGGGTTCACCATTCATCTCGTAGGCCAGGAGGTTGTAGTCGTGGCGGGCGGTGTCCAGGGTAATGCTGTCGGTGTAGCCGTCGCTGGCGTGTAGGATCACCTCGGTTGCGCCACTCTGCACCTGCGCCTTATCGAGCAGGTCGAGCAGGCGCACACCACGCCACTGAGCATTGCCAGTCAGGTCGCCGCCAACAGGATTGCTGATGCAACTGAGAGTCACGTACTGCGCTGCCGCTGGCAACCCCTTGACCGCCGCTAGGTCGAGGCTGTACGGCTTGTCCACCAGCCCGTCAACGGTCAATATCCAACTGCGGCTATCTACTACCGGGTCGAGGAAGTTCTTGGAGATTTTGTAGAATTGGTCGGTGGCGGTCACTTCGGCGACCTCACCTACTGGCCCGCTAGTTACTGGCCCGCCCGCCACGTATCGCCACGCTCCCCAGCCAACAACGAACGCCCCTGCGACATAAGCAGCCCGTTGCAGGAGAACACGCCGCTGCGGATTAGGTGCAAGAGCAGGAGCAGTCTGGTAGAGGCGGCTGGCGATGCGGTTTTGCAAGCTGATGTGAAAGAGGAAGGTCAGCACGATGCCGTAGCTGAGGTAGAGGGGTAGTGAAAACAAGGGAAAGAGCGGCAAGCCGCTGAATGTTTCGCTGCCAAAGAAGCCCCAGCCGAGCAGCGGCACGACCACACCCATCACCACCAGCCAGATCGCCCCACCAAAAGCCAGGGCGTTGCGCCACAGCCTGCCTTCGCTGAACGCCTGAGCGGGATAGCTATCCTTCGCTGGGACAGCCCGGCTGTCGGTGCCAAACAGGCGGTTGTAGAGCAGGCCCAGCAAACCCCCCACCACTAGCGTCTGCACCAGCACCATCACCAGCAGGGTGCCGCGCTTGGCAACCCCCTGGAAGGTATCGATGATGCTGCTGACCGCTTGACCGCCCAGGAGGGTGCGCAGCCGCTCAAAGACCAGTTCTGGCAGGCTTTGCAGCCCCGCCAACCGCAGCAGCAGCATCAGGAAACCAAAAGCCACTGCCGCAATTACTCCACTACGGAAGGCCAGCCAGCCCACCTCGCGCCTGCTCAAAGTTGTGCCGCCAATATTGATCACTTGGTCACCCCCATTTCTCAGCCCCCATAGTGCCAGCCGCTATCTGCCAGCCTGATCGCTTCACCAGGGCGGTGTACGCCTGCACCAACCACTTCACCAATGTAGAAGGTATGGTCGCCAGTAGCAATCGCCTGCACCACCCGGCACTCGAACCAGGAGAGAGCCTCCTTGAGGATCGGTGCGCCAGTGCTGGCTGTATAATAGTCACTCGCACCCTCTGCGCTACCCAACTTCACGCCCACACGCCGATGCGGTTTGATGAAGCGGGTCAGCAAACCCTTGCCGTCCTGCCCGATCAGGTTGACGCTGAACACCCCCCCAGCGTCGATCAGTTGGCGGCTGTACGAGCTGTTCTGGCACGCAATACCAACCAGCGGTGGGTCGAACGAAAGTTGGGTCAGCCAATTGAGGGTCATGCCGTTGATCTCGTCACCTGCCGCCGAGCCAACCACGTAGAGGCCGTAGCTGATCTGGTTGAGGGCAGTACCCTTTGCTTCTTCATCCATTACCCGACTCCCCCTGGCTAAACCAAAAGAGCAAGCGGCTTGCCTGCTCCCATTGTACATCATGCGCTCAGTGGCTGCCAGCAGCCCAACGATACTCTCTGCAACCGACTACTATCAAGGAGCGAAGATCGCAGCGAGGTAGGGCGTGGCTGCGGTGGTGTAGAACCCCCACACTGTCAGCTCCACCAGCCAGCTTTGGCCGCCCGCCAGCCCTCAATGACCAGCCCACTCACCAGCGGCCATCTGCTGGCGCATAGGGACGACGAGCGGGGTCGGCGACTTGCGGTGGGTGCGAATTACTAGCGGGGTCGGCACCGCCTCTACACCACAGCTAGAGGCCGCCACCTCGCCTTCAGCCACGTAGTTCTCGTCCAGTACCTCAGCGTAGAGCGCATCGATCCGCATTGCGATCTGCGCCCAGGCGTAGAGGTGGGCGTGGCTAGATGCTTGCTGGCCCAGTTCGGCCCGTAGCAGCGGGCTGTCCAGCACCCGATGGATCGCCTCGGCCCAGGCGTTTACGTCGTCGTGGGCCAGGAGATAGCCAGTCTGCCCGTCGCGCACGGTGTAAGCCAGACCACCGACGCGGCTGGCGATTACCGGCGTACCACTCGCCATTGCCTCGACCGCCACCATACCGAACGACTCGTAGCGGCTAGGCATCAGCACCACGTCTGCACTAGCATAGTAGTCGCGCAGCTTCTCCTGCGGCTGCGCGCCAACAAAGCTGATCCGGTCGCAGATACCAAGGTCGGCGGCTAGATATTGCAGGCGCAGCATCTCTGCGTCCAGCACCGCCTTGCTAGTATCCACGTCGCCACCAACAACCAGAAGTTTGACCATCTCGCCGACCGCATCTTCTGTCTCAGCCAGCTTGTGGACGGCACGGAGCAACGTCTCCACCCCCTTGAGCGGCTCGATCCGCCCGACAAAGAGGGCATAGCGAGCGATAGAGCTAACATCCAACCGCCTACGGGCCGCTCGCCGCTCGGCAGCAGTCATCGGGTGAAACATCTCGGTGTCCACGCCGCAAGGTACTGTTCGCACCTTCTTCGACGAAGCACCATAGTACCAGATCAGGTGCGCCTTCTCAGTCGGGGTCGGGGCGATCAGGCGATCCACTTGCCGCACTACTTCTTCTTCGCCGCGGATGCGCTGGTCAACCTCGCGCTCCTGTACGGTCTGCGCCACGCCGTTCTTCAGCTTGCCGAGGGTGTGGAACATCTGCAAGACTGGCACCCTCCGCCCCGCCCGCAACCACTTTTCGCGCAAGCGGATACCTACCAGGCCGCTAAGCCAATAGTGGGCGTGGATTACATCATAGTCGCCGCCCTCTGCCAGGCGCAGTGCCTCCACGCCCGCCACGAACTGATCCAGGTGGTTGTAGACCTTGTTCTTGTCGTAGGCACCACGCGGCCCAGCCTCGATCTGGATCACCCGCACCCCCGGCACGAACTGGGTAATCTGCGACTGGCTACTATCCTGCCAGCGAGTAAAGATATCTACTTCGTGGCCCAGCTTCGCCAATTCCTTGCTCAGGTCGCGCACATAAACGTTCATGCCGCCCGTCTCTTTGCCACCAAGTGCAGCAAGCGGGCTGGTGTGTACGCTCAACATCGCTACTCTAGCCATTGTTTTTCTCCACAATCACATTAAAGACTTCGCTGTTCACGGCACCGAGGTCATATTTGTAACGCTCAGTACCTTGCATGAAATCGAACCGCTTGTAACCTTGTTCGGTCACATCCTTGATAAAGTAGGCGGCAAGTAGCAGGCCAACGCTGTACTCGCGGTATTCCGGGTCATAGCCAGTGTTGTAGAGGTAGATCACCTCATCGCGGTCGAAGGCCAGGTACGAGGCGATCCGCTTGCCACCCACGCTCAGATAGTTGAGGCGCAGCCAGCCCACATCGGCAAGGGCAGCGGCCAGGTCGGTGAAGTAGGCAGCCATTGGCTCAGTCATGAACTGCTGCTTGACCCCGGCGGCCAGGCGGTTGAGGCGAAAGAAGTCGGCCAGGTCGCCCACGATTGCGGCAGGGGGGACAGTGCTGTACTGGTAGTCGGGGAAAGCAGTCTCAAAGCGGCGGGTTTTGCGGCGCAATTCGTGGCGATCCTTCTTGTTGATCGCCGCCACGTGCGTCTCAAAGTTGCGGTCGGTGGGTAGCTCAATGTAGGGAGCTTTGTCTTCTTCAACCTCACGCACCGTGTAGCCCTGCACCTTCGCCCAATCGGGTAGCAGGGCGCGGGTGACGGAGGCGGCGGGAAGATTGTGCAGATCGAGGCTATCCCACTCTGCCGCGTGCTGCTCAAGGTACTGGCCGACGGCCTGCCAGACAGCAGGCGCATCAGCAGGCTGGCAGATAACATCTACGTAGTCGGAGACATCCACGCCGCCCACCAGGCGGACGATCCGTTGGCCGCTGCCACCAGGCTGACGGTCTGTCTCGTTGTCGGTAAGCTCACCGCTGAAGATGTAGAGCGGGGCAATGCCCTTCAGCACTCCACCCTCACGCAAGGTCAGGATGTGAGCATCGTAGTTGCTACCGAAGTGTTGCCACCAGACGTTCTGGTACTGCCAGGACATGAATATGCCGGGGATAGCAGCCTCGGCAAGCAGTGCATTCCATTCCTCAGCAACCCCAGCTAGCTCTCCGAAGCTACAACACGAGACCTCCATGCCCCCTCCTTGACCTTGCCTAATTGATACTATAATGATACCGCATTGCTCCTGCTTTGTCCATAAGCTGTTCGTATGAATTGCCCAACCAAATGGGCTATGCAGCCACGAAACAGAGGCAAGTAGCGAACCACCAGCGGGTGCAGGCAGCAAAAATCCGCCGACAAAAGCAGCGGATTGTGGTATCCCGGCTGGGATTTGAACCCAGAGTCTCACACTTAGGAGGCGTGCGCTTTATCCAGTTAAGCTACCGAGACGAGCAGGCATGGACATTATACCCTAAGCCAGCCTGGTTTGACAAGTGGAGCGATGTGTTAAAAACTTCACAAACTATCTGTTAAATGTCTAACACACACTAACTGAACCATCGGGTATGATAAGGGTGTAGCAAGTGGCTACGCAAGGCAAGAGCCAAAGCCTCCAGAGAGGCACAAAGGAAAGAAAAGCGATGAGTAACTTTTTGAAGGGCCTGTTCCACAAGACCAACCGCAAGCAGCAGGCGAACCTGAGCGGCTACCCCTACCGCCACATCAGCCCCGACACGCACCAGAACATGACCATGCCACAGGGCCAGGGCAACGTAATGCAACTGCCCACCGGCTTCAGCCGCGACCCGCACTTTGAGCAGATGAGCTGGATTCGCCGTTAACTGGCAGCCCCTCGCTTGCTAGCCCACATTGGGCCAGGCACAAGCTCCTCCTCAACAAGAGCGACCCACCCCCCTACCAGGGGTGGGCCGCTCTCTTGCTGCCCCAAAGAGAAGGACGAGCCTCGTTAGAAGCTGCCCTGAGGCGCAGTTGGGATTACGCGCTCTTGCGCTCGCGCTCCTTGAAGGCGGTGTAATCGATGTCGGGGAACAGGTT
>Ga0209724_1000757_pt1 | contig 30706 bp, 23 predicted proteins | sample grotaG_FD_184143 | JGI IMG/M metagenome (GOLD analysis project Ga0209724, IMG submission 184143) | Glacier valley bacterial and archeal communities from Borup Fiord, Nunavut, Canada, to study Microbial Dark Matter (Phase II) -... | ecosystem: Environmental > Aquatic > Freshwater > Ice > Glacier ...
CATGTATTATTGAACTTCGTTTTTTATTTATCCGGTCGCAAAGATTGGAATAATTTAGTCGGAAAAAAATGGCTTAAAAAGTTGCATTTTTCTATGATTTTAATATCCAGTTTATTGAGGCCTAAAATTTTTTATTAAAAATGTAATATGCTCATTTGTAATTAGTTATACTATATTTATTTGCAAGCATTTGATTCATTGTGTATTGATGAAAACAATTTCCAACAAAATTTTTACGAATTTAATACTTCAGAATTGGACATCGAATACAGACAAAATATCTCATTCGGGTGGTCTAAAAGTAAGTAAAAAACGATACGAAAAAAACTAATTTTTGTTTGTTTTTAGCGCATTTTTTAAACTTATTTCTTTTCCATTTTTGTAACACTTTAAAAATGCCTCAGGAAAAGCACGTTGGATCTTATTTAGATTCATTATAACTTTATCATAAGAAGATTCTTGCGGTGTAACATAGAAATATCTGTTGCCTGATTTTATTTCGGAAATCTCTTCAATCCCTTGAAACATAGGGGAGGAGAGGCTTACTGGATTCTCCGAAGCGTATACCTGAATCCTAAATGTAATATTATCAGCAAATTGCTTGTCTGTAGGCGAGGAAACATAAACTTCCTTGCCAAGATCAATAGCAGAGAAATGAATATATTTCTTCGGATTAAGGCGAAAATCGACCAATAAACGATTCAGACTTTCACTTGTTTGGTTAAGATTTTGGTACAATCTCGGATCATTGACTAACAGTCCGAGGCTGCCGTTTGCAGTATCAATTTTACTTAAAATAGTCTGAAGATTAGCAACTGAGCCATTCAAATGGTCAATTGTGCCTTTGATCTCCATTTTTGTAAGCGAATCGCTGAAAGAGGAGAAATTGTCCATGATGTGCCCAAGTTTTGCTGAGTTGGTTCTCAAATTGCCTGTTACTTCGCTTAGGTTCGAAATGGTTGACGAGAGATTCTTTTTTTGATCGGTAACTACTTCGTTCAGATTACCCGAAATCTTTTCGAGATTTGTCATCGTAAGATTGATCTGCCTTAAACTTTCGGAAATATTGTGCTGTGAATCGCCGCTAAGGATTTTTGATACGGCAGTGACGATGGAGTCAAGATTCTCAATCATTCTTTCCGCTTTTGCCTTAAGTGGCGCAATTTGCTCATTCACCTGTTGCATAATGTCGGCTTCCATTTTAGTCGCCAGTGTGTCGTTTGCATGCAAGAGCATATCCGATTTTCCCAAATTAAGTTTTACGACTTTGGATCCAAGCAAATCACTGCTGGCAATTTCGGCCGAAGTTCCCTTTGGGAGCGGAAAGTCGTTGTGAATGGCAATCTTAACAATTAAATCTCCTGATAAATCTTCTGAAAAATAAATTTCTCTTACATAACCGACTTTTAATCCGTTCAAGGTTACTAACGTGGTTGCTGTTAGACCGCCAACATTTTTATAGCGGGCATAAAAAACTTTTTCTGTCCTGAATATATCTCTTCCTTTGAGGAAGTTAATGCCCCAGATTAAGAGTGTGAGACAGACAATAACCAAAATTCCGATTTTTGATGTTTTTGTAAGCTTCATTTCAGGACATTTTTCAATTTATTAACGAATATACGAAGGAATATGGTTATAAAAAAGTGTAACACTATCGGCCGTTATTCATTGCCTCCTTCATCGGAATTGGTTGTCCGTTTTTGAAAGCAACAATAAAGGCATCGGGAACTTTAGGTCTGATTGCAGACAGATTTTGCTTGGCTTTCGAAAGATGTTTTGTTTCAAGGCAATAGTATTTGTAGTAGCCTGCTATTTTGATTTCTGAAATATCATCGATCCCTTTAAATGTACTTGACTTGAGCGATAGTTTTTTAGGTGAAGCTGAAAGTTGAATAGCGAAAGTGATTTGATCCGCTTTTTGTATGGGTTGCTCAGCCTCTTCCTGCACTGGGTAAAGGTTTTTATTTTCCTTTATATCTTGCTGACGAGTATGGGCTTCATTCTTAGGTTCTTCGATTTTTTGTGGTAAAGGAGTTGTATCTCTGTTTTCTCTTGTCTCTGTTTTCGATTCGCCAGAGGAAAGGTTCAGACGCGATTCATATTTTTCCTTATAATCTTTAAACGAATTGAAGATAGATAAAGCAAGCGTCTCTCTTCCATCATCGGTCATCAGGTAATTTGCTTCAGATTGATTACTCAGGTAGCCTGTTTCAATCAGAACTCCGGGCATCGCCGTTTCGCGTAAAACCAAAAAACCTGCCTGTCTTACATCACGACTGGCTCTTTGGGCATGTTGACGAAATGAATTCTGCAGGATTCCGGCAAATGCAACACTTTGATCGATATGGGTATTCTGTATCAATTCGAACATGATATACGACTCTGATAAATTTGGATCAAAACCTTCGTAACGGGTGGAGTGATCCTTTTCAAGCAAAATAACACTGTTTTCTTTTTTTGCCACATTCAGGTTGTCTTCTGTGCGGTGAAGTCCTAAAACGTAGGTTTCTGTCCCTTTAACAGCGGGTGAAGCACAATAGTTGGCATGGATAGAGATAAAAAGATCGGCATTGTTCTTATTTGCGATAACCGAGCGTTCGAAAAGGGGGACAAATACATCAGTACTACGCGTATATATGACTCGTACATTCGGTAGTTTATCTTTTATTAAATTACCAAGTCTTATCGCGATTCCGAGGACAATATCTTTTTCACGCGCTTTTCCTACCACTGCTCCCGGATCTTTACCACCGTGACCAGCATCAATTACCACCGTTTCGAGACCTTTTGGTGCTTTATTCCGGGCATATAATGGGTTGATAAGTAATATAATAACGATCAATACGAATAGCCTGTAAACGTGATTGGCGATACAGCCTTTAAGTGTGTCAAACTTTTTCATGGGCGTAATATAGGGATTTGTGGTGAAGGTCGAATTGTTCATCAAAAAATAATTAAAGCATTCGTGCAATAAAATAATCCAGCGCAGACACAAACTGCGAACTTGGTTTTTTAACAAAATCATCGCTGAATATATGATACAAAAATAGAAGATTAAATTATTTTTTCAGGGTGTAAGTTTCTCTAAATGGATTTTTTACTTTTGCGATATGCAATTCGTTGCAGTTATGTTAGATTTAACTTGATTAGGAAAATTTTGAGCAAGTTGCGATTTTTATCTTCCCTTGGGGCGATCCTGTTCCTGGTTTATGGAACTATTTTTGGGCAAACGCTTGAAAGTAAAAGGTCCGTTGTTGTTGAAAAACAGCGTGTTTTGAATAGGCAAGAAATGAATAAACCCTATTTGGAAATACCGGACAGCATTCGTATTTCGAAAAATGATTCACTTGCATCCGATAGTATTACCACGGATGAAACTGCTGGCTTCGATGCTGAGGTGGAGTATACTGCCGATGGCTATATTACCCTGATACAGAATAGTTCAGGTAATAAAATTATCATGTCAAAAAATGCGCAGGTTAAATATAAAGATATTGACCTGAAAGCGGACTATATTGAGCTGAACAGGGATAGCAATCTGATTTATGCCGTTGGAAAGCCAGATTCAACGGGCGCAATTGCAGGCAAACCGATTTTTAAACAGGGTGATCAGGAGTTTCAAGCCGATGAAGTAAGGTATAATTACAAAACTAAAAAGGGAATTGTTACGGGCGTTGTAACCGAGCAGGAGGGTGGTTTTGTACATAGCGGACGGACAAAACTGATTAACGATTCAACTTATTGCCTGCGAAATGGCAAATATACGACCTGTGATGCCGAACATCCGCATTTCTGGCTCGAGATGACCAAGGCAAAGGTATTGTCAAACAAAAAAATTGTAACCGGGCCTGCTTATCTCGTTGTTGAAGATCTTCCACTCTACTTTATATTTGTCCCTTTCGGTTTTTTTCCGAATTCACCCAAATACTCATCGGGTTTATTGATGCCATCGTATGGTGATGAAGTCAATCGTGGCTTTTTCTTACGTGATATAGGATATTACTGGGCTGCAAATGATTATTTCGACGCATCGGTAAAAGGTGATCTCTATTCCAAAGGATCAAGAGGAATTAAACTGCATACCAATTACCGGCTTCGGTATAAGTTTAGCGGTGCTTTTGACTTGCAATATTATAAGAATGTATTTGGAGATAAGGGTTTGCCTGATTATAAAACGCAAAATGATTTTGCTGTTACGTGGAGTCACTCCATGGATTCGAAGTCAAGTCCAACCCAGACTTTCAGTGCGAGTGTGAACTTTTCGACAAGTTCATTCGACCAGAATAACTCGTATACAACAGAAAATTACCTTACGAATACGAAACAATCAAGTATATCGTATTCTAAACGCTGGGAGAACTCTCCCTTCAATCTTTCTGCAAATATGCGGCATTCTCAAAACAGCCGCGACACAACTATTAGTCTAACGCTTCCTCAGATGACTTTCAATATGTCGAGGATATATCCTTTCAAATCGAAATTACGAATAGGTAAGGAGAAATGGTACGAGAAAATTGGGGTGAGCTATTCGATGGATATGCAAAATACGATCAACACCAAAGAGAATAAATTGATGGGCGCATCCCTTACGAAGGACTGGCAAAATGGTATTAAGCACACTATTCCTGTCAGCACTTCTTTTAAAGCATTGAAATATATAACTGTTAGTCCTTCCGTCAATTATAATGAGCGGTGGTACACGCAGCAAATCAGAAAGAAGTATAATGAAGTAACCAAACATTCGGAGGTTTCAGACACACTCTACGGATTTACACGTGATTACGATTATTCTGTTAGTGTTGGTACCTCTACGAAAATTTATGGAAACTTTGTACCCTTAAATCCAAAATCAAGCATTAAAGGGATCAGGCACGTAATGACACCCAGTATTAGCTTTAGTCTTCGGCCTGATTTCAGCAATCCAAACTTCGGAATGTATGGAACCGTCGTCGATTATTATGACGAAAAAGGGGTCCCCGTTATTTTGCGATATCCTTATCACGAAGGTGCTATATTTGGAACCGCAGGTGCCGGAAAATCGGGATCTATAGGATTTAGCTTGGGTAATACACTTGAAATGAAGAAGGTTAATACAAAGGATACGACTGCAACCAAAGAAGCCTACACTAAGGTTAAACTTCTTGATCAGTTATCGATTGGCGGATCGTATAATCTTGCTGCTGACTCACTAAATCTTTCAAACATTACGATTTCTGCACGTACAAAGGTTGCCGGTGTCGATCTTAACTTTGGTGCAATCCTCGATCCTTATGCGATGCAGGATGGCCGTCTGATCAACCAGTTTGAGTTTTCGCGTAACGGCAGGCTTGCACGTTTAACCAGTGCAAATATGTCTTTCGGACTTTCGTTCAAATCAAAAGAGGGAAAAGAAAAGGAGAAAGAGGAAGAGAATTTAACACCTGAACAGAAAACTGAACTTGATCAGAAAATACTTCGGCAGCGGACTGGTGACATTCCCGAATATGCCGATTTTAGTGTTCCATGGGATCTTTCTTTCAATTATAGTTTCAGATACAGCAAACCTGATCCTATGTTATCATCAGTGATTACTCAAACGGTTGATTTCAACGGCAATGTAAGCCTTACAAAACAATGGAAAGTTGGTTTTTCTTCCGGTCTCGATGTTCAAAAACTTCAGGTTACTTTTACTCAATTCAATATTTTCAGAGATTTGCATTGTATGCAGATGTCGTTAAACCTGGTCCCTTTCGGTTACCGTCAGAGTTACAGTTTTACCATCAGGGCAACTTCTACTTTATTGCAGGATTTAAAACTGAGTAAACGACAGAGTTCATACGACAATGGTAACTATTAATTTGAAACTTGAAATGTTAGTTTCGACCTTGTTTAAATAGCCGGTGATTTTTGGCAATTTTTTACTTACAAAAAAATCGCGCACCACTCATTAAACCGTGCAACATTTTTATTTCCATATTTCAGCATCGATTTTCGGACATCATTCACCGATTTCTCGTGAAACAGATCTCCGCTTTTGGAAAAAAACTTATCGGCAAAACAAATGATCTGCTCTTCAACAGACACTGGCATATAATCGCGTAAAGGAAGGGGAAGCTTATTGGCAATGATCTCCTCGGTTGTTATTCCAACTCCGGTATGTCTTTCACAAACCAGTCCATGCTCGGGGTAACCTTCGGCAACCAGCAACTCACAGCCCAGATAGCCATGGCACAGGTAAGGAAATTCACCAAAACAATACAGATCGGGTGCATTTGTTTTAAAGATACCAATGTCGTGCAACATGGATGCCTCTTCGATAAATTTACGATCGGGAAGTAACTCTTTGTGATTATGAGCAATTTTCAAAGCCTTTTCCGTCACCATATTGGAATGGCTGACCAGGATCTGATAAGCTTTAGATCTTGGTTTATAATACTTTGCAATAATCTCCAAAGGTTTCATAGGCGAAGATTTTGTTGTAAAAATAGTTTTTTTAAGAACTCAATCGCTGATTGTAACTGATTATTACGATGAAATACAACAATTGTTCAATATTTTGCAAATAGTATACCTACAAATAACTCATTAAAGCTAATTTTAGGCTCAATTTTGAATGAAGTATAATGAGTCAGATAATTGAAACGGCACCACGTGCTTTCCGCAATGGAATTGAATCGTTAAAAAAAGGGAAAGAAGAAAAAGGTGTAAAAAGAATCGAATCTTCGCATAACGACGGTTTTAAACCTGCAATGGTCTTCCTCGATATTTATCGAAGTGAAAAAGATATCAATCAGTCGGTTATTATTTTCGAAGAACTGATGGAAAAAGGATATTCCGGTGCCACGCTGGCTATTGGAAAGAAGTATTACGAAGGAAACAACCGGCAACTCTCACATGAAGAATCGGTAAAGTGGTTTCTGGAATCGGCACGCGAAGGCGGGGTAGAGGCCTGTAATTATATAGGAGAGATGCGCGAAAACGGGAACGGACTTCCTGTTGATCTCAATAAAGCATGGGAGTGGTACGAACGTGGTGCACAACGGGGAGATATTATTGCGAAATACAATTTTGGTCGCCTATTGCGAACTGGCGATGGCGGATATAAAGATTTGAACGAAGCCGTTGACAACTGGTATGAATCGGCAAAAGGCGGGTATGCTCCAGCGATGTTTAAAGTCGGTGAAATTTTCGAACAGGGCCTAACTGTTCCCGTTAAGCTGACAAAAGCTTTCGACTGGTATTTAAAGGCAGCTAAAGGTGACAATGTTCCGGCCTTTGAAAAAGTTGGTCTGTGTTTGTGTGAAGGAAAGGGTACCGAAAAAAATGAAGCTGAAGCTTTCACCTGGTTTTCGAAAATGGAAGGGACTATTCCATCGGAAGTGGCACTTGCACTTGGAAAAATGTATTTCAAAGGTATTGGAACTGAAAAAGATGTTATTAAAGCAAAGGAGTATCTTGAACAAGCAGCCAATTCCGATTATGTTGAAGCAATTTTCCTGATGGGAAGATTGCTGGATGAAACGGGCGATAACGCTGCTGCTGACTGGTATCAGCGGGCGGCTGACAAAGGAAGTGCTGATGCCCAAGATGTGCTTGCCAGTTTATATTTAAAGAAATCGGATGCTGAAGGTGTCGATTGGCTCAAGAAGGCCGCGGCAACTGAAAGTCCTGAGGCGATGTTCCGCCTGGCACAGAAATACGAAATTGGCGATGAAGTCGAGTCAAACAACAAAATATCAGTAGATTATTACAGACGTGCTGCCGAGAAGGGGGTTATTGAAGCTCAATTTAAATATGCAAGTATTCTTCTTACCGGTGAAATGACCACAAAGGACAATCAATCGGCGGCCGACTACTTTAAACGTGCGGCAGAAGCGGGTCATCCGCGGGCAAATTACCTGGTGGGAATTATTCATGAGAAAAGTCTGGCTTACTGGTCAGAGAAGGAGAAAGCTTTTGAATGGTTTTTAAAAGCAGCAGAACTTGATGTTCCTGGTGCGATGTTCAGGGTAGGCGTTTATTACGAAAATGGCATCACAAAGGATCAGAATACAGACGAAGCTTTCAAGTGGTACCAGAAAGCGGCCAATGCAGGCTATCCCAAGGCAGTTTTTAACCTTGGTGTAATGTACGAATCGGGCAAAGGAATTAGTCAAAATATGAGGATGGCTGTTCAGCAATACGAAATAGCCGCAGGGCTTGGTGTTGCAGAGGCAATGAATAACTTGGGGAATGCTTATCATCAGGGAAAGGGAACCGATGTAAATCCTTCTGAAGCAGTTAAATGGTATTCTAAGGCGGACGAGGCTGGATTCTATCTCGGAACCTATAATCTTGGCGTGATGCACTATTTTGGCGACGCTGGCGGGAAAGATTTTGTCAAAGCTTTCGAATGTTTTAAAAAAGCTTCTGAAGCTGGTTATGCGCAGGCACAATACAACCTTGCCGGCATGTACTATTTCGGCGAAGGAACTGAAAAGGAACCCAACGAAGCTTTTAACTATTATTCAAAATCTGCGGAGAATGGTTTTACGGATGCCTGGAAGAATTTAGGTGATATGTATTTAAATGGCGATGGCGTTCAGAAAAATATAGACAAAGCCATCACAAGTTTTGAAAAGGCGGCGGAAGCCGGCGATGATGAGGCTCGCTACGAACTGGGCCGGGTTCTTTTCACTACTCATGGTTATCAGGATTTTACGAAAGCAGTACTTCACCTGACCGCTGCCGCTGAAAACAGTTTTGCGCCGGCCTATAATCTATTAGGTGTTATATTGGTCTCTAAGAAACTCTCCGAACGCGATCCTGCGGCAGCCTGGACCTGGTTCGAAAAAGGGGCTGACGATGGAATCAGTGTCGCAAAATTGAATAAAGCCACCTATTTAAAACGGGGAGAGAACGGTGTTGTCGATTTTCAGAAAGCTTATGAAATTCTCGATTCACTTGAGCAGGAAGATCAGGATGAGATAGCAGCCTATTTACTTGCATTATTAGTTCTTTCGGCAGAATGTGAAGTCAAAGATCCGGCCATAGCGCGTAAATATCTTGAATTATCATCTGAGAAGGGTTGGAAACCTGCTGATAAATTATTGGATAATAATGATTTATTCACAGGACCTGCTGTTTTAAATTTCTGGGAGGATTACATTTTGGAGGTTCAGGAGGATTAACATTTTTGCTCGATATAAATTGTAAATCAAATCATTAAATCTTTTATTTATGAAATTCAAATCAGCTTTTGCATTTTTACTATTGTTCTCTTTGTTTTTATCAGGCGTAAATGCCCAGACCGCAAAACCGGGTAAAGTTCTGCGTCATATCGTGATGTTTAAGTTTAGCGATAGTGCCACGCCGGCAAATATTCAGAAAATTGAAGAGGCGTTTGCTAAACTACCGCAAAAAATCGATGGTATCCAAAGTTTTGAATGGGGAATCAATTCAAGTCCGGAAGGAATGAATCAGGGACTAACACACTGTTTTCTATTGACCTTTACTTCCGACAAGGATCGTGATGCCTATCTTATTCATCCTGCGCATAAAGAGTTCGGGAAAATTTTAGGACCTTATCTTGATAAGGTAACCGTATTGGATTTTTGGGAGAAATAAGGGGGCTGAATTAGGATTTGCTGGATTTAAGGATTGCAAGATTTGCTTGTTTAAAAGCATATTTTATTAATCAAACAATTTGAGGATGCGAATTATCCCATCCCTTTGCCGGACCCTATTGATGCCATAAAGATGAAAATGGAAGAAAATGGTTTAAAGAATAAAGATTTGGTTGGAAAAGTAGGAAGCAAAGGATATGTTTCTGCACTTTTAAACAAGCGAAAACCATTGACATTGGAAGTGGCTAAGCTTTTTCATCAGGAGTTTCATATTCCAGCTGAAATATTGCTTTCGTAAAAACTTAGATTTGCTGATTATTTTATTGATGTAACTACTTAATATATTTGCCTTAAGTTATTTGTATAACAGGGCATGGAAGTAAATAAAGGTAATGTAGCAAAGAATAGAACAAGGCATGGAATTTAATTAATTCTATGCCCTGTTCTGTTTTGATGAGGGGTACCGACGCAGATCAGTTTCCCTTTGTCTTTTTAATCCAGTTCAACGCATTTACAAAAGCCTCCATCCATGGTGTTACCTGATCATCTTTACGGTCAGCAGGATAATTAGCCCATTGCCAAGGATATATTGCCCTTTCAATATGGGGCATCATCGCCAGGTGACGGCCATCTTCCGAACAAATAGCTGCAGTATCGAAATCAGATCCGTTGGGATTGCCCGGATAGTTGCTGTAAGAGAATTTAACCGGAATCTGGTATTTTTCTTCTGCAAAAGGCATTACAAATTTTCCTTCGCCGTGTGCTACCCAGACTCCAAGGCTTTTACCGGCAAGTGATCTAAACATAACCGATTGATTTTCCTGAACATCAACACTCACAAAGCAGGACTCAAATTTATGTGAATCGTTATGAGCCATTTTGATGCTTTCGGAGTGACCCGGATTCACCAGATCAAGTTCAACCATCAGTTGACAACCGTTGCAAATTCCCAAACTTAAGGTATCGGACCTTTTATAGAAATTTTCAAGCGCAGTTTTTGCTTTTTCATTGCATCTGAAGGCTCCAGCCCATCCTTTGGCAGAGCCAAGTACGTCGGAGTTGGAGAATCCACCTACAAAAACGATCAGGCTCAGTTCTTCGAGTGTCTCACGTCCGGTGATCAGGTCGGTCATATGGACGTCCTTCACATCGAATCCTGCAAGGTACATGCTCCAGGCCATCTCACGGTCACCGTTGCTGCCCTTTTCACGGATAATGGCTGCTTTTATGCCGGAAGATAGACGACGTTTGGGATCTATTCCCAAATCGTTGAACTTGCCTGTAAATGAGCCAAAATTGAATTTCAGTGCGTTCTTTTTATAGTTTTTAAAACGTTCCAGTGCCAGTTTTTCACCACTTTGCCTGCGGTCTAACAGGTAAGACGGTTTGAACCATTTATCCCGTAATGAATCAATGTCAAATTTAAATTTGTCATTGCCATTGACGACATTTATTTCGCGGCTGGTTGTAGGATTTCCAACCTTTACAAATGCTATTCCATTGACATTTAAAGCCTTTTCAAACTCTGAAAAATCTTTTGGCTGAACCACAATACCCGGGTTTTCGCTGAACAACGCTTTAGCGCTGTCTGCTTCTTTCAACCCGGTTAAGTTCACATCAATTCCACCTTCATTTTGGGCAAAGCACATTTCGAGAAGTGTGGTTAAAATACCTCCTGAAGAGATATCATGACCTGCAAGAATTGATTGATCTTCAATTAAATTCTGAATGGAATTAAATGCTTTTGCAAAATAAGCTGCATCGGTTACAGTTGGTGTGTTTTCACCCAATTGACTTAACGTTTGAGCAAAAGAGCTGCCACCAAGTGATTTGGGAGCTTTTGAGAAGTCGATGTAAAACAAGGGTTTTGATGGGTCTACTACCAGAACCGGTTCAACAACTTTGCGAATGTCAGAAACTTCGCCGGAAGCTGAAATAATAACCGTTCCGGGAGCATAAACTACATCATTTTTATATTTCTGGGTCATCGAAAGCGAATCTTTTCCTGTAGGAATGTTGACTCCCAAAGCGCAGGCAAAGATGGAACAAGCTTCTGCACCACTATAAAGGCGAAAATTTTCACCCTGATTTTTAGCAGGCCACATCCAGTTGGCTGAAAGCGAAATCCCTTTAATCCCGTGTGTGAGTGGCGCCCAGATTATATTTGTAAGCGATTCGGCAATCGAAAGAATGGAACCGTTGGCGGCATCAATCAAACCTGCGACCGGTGCATGACCAAGCGAGGTTGCAATTCCTTTCACGCCTTGATAATCAATTGCTACAACTCCCAGGTTATTAAGCGGAAGCTGTAACTTACCGGCGCATTGCTGTTTGGCAACTTTCCCGGTAACCGAACGGTCGACTTTATTCGTGAGCCAATCTTTACAGCCCACAGATTCAAGTTGCAAAACCTGTTCTATGTATTTGTTAATTTGCGACTGATCGTATTTTAGCTCCGAAAAGGTGGCCACTTTTGAATCATCCTCCAAAACAGTTTTCGGTGGTTTTCCAAACATATAGGCAAGTTCCCAGTTAATAGGTTTATCACCAGTTTTTCGGTTTACGAATGTGAATTTGTGGTTGCCCGTTGTTTCGCCGATCACATAAACCGGTGAGCGTTCGCGTTCTGCAATGCGTGTGATCAGTTCAATATTTTCACCGCCCGTAACAAAACCCATCCGCTCCTGCGATTCGTTGCCGACTATCTCTTTGGCAGAAAGGGTAGGGTCCCCAACAGGTAATTGGTCAATATAAATTTCTCCGCCAGTCTCTTCTACAAGCTCCGACAAACAGTTTAAATGTCCGCCTGCGCCGTGGTCATGGATCGAAATAATCGGATTATTGCCCGATTCTGCAAGTGCCCTGATCGTATTGTAAGCTCTTTTCTGCATCTCAGGATTTGCACGCTGAACTGCATTTAGTTCGATATGACTCTCAAATTCACCAGTATCAACTGACGATACAGCTCCGCCTCCCATTCCAATCCGGTAATTATCGCCACCTAACAAAACGACTTTATCGCCCACCCCGGGAACACTTTTCAGGCAATCTTCGCCACGCGCATAACCGATACCACCGGCTTGCATGATTACCTTGTCGTAACCAAATTTCTTCTGGTTTTCGAAATGTTCAAAGGTTAAAACGGAGCCATTAATAAGTGGTTGACCGAATTTATTTCCAAAATCTGAGGCTCCGTTTGATGCTTTGATTAAAATCTCTTCGGGTGTCTGATACAACCATGGACGTGGTTCTGTTGCATCTTCCCATGACCGACCCTCTTCGTCATTTCTTGAATAAGCGGTCATATAAACAGCCGTTCCGGCAATTGGAAAGCTTCCTTTGCCACCGGCCATCCTGTCACGGATTTCACCGCCGCTTCCAGTTGCTGCACCATTAAATGGTTCAACAGTAGTCGGAAAATTATGAGTCTCAGCTTTAAGTGAAAGAACAGTTTGAATATCAGTTACCTGGAAGTAATCTGGTTTATCCTGCGTGATCGGTGCAAACTGTTCGGAATCAGGTCCCTTACTAAAGGAGCAATTATCTTTATAGGCTGAAAGAATTGTATTTGGATTGACCTTTGTGGTTTCCTTGATTAGTTGAAAAAGTGTTGAAGGTTTTTCTACGCCATCAATTATGAAATTTCCGTTAAATATTTTGTGCCGGCAATGTTCCGAGTTGACCTGCGAAAATCCAAAAACTTCACTGTCAGTTAATTTGCGGCTTAATTTTTTTGAAACTTCGTTCAGGTAATTGATCTCATCCTCACTTAAAGCCAATCCTTCCTGACTGCTATAAGTGGCAATATCTTCAATGTAAAGGATTGGTTCCGGCTGGTGATAAATTGTGAATATTTCCTGGTTAAGTCCTTTATATACAACCTGAAGCATTGAGTCAAACTTTGGATGCTCAGAATCTGCCTGAAAAAACTCCTCAATTCTGACGATTCCGCTAATACCCATATTTTGAGTGATTTCGACAGCATTCGTACTCCATGGCGTGATCATTTCTTTTCGTGGACCGACAAAAATTCCGGAGACCGATTCTTGTTGGATTAAAGACGCCTGATCAAATAACCAGATGAGTTTTCCGAGGTTGAAAGTGCACAATTCCTTATGAGTATCAACAGCTATGAGTTTTGATTTTCCTTTAAAAAAGAGGATCATTGAAGTATATTTTAATTGACAGCGTCAGGGTTATCATTCTTCGCAAAGATAACCAAAAATACCTGCGGGCAAATGCTGAAAGGCTGCCAGAGATTAGCGACTGGTAGCTGGTGAATCGCAATTAACATTGTCAAATCGTCGAATTATCACATTTTGCAAATTATTCCGGTTTCCATTCTGTCACTTTTATAAGAGAAGGAAAAGCTTTTGGCTTAAAAATCGACTGGTTGTAGAAGATCCGAATACATTCCTGAATGCCCTCTGTTACACTTGGATGTGGGTGAATGCTTTGAAGAACCTCATGAAGCCTGATGTCGGAATTGATCAGATAGGCGATTGAGACAATAAATGCCGAGGCTTGCGGACCTGCTGCGCGCATACCAAGGATTTTTTCTGAGCCATCGTTGCTCACAATTATTTTTACGAATCCTTTTGTACTTCGCATTGCGATGGCACGATTCACGAGTTCGTTTGAATAATAAACAGCTTTATAAGGTATTTTTTTATCTCGCAATGATTTTTCGTTGGCTCCAACCGATGCCAATTCAGGCTTAAAAAACATTAGCGTAGGCATATACGAATAATCGAGCCGGTAAGTTGATGTTCCGAATATTGCTTCAACGATAAACCGGCCTTGCTCTTCAGCAACGCCATAAAGTGCTTTTTGTCCGGTAACATCACCGGCAGCGAAAATATTGCATTTTTGAAAATCTCCGATTGCACACTCCTCGTTGATATGTAGATATCCTTTCACATTTGGTTGAATGGCCACATTTTCGAGGCCAAGTCCAACAGTATTTGCATCGCGGCCAATCGAAACAAGCAGAATATCAACTTCCACAACCTGACTATGGCCATCATCGTAATCGAGCACTACTTCGAGGTGATCTTTCTCTTTTCTTACAGTGCGCATAGTGGCGGTATGGTGGATAATGACACCGTTTTTTTCAAGGTTGTCTGAAACAAAGTCACTCACATCATCATCTTCGAAAGGGATGACACGGTGAGTTCTGTCGAGTAAATGCACTTCTGTCTGCCTGAAATTTGAAAAAATGGCGGCAAATTCACAGCCAATAATTCCAGATCCCAGAATCATCATACGCTCGGGGAAACGATCCAGGTTAAGCAATCCGTCAGAATCAAATATTTGTTTCTGATCGACTGGAAGTTCCGGCAACTCGCGGGGTCTGGAACCTGTTGCTATAATAATGTATTCCGCTTCAATGATTTCTATTCCGTTTTCACCTTCTATCTGAAGCGTGTTTCGATCCATAAACTTTGCGAATCCACGTTTATAGGTAATACTTCCTGCGTCGCTACTTTTGGTTGAATAAGATTCGATTTGAGATAACATCTGGTATTGCTTGGTCTTCGCAGCAGCAATCACCGTTTTTTTTACCAGATTGTAATCGACCTGCAAACCTGAGGCTCGGTAACCCCTGTCAACAGCTGCTGCTATTGAATAATCGACGGAAAGCTCCCACATCGTTTTTGACGTAAGCGGACCGTTCATGATTCCTGTTCCGCCAATATTCCCTGCTTCGATCAGACAGACATTTTTTCCAAAATCAACGGCCCTCATCGTTGCTGCAAAACCCCCGGGACCACTTCCAATTACAGCCAGATCAAATTTCATCATTTATTCATAATTGTTTCGATAAAGTAAACATACGAATGTTTAGTTAAGTTCATAGTTAATTGGCTTAAATTCGACGCTATTTGTTGGGAATTCGAATGTTTCAACCATATGGTTCGATTTTTTAAAATATCGCTTTTTTCTTTTTCTCAACGGTTAAATTATTTACCTTTGCGGCAATTTTTAACAAGTTATATTTTCATATGAAGCAAGTTAGATATGTTACTGCTGAAGATGCGGTCAAAGTCATCAAATCGGGCGATCGGGTTCATTTAAGTTGCGTTGCAGTTACGCCACACCGGTTAATCAAAGCAATGGTTGATCGTGGGCGTGCCGGAGAACTTTATGATGTCAAAATTCAACATCTTCACATAGAAGGTGTAGTAGATTATGCTAATCCTGAATTCGAAGGGATATTCAATGCACAGCAATTTTTTGTGGGTGCCAATCTGCGCAAGCAAACTCAGGCTGGCTATGCCGATTACATCCCTGTTTTTTTGAGCGAGACGCAAAAATTAATCCGCGAAGGCTATCTGAAAGTCAATGTTGCCATGATAATGGTTTCATTGCCAGACAAACATGGTTATGTTTCGCTGGGTACTTCTGTTGATGCAACCCTTGCCGCTGTTGAATATGCTGATACAGTGATTGCTTTGGTAAATCCGAATGTGCCGCGTGCCTGGGGAGATGCAATGATCCGACTTGATCAGATTGATATATTTGTTGAAGATGATTCTCCACTATATGCGCATGACCTTGCCCCATTATCCGAAATGGACATCGCTATTGGTAAAAATGCTGCTGCCTTGATTGAAGATGGAGCTTGTTTGCAAATGGGAATAGGTGGAATTCCAAATGCTGTTCTTTCACAACTGGGAGATCATAAAAACCTTGGGGTTCATACCGAAATGTTTGCCGATGGTATACTTCCGCTTGTGGAAAAAGGGGTGATAACCGGTAGTATGAAAAATATTGATAAAGGCAAGATGGTTGCAACATTTCTGATGGGATCAAAAGCATTGTACGATTTTGTTGACGATAACCCATTGGTTGCTATGATGGATGTTGGTCATACAAATAACGTTGCAGTTATTCGTAAACTTGACCGTGTTACGGCAATCAATTCGGCATTGGCAATTGATCTTACCGGGCAGGTTTGTGCCGATTCAATTGGTATTAAGCATTATTCAGGAGTTGGCGGTCAAATCGATTTTATTCGTGGTGCAGGTCATTCTTTCCGTGGCCGTCCAATTATTGCAATGCCATCAGTTACCGAAAAAGGATTGTCAAAAATCAGCCCTACCCTCATTGAAGGATCTGGCGTAGTGTCGACCCGAGCCAATATACACTGGGTTGTAACAGAGTATGGTGCTGTTAATCTTTACGGAAAAACATTGCAGGAACGTGCAAAATTGCTCATTTCGATATCCCATCCAAACCATCGCGAAGCGCTTGATAAAGCAGCTTTCGAACGATTTGGATCTCATTTCCACTTCGTACCAAAATCAATTTAAACGTTAAAAACCAAATCATTATATAAATCTATTTAGATATGAATGTATCACATATTGAACACATTGGTATTGCAGTAGCCAGTCTTGAAACTGCCATTCCTTATTATGAAACACTTTTGGGATCTAAGTGTTATGCAACTGAAGATATTGTAGATCAAAAAGTTAAAACCGCTTTTTTTAAAGTGGGTCAAACCAAAATTGAACTGTTGGAATCAACAGATCCCGAAGGTCCCATTGGTAAATTTCTTGAGAAAAAAGGTCCCGGAATTCACCATATTGCTTTTGCCGTTGATGATGTTAATAAAGCCCTTCAACAGGCAAATGATGCAGGTATTCAGTTGATTGATAAACAATCAAGAAAAGGTGCTGAAGGATTGAATATTGGATTTTTACATCCAAAATCAACTTTAGGAGTACTTACCGAACTATGCAGCGAATAATTTTCTGTTAAAAATAATTTTTAGTACGATGAGCAATCAGGACAAAATCAAACAATTGATTGACCTTCGTGCGGAGGCCAAACTTGGTGGTGGAGCGAAAAGAATTGATGCGCAGCACGCCAAAGGTAAATTAACCGCACGCGAACGTATAGATTTATTACTTGACGAAGGTAGCTTCGAAGAGTTCGACATGTTCGTCACCCACCGCTGTACCAATTTCGGCATGGAGAAAACAAAATTTCTGAGCGATGGTGTAGTTACTGGACGTGGAACAATTGATGGACGCACTATCTTTATCTTCTCTCAGGATTTCACCGTATTTGGTGGATCGCTTTCTGAAACCTATGCACTGAAGATATGTAAAGTAATGGATATGGCCATGAAAGTTGGTGCTCCATGTATCGGTATTAACGATTCGGGTGGTGCCCGTATTCAGGAAGGGGTTACCGCTTTAGCCGGTTATGCTGAGATTTTTCAGCGTAACATCATGGCTTCAGGAGTTATTCCCCAGATTTCCGCCATTTTTGGTCCTTGTGCCGGAGGTGCTGTTTATTCTCCTGCCCTGACCGATTTCATTATTATGAAAAAGGATACCAGTTATATGTTTGTTACAGGTCCTAAGGTCGTTAAGACTGTTACGGGAGAAATTGTAACTGATGAACAACTCGGTGGTGCTTCTGTACATGGCACAAAATCAGGCGTTACCCATTTTGTTTCTGACACTGAGGAAGAAGGATTAATGCTGATTCGCAAATTACTCTCCTATTTGCCACAAAACAACCTTGAGGATCCACCACTTGCTTATTGCCAGGATCCGATTGATCGACTGGATGATAATCTGAACGATATCATTCCTGAAAATCCGAATAAACCCTACGATGTTAAAGATGTAATCCATTCAATTGTCGACGATGGTGAATTTATGGAGGTTCACAGAAATTATGCACAGAATATTGTAGTTGGATTTGCCCGTTTTAACGGTATGCCTGTTGGTATTGTAGCCAATCAACCAGCTTACCTTGCTGGTGTATTGGATATTAATGCTTCCAGAAAAGCAGCTCGGTTTATTCGCTTTTGCGATGCATTTAATGTTCCGTTGGTTACGCTGGAAGATGTTCCTGGTTTCTTACCTGGTACAGCACAGGAGTATGGTGGTATCATTATTCATGGTGCAAAATTGTTATTTGCTTATGGTGAAGCAACTGTACCTAAAATTACAGTAATTCTTCGTAAGGCTTATGGTGGTGCTTATTGTGTGATGAGTTCCAAACATTTGCGTGGAGATATTAACTACGCATGGCCACAGGCTGAAATTGCAGTAATGGGTCCTAAAGGTGCAATTGAAGTATTGAGGAGTAAGCATATCAAAACATTAACAGATGAAGTTGCCCGTGCGGAGTATATTGCTCAGGCAGAAGCTGAATATAAAAAAGAATTTGCAAATCCTTATAATGCTGCCAGATATGGCTATATTGATGATGTGATTGAGCCTAGGAATACAAGGTTCCGTATTATCAGAGCGTTACAAGCACTTGCTACTAAAAAGGACACAATGCCTGCAAAGAAACATTCAAACCTTCCATTATAATTCCGGGTAGTTATGCTAAAAAATATACTAAGTTTTATATTCGGTAAAACAGCAGAAGTGCAAAAACCGATATTTACGGAATCGGTGCAGGATCAATTATCTGGTGAAATTAATGCTGCTATTGTTATGGCGTTGTATCTTTATACGAATGAAATACATGATCAGGAAGATCCTGTGATTACAATGGTCAGAGTGTCACGCACATATTCGCCATGGAGTTCAAAAATTTATGGATTAAGAAAATCACCAAGATAAATCGAACTAAATATGAAAAAGTTTAAGTTTAAAATTAATGGCAATCAATACAATGCTGAAGTTTTAAGTATTGAGGATAATATTGCCGAAATAGAGATAAATGGTACCAAATACACTGTTGAAGTCGACAAGACCATGCAGCCTGTTAAAACCCCCAAGTTGGTGCGTAGTATTTCTGTTCCTTCCACTGATAGCCATCCTGCAGTTGCTAAAACTGCTAGTCCTGCCAGTCCTAAAGGTGCAGGAACGATTAAATCACCGCTTCCCGGAGTTGTACTTGATCTTTTTGTAAAAGTTGGTGATACTGTTAAAATTGGACAGCGCGTACTTATTCTTGAAGCCATGAAAATGGAAAATAACATTGAGGCTGATAAAGCTGGAACAGTTGTATCAATTGGCAAAAATAAAGGGGATACTGTAATGGAAGGCGACGTTTTAGTCGTGATTGGATAATAAATCCGGTTGCTACCATTAAATTGATGAACTCGTTATTTTGGTTTAAATATGAACGATATAAAAAGCGATCTTTAAAAAAGGATCGTTTTTTTTTATACTTTCGACCCCATTAAATCATTTAAAATTACATGAAATGAAAAATGTATTAATGCTATTTTTGGCATTGGCTGTTTCATTGGGTACTATGGCCCAATCGGATCAAAAAGCAGGAGAACAGAAGAAACTAAATGTTCTTGTCTTCTCGAAAACAGCTGGATATCGCCACACTTCAATTCCAGCCGGAATTAAAGCAATCACAACATTAGCCCAGCAAAAAGGGTGGGTAGTAACAGCTACCGAAGATGCAACCTTATTTACAGATGAATTTCTGACCCGGTTTGACGTCTGCGTATTTTTGAATCCAACCATGAAAGTATTTGATGCCTCTCAGGAGAAAGCCTTCGAAACTTTTATTAAAAGTGGAAAAGGTTATGTCGGAATTCATGCCTCTGCCGATTGTGAATACGATTGGAAATGGTATGGCGATCTGAACGGAGCATTCTTCAAGACGCATCCACCTTATCAATTGGCGACAATTAATATCGAAAGTACCAATCATCCAGCCATGAAACCTTTTGTAGGAATGAAAACCTTCACAATTGAAGACGAATGGTACTCCTACAAAGAGAATCCTCGTGGCAAAGTAACTGTTTTAGCTACACTTGACGAATCGACAATTAAAAAACTACCCAAAGACGACACCTGGAAAATGGGTGATCACCCGATCATCTGGTATCACGAATTTGAAGGAGCACGTTCATTCTATACTGTTTTTGGTCATGGCGATACTTCATTCGAAAATGAGAAAGTTCAGCAACACCTTTTTTACGCTATTGAATGGGCAGGAAAGAGAATTGATTTATAATATTTTTTACATTTCTAATTAGACTTCAAAGGTTTTAAGATCCTTTGAAGTCTAATTTTTTGATTAGCTAATGACTTGAACTACAAATTCTCCCTTACTTTTCATCACACCAAATGATTCGGGTTGCAATCCATATTGGGAAGCAATTTCCAGAAAGGATGCTTTTCCTTCGGGTGTAACTGCCACTAAAAGACCTCCACTTGTCTGAGGATCACAAAATAAGTGCTTCTGCTCATCGCTCATTGGTGATACTTTGTGGCCGTAGGAGTCAAAATTCCGAAATGTACCACCCGGAAAAGTTTTATGATCCATGTAAAAGCCGATAGATTCGATTTTGGGAATTTTATTTGCATCAATTTCTGCACTCAAGCCACTACCTTCGCACATTTCGATCAGGTGACCCAGTAATCCGAACCCGGTAACGTCTGTCATTGATTTAACAGCAGCCAATTTTCCAAGATCTTTGCCTATTGAATTGATAGTTAGCATTAAATTGCGGGCAGTCTGCCGGTCTTCTTCTTTTAGAATTCCTTGCTTTTGGGCCGTCGACAAAATTCCGATTCCCAACGGTTTTGTAAGATAGAGTTCGCATCCTTCAGTTGCTGAACAGTTAAGCCTGATCTGATTTTTTTGAGCAATTCCTGTAACTGCCAATCCGAAAATAGGTTCGGGACCATCGATGCTGTGACCTCCGGCAATCGCTATACCCGCTCTTGCACAAGCTTGCTTGGCTCCTTCGATAACCTGTCCTGCAATTTCGGCTGAGAGTTTATTGACGGGCCAGCAAAGGATAGCCACCGCCATCAAAGGTGTTCCGCCCATTGCAAAAATGTCACTGATTGCATTGACCGATGCAATGCCTCCGAAATCATATGGATCGTCAACAATAGGCATGAAAAAATCTGTCGTTGAAATAATTACCTGATTATTGCCAATGTCGTAAACTGCTGCATCGTCGAGAGTACTGTTACCGACCAGTAAAAATGGATCTGGAAACTCGGTTTTACATTGCGCCAAGATTGAATTTAAAACCTTAGGAGATATCTTACATCCGCAACCGGCTCCATGAGAGTATTGAGTAAGTTTTACGGGAGAATTATCTGGCAAATCGTTGATATTTTTCATGCTATCGGTGATAAGTATTTATGTCAATTAATTGTTTATTTTAAAATAGATCTGCTGCTTTTTGAAGAATTAAAGCGGCATTGTTGGTAGCATCTCCATTGGGCAGTACAATTTCAGTAAGTTTCCTTTTGAATTTATCGCGGCTGAACTGATAGGTTTGATCGTAATAATTGAGCAATTTTTCAGCCACACCAGAAAAATTTTTTTCGCGATAGCGTTGAAGAATATCATTCATAAGCTCGATTCCGAGGCGTTTAACAAGGACAGCAATTGCATTTTCCATTAATTCTTCCGGAAGCGTTCCGTATTCAATGACCAATCGGCTGATTCGATCATTCCGGGGTACAACAATCTCAATGCAGTTCGCTTCATTCATTTTGTACCACAATGGATCGGGTAGGAAAACACGGCCTACAGTCTGACTTTCGCCTTCAATCCAAACCCTTTTTGTCAAATCAAATTTAAAGAATTCATCAAACAGATCATTTTGAAATTGTTGGGTTGTGGGTTGCGGTTCCTGTCCAATTCCGCCAAAGGCTGAACCTCTATGGTTTGCAAATCCCTCAAGATCAATTATTTGCTCACCACTTGCTTTCAGTTTATAAAGTATTTCCGTTTTTCCACTTCCTGTATGTCCTTCAATAACAATTAAATGCGGAATATTTCCTATTTTTTCAAGTAAATAATTCCGGTACGATTTATATCCGCCTTGTAAAATAAAACATTCAATTCCAACGCGTTCGAATAGCCAGGCCATGCTCTCTGAACGCATTCCGCCCCGCCAGCAGTGAACAAGTAATTTACCCGACGAAGCAATTTCGATGGCTTTACGTGCAAACATTGCCATTTTTGGTCCTACAATCTCCAATCCTTTTTCGATTGCTTGCAGGCGTCCTTTCTTTTTATAAATTGTCCCGACGGTAGCGCGTTCATCATCCTCAAAAATCGGGATATTGATGGCGCCAGTAATATGACCTTCGGCAAATTCGCCAGGCGACCTCACATCCACAATGGGAAGTGATTTTTTTAAGGTTAAAAATTCTTCAGTACTAAGAATTTGCATAAACGGCCAAATTAAAAAGCAGTGTATATTTTGAAAGGTCAAAGATAGATAACGAAATCTAAAGCGTTGACTTTTTTGCCATCAGGATGACAAATCCTTTGACTGCACATAAATTCATCATGGGGTTCCAATGTAATGAATATTTTCGTATATTTGAGAATCAAACCTTTAATTGAGTATTGTTCCTTCCAACATGAAGAAATTCAACATTTTAGTTATTGATGATAATGTCCGGAATATGGTATCTCTTCAGGAGGTTCTGTTGGCAAACGATTTTGTGGTAAAAACAGCCACGAGTGGAAAGGATGGATTGGCGATTTTGACCAAAGAATCAATTGATCTTGTTTTTATAGGTGCAGATATGGCCGGAAGGGTTAGTTATCAGACTTGTAAGACGATAAAATTAAATCTGGATTTACGTGGAACTCCTGTGGTATTTATTGTTGGCAGCGATCAATTGATCTTTGTCAAAGAGATCTATGAATCGGGTGGTGATGATTTTATCACGATACCATATGTTTGGAGTGAATTGTTGATGAAAGCCAGAATCCACCTCGAATTGAAGTACAGCCGCGAGATGTCGAGGAATATGAATCAAATACTGGAGGCAAAAGTCGCTCAACGAACGGTTGAACTGGAGGATTCGATAAAAAAACTTGCCGAGGCGAAGAAGGAACTTGAATTATTAAACATTGCTAAATCTGAATTTCTGAATCTGATCAGTCACGAGATCAGAACGCCGCTGAATGGCATTATGGGAAGTTTGGCTTTAATCGGTCGCTACCAATATACAGACGAGGTGAACCGCTACTTCTCTCTTTTGGATACATCAGTTAAGCGTCTCGAAAAGTTCTCAAATACGATTTTGGAGGCTTCAACACTTCGTCTAAAAGGTGAAAAGGCGTTGAAAAAGCTTGAAGTTGATCTTGCTAAAATAATTCATCAGGCAGTTGATGAATGTGCCAAAAAGTTTTCGGAGAAAAGGATTGATATTACTGTTCAGAACGATACGATCAGTTCATCCCTCAAAGGTGATCCTAAATTTCTCTTGAAAAGTTTTTCGGCTGTTTTAGATAATTCTTTCAAATTCTCTCCCAAAGAGGGAAAGGTTGAGATCAAAATAAGCAATGAATCAAATGGGTTTTTGAAAGTATCCATTTCTGATAATGGAAAAGGGTTTTCGAAAATCGCAATGGATAATATCTATAAACCGCTCAGTAATCTCGAAGCCCATTTCGACCAAAATACGGGTATGGGCCTGCATCTTGCAAAACTGGTGGTGGATGCGCACGCAGGGCATATTTCTGCCGGAAACCGCGAACCAAATGGTGCCCTTATTGAGATTCTACTTCCATCGAAGCACTGATTGTTATTTTGAAGTAATATATCCGATCGCTTGTTTAATTAATTGACGGTAATCAGGATTCGTATAACTATTCTTATCGTGTCCGGGCTGGATATAAACTATTTTTGAGTTTTCTTTTTTTAAAGTCCATCCTATCAGAATATTGCTTTTTGGGTTATCAGTAGATAGAAGCGGAAAGATTTCGGGCAGAACTTCAAGATTTCCATATACTTCATCATGCAAAACAAATTCCTTTATCCCTTTGATTACCGGATGTAATGTATGCACCATTTGAACATAGAAATCAACATCGTGCTGGTACGATGAGGCTCCAAATTTATCGTCCTTTTTCTTTTCGTAATATTTTCCCCCAATAATACTTTCAAATTCGGGCCACTCCTGATAAGCACATATAGCATGGTGCATAAAAAGAAGACCTTTACCTGCACTTAATAATCTGTAATACGATTTTTTCTCTTCATCAGTAATTGTTTTTGGCATATCGTAAAATACCACCGCATCAAATGAAGCCAAATCGACTGTCCCTAACTGAATTCTCGCTTCCGGATGAATTAGTTCTGTATAGGTCATATTATTGAATGAATCGAACATTTGAAAAAACGACTCACGATCAAAATCGTGGCCACCAGTCACAATCAATATTTTCAGTTTACTGGCTGATGCATTGATATTTAGAAACAATAGAATAATTGACAGGACTAAAGTATTTAGCGTTCTCATGACTTTCAGGTTTGGAGTTAATCAGGGGTTAAAAGTAAAATATTTTAAGAATAATTAACACAATAAAGACAGAAATCGTAAAAAGGATTGCCTTTTCACGATTCCTGTCTTTTGTTTTCCTAAACGCAAATAAACTTTATTGAGTTTTTGTCGCCGTCTGCGGCACCAATGCTACACTGATATAATTTTGAAAGTCAAATGTTCGTGAAGCAGCAGATTTTAAAGATTTTAAGGTTAGTCCTTCCACTACACCATCAAACTCGCCAAAGGTTTTAAAATCACCCTCCTTGTTTAAATAATAGGTTTTGAGTACGCCTTACCAGTAGCTATTTTCTCGCAAGTTGGTTTCATGCTCGCGTCTAATCTTTTCACGGGCCATATCTACCTCATCTTGTCTAGGTCCTTTCTCGATCAGATCACGAATTGTAGAAAAGACCGATTCTTTCAATTCGTTGAGCTTTTCGGGCGAGGTTCCATAATAAATGGTCATTTCATAATCGGTTTCAGGCAACTTATTATATCCGGGTTGTGCTCCGATATAATAAACACTAGATTTGTCTTCGCGAATACTTTCCAGTAGTCTATTAGTTAGTATTTTGCTCAATGCATCAAGTTCAATGATATCTTTAGTTGTGTAATTCAGCTTCCCGTGAAACAGAAAGTATTGGATGGATTTAGATTCAGTTCCCTTTTTGACAATCTTTTCAATTATACCTGTCGGCTTCCGAATACCAAGATCGACCCAATGTTCAGCATTTTTTGCAGCAGGAAGCGAAGCCAGGTATTTTTCGATATGTGGTTTGATGTTGGCAGTGTCTATTTTTCCAACAAAGAAATAGGTAAATGCACCAGGATTTGCAAATCGTTCTTTTCCAATTTGTTCTATTCTGGAGAATTTTGCTTCATCCAGCATTTCCTTTGATAAAGGTTTCATTCGCGGGTGATAATTTGATGTAACAAACCTGAAAGTATCTGCAAAAGCACTCTCTGGTGAAACGTCTTTATTATCTAACTCACTTCTCATACGTGTGATGTATGAAGAGAAAGCGGTTTCGTCGAAACGTGGATGGGTAAAATAGAGATTGATCAGCTGAAAAAGTGTCTCCACATCCGAAACATTTGAAGATCCTTCTAAACCCTGTGTAAGCATTTTAATAGTCGGTGTTACAGAGACTTCTTTTCCCGCAAGCATTTTTTGGAGCGTGGTCATCTTATAATCAGCAATTCCACTCATATCCATAATTGTTGCTGCAAAAGATGCTGAAATATTGTCAGTTAGCGGGTAAAGTGAAGATCCGCCCCACGAGAAGCCGGTGAAGAGTATTTCATCATCTTTAAAATCAGTCTGTTTTAAAACTACTTTCGATCCGTTGGAGAGTGTCCATTCAACCGCATCAACTTCCGGAATTTTCTTTTCACTGATCACTTTACCGGCAACCGGTAGTGTTTTCATCAAAGGCTCATTCGATGTTTCATCGGAATAAGCCAAAATATTTTCTTGCTTAACTTCGGCCAATACATTCTTGATTTCTGCTTCAGATGGAACAGGTACACCCGTTATTTCAGGTGCTGTAACTACAACTACGCGATTCTCGTCTGTAATCCATTTCCTGGCAAGTTCGTTAATCTCCTCCAATTTAATGGACGGCAAAAAAGCTTTATAGTAGGCGAATTCCAATTCTATTCCGGGTACAGGTTCCTTGCGCAATAAAAAATTGCGGCTATATTCCTCGGCGATGCTTATCGATACTCTTTTCTTGCGCTCGTTATAAGCTGATTCCATCGACTTAAGCATTGCCTCTTTATTACGGTCAAGTTCCGTCTGTGTAAAACCAAACTTCCGGATCCGTTCATTTTCAATTAGTACAGCTTTTAGATCTCTTGAAAACAATTAAATATTTGAATGGCTTTGATCTTTATTTCATTCATCCTTTAATTTAGAGGTGCTTATTTACCGCATGACTGAACCCGTTTTTGTCGTGGGCAAGGCTGATCAGGTATTTAATTTTGAGTTCTTCGGGAGCATTGCAAACAACATACGAATGATGTGTAAAGTCCAGCATTTCAAGGTCGTTGAAATCATTACCAATGCCCAAAGTGCTTTTCTGATCAATACCTGTTATCCGGCAAATCTCCTCAATACCATGTGCTTTTGAAACGCCATTCGGGAATATCTCCATCCATGTGTAATCCGGATTAAGAGGAGAAGTGGTACGGATAACACTTAACTCAGGGAAAGTTAGTAGTATTCGCTCTTTAAAAAGCTCAAATTGATTGCTTTCGCGAGGAAAGAACATAAGGAGTTGTGAAGATATAAAAGGTTGATCCGGGTCTATCTTTACAGCATCTCCAAATTTTTTGTGATGCTCGACGTATCTTTTCAATTCCGGACAATCGTAGCTTTCCCACCATGCAAAATTATGATTGTCAGGTAACTCTCGCGAAACTTTAAAATTCTGGTTTTCACAGATCAGAAAATTAATGATCTCTCCCGTTGTTACAGCAGGAATTGACATCGCGCGGATCAACTGTTGAGATTTCCAATCCATTATTCCAGCTCCGGAAGAAACAATTACAAAATCAAAAGGGGAGTTTTCGTTTAAAACCTGTCTTACTTTATAGAGATTACGTCCTGTTGCTGCAACCCTGCAAACACCTAAATTTCCTAATCTTTCGAGCGTTTCGTTATCTGTAGGGCTTATCGACTGATCTGATTGTAAGAGTGTTCCGTCAAGATCGGTGACAACCATTTTAACTTCTGACATAAATATTTGATTTATATTGATTTAAGAGTACAACCTTCGATTCCAAACTATTTAAAATTGCACTTAATTTGAAAGATACTAAAATAATGCTTTGCATTGGTTGTGGTGCAATAACAGATGAGAATTGTTTTTGAATATAAATTAATTGTTAAGTTTTAAAATAAATGGGGGAATCGCCCTTCTAAAATATATTTTTACGTTGCTTTTATTTATTTTGTGAAAGTAAAAACCTGTTCAATTTAATTTTAGGGATATTTATTTTGTTCTGTCCGGTTTTGTCAGTGTCTATGCAAAAATATAAAACTGTTACCCGGGAATTTGTAACTAACCATCAATGCTCTTCAATTTTTTGGGCGTATTTCTTATTTGATATTTTTAACTCAATACCGTCTACTCCAGATGTTTCATTAATTTTTAATTTATATTATATTTATCATGAATATTTATGTTGAGATTTTGTCAATTTATGGCATCACGTTTTTAGTTTCCATGTTCGTTGCCTTCATAATTTGGGGAATGGCAAAATTGGTTGACGCTTTGCCAGATGGGCCATTTTCACTAATAGGTCTTTTTAAAAATTTCCGTCAAAATATTATTTTGGGAAAAGACGAAAGAAAGCAAGTTTTAAAGGATTTCCGTGAGATACAGCTTGAAAGAAGTAAAAATATCAATACATTACGGTCATGAGCACGCTTGAGTTTGGGAAAATGTTTCAGGGAGTATATACGCTTCTTACCTCTGATCCTATTATCATGTATTCGCGTATTCTGCTGATGTTACTTGGATTATTATTAGTGTATTTGGGTAAGAAGGGGGTTCTTGAACCTTTATTAATGATTCCAATGGGGCTTGGTATGGCTACAATTAATGCTGCAACAATGATCATGCCCGATGGAGCTCACGGCAATCTTTTTGTCGATCCGCTGGCCATTGACATAGATCAACTAATGTATTTATTGCAAATCGATTTTTTACAGCCCATTTACACTTTCACTTTCAGTAATGGACTTATTGCATGTTTTATCTTTATGGGGATTGGTACCATGCTGGATATATCCTACATTCTGAAAAATCCTTTTACAAGTATGTTCCTGGCAGTGTGTGGCGAACTGGGAACTTTTTTAACAGTTCCGATCGCAATGTTTTTCGGACTTTCTGTAAAGGATGCTGCGTCGGCTGCAATGGTTGGCGGTGCTGACGGGCCGATGGTGTTGTTTACGGCACTAAATCTTTCGAAAGATCTCTTTGTCCCGATAACAGTTGTTGCTTATTTATATCTCGGGTTGACTTATGGCGGATATCCGTATTTAATCCGATTATTGATTCCCAAGAGATTGCGTGGTATCAAAATGGTAAGACCGCAAACCAAGTCAAAACCAATATCATCCGGTGTTAAACTTATGTTTGCCTCTGTTCTTTGTGTGATTCTTTGTTTGTTGTTTCCGGTTGCAGGTCCCCTTTTCTTTTCGCTGTTTATCGGAATCGCCATCAGGGAATCGGGTCTTACACACGTCAAGGAATTTATTGAAGGACCATTATTGTATGGTTCAACATTCTTTCTTGGACTTCTTCTCGGAATCTTGTGTGATGCTCATTTGATCCTCAATCCAAAGATCCTGATGTTGCTTGTGTTAGGAATAATTGCATTGCTATTATCTGGTATTGGTGGAATTATGGGAGGTTATGCTTTGTATTTCCTTAAAAAGGGAAATTACAATCCTGTGATTGGAATTGCAGCTGTTAGTTGCGTACCTACTACTGCAAAGGTGGCTCAAAAAGAGGTTCACAAGGTTAATCCGCAGTCAATGATTCTGCCCGAGGCTTTGGGAGCTAATATCAGCGGTGTTATCACAACTGCAATTATTGCCGGATTATACATTACTTTTTTTGCCTGATATTTTAATCAATAATAAGTATTCCCGGACTATAATATAACGAATGTATCGCATAGATATTTAGGCTATTATTTGTTGGTAGCCAAATATTTCGATCTTTGTAAATGATTAGTCCGGGAAATATTTTTCAACAAAATATTCTTCTACGTACCATAATTTTTCATCGTCGTTTTTTGTAAAAAAAGTTTTATAAATTAGCCCTCTGAATATTCTGTTGCGAAAAAATTTATTTGCAGAAATATTTTGTGTGTCAGTTGCGTTTTCAGAAATAAAACTTATTTTATATCAGACGATTATGAATAACAGACTTCAGGAACTCACCGATAAAATTTATCAGGAAGGAATATCAAAAGGGCAGGAGGAGGCCGATTTGATAAAAACCAAAGCTAACGCTGAAGCTGCAAAAATATTAGCTGATGCCAAACTTGAAGCTGATCAGATTTTGATTGTCGCCAATAAAAAAGCGACTGATATTAAAGAGAATACAAATTCAGAAATTAAACTTGCCGCCCGGCAAGCTATTGAAGCTTTAAAACTCGAGGTTGTTAATTTGATTAACGGAGCTATTACATCTGCTGATATCAAGGCAGGTGTGGGCGATGTCAAATTTATCCAAAAAGCCATCGAAATGATGGTTAAAAACTGGGCAACCAATTCAGATGCAACACCTGATATGAAAATCCTTGTTCCTCAAAAAGATGAAAAAGCAATTGCTGAATACTTTAGTTCAGTTGCAAAAGGGTTATTAGACAAAGGATTTTCGATTGAAACGGTAAATGGATTGAAGACTGGTTTCCAGGTGACTCCAGATAAAGGTGGCTACAAAATTAGTTTTACGGATCAGGATTTCATCGCGTTTTTCCAGGAATATCTTCGTCCGAATGTTGTTGAGCTCTTGTTCGATAAGAAATAATTAAAACCTATTCACGTGAGTAAGTACTATTGTCTTATCGCAGGCCTTCCTGAAATTCGGGCTGAAGAATATAAGCTTCTTTATAATCTTGAGGAGTTTAAAGAAATTCTGAAGGACAACCTTGACCCAAAAGATTTCGATATAGTTATGTTTTTCTACCGGAAGTTCGACAATATCAACCTGCTGGCATTTCTTAATAAATCTGATTCTCAACCCGATCCACGGGGAAGTATTACCCCCGAAATGCTTGCAGCGTTTGTAAAGCAACTGGAAGAGCAGGAGATTTTTAAGGATGAACGTTTCCCCGATTATTTCA
>Ga0209724_1000758_pt1 | contig 30704 bp, 27 predicted proteins | sample grotaG_FD_184143 | JGI IMG/M metagenome (GOLD analysis project Ga0209724, IMG submission 184143) | Glacier valley bacterial and archeal communities from Borup Fiord, Nunavut, Canada, to study Microbial Dark Matter (Phase II) -... | ecosystem: Environmental > Aquatic > Freshwater > Ice > Glacier ...
CTGCGTACGCGCGTCGTGAAGTTCATCGACTACTTCAACGACGTTCTCGCCAAGCCGTTCCGCTGGACTTACACGGGGAGGCCGCTTCGAGCATGACCGGATCGCAACCTCAGCCGAGCACATCTAGCGGTCCTGCCGGGAGCCGGCAATCCTCGCGGAAGCGGGCTATTATAAACGGCGGATGATCGAGGCCACTTGCTCGGCGTGCGGAACCGTCAACCGCATCGCCGAAGCGAACGTCCCGCTCGGGGCGAAATTCGTGTCGTGTTCGAGCTGCAAGTCCCGCGTGATCTTGCCTGCCCAACCCCATACGCAAACAGCCAAGCCTGTCGCCAAGCCGATCGGGATCCCGAACATTCCGGGACCGACCAAGAACATCGAGATAGCGAACCTACCGGCACCGAAGCGCGGCAACGCGCTCGCCGGCATGGAGGCGAGTAAGCCAGCGCCCAAATCGGGACTCGAGCTGGCCGATCTGCCGGCGCCGAAGGGCTCTTCGCTGGCCACACCGAGCGGGCGGGCGACGCTCGATCTCGACGATCTGCTGCCCGCCGATCTGCCCGCGCCAAGGGATCCTTTTGCCTCGTCGGGCATCGCGGATCTTCCGACACCAAAGCCGCGGCCCTCGAGTGCGGCCTTGCCGACGCGAGCTCCTGCCGCAAAACCGCCAAGTATCTCGGATCTGCCGACGCCGAAGGGCAAATCTGCGTCTTCCGATCTGCTGGCACCGAAGCGCGCCGCCGCGACCACACCACTGGCTGCAACGCCGGTGATCATGTCCCCGCTCGAGCTCGACATCGTCGATCTACCGACGCCGAAAGGCATCTCGGATCTGCCCATGCCCAAGCCAAACCAGGGCAGCATCGATCTGCCCGCGCCGAAGGGCTTCTTCGACGATCTGCCGCAGCCCGCGAAGGCCAGCAAGCAGCGGCAGGACAACATCGATCTGCCCGCGCCGAAGGGCTTCTTCGACGATCTGCCGCAGCCCGCAAGCAAACAAGCGAACGTCGCCGCTAATGCCAGCATCGATCTGCCCGCGCCGAAGGGCTTCTTCGACGATCTGCCACAGCCCGCGAAGCCGCAGACGCCGCAGCTGCCGACGCCCAAGGGCCCGCCCGCGGCAAAGGGCTTTTTCGACGACCTCGATGATCCGCTCGGCGCACCGACCGTGCCACCGCCGCTGGCCTCGACGGAGCTGGTCCCGAAGCGGCCTGCATCGACCGGGGGGGGTGCGGGGGTATTCGACGATCTCCCGGAGCCGACCAGCAACGAGCTCTCGAGCTCGGATCTTCTCGGCGGCATGGAGAAGGGCGAGGGCGAGCGCGGGTCGAGCGGCTCTCTCGATCTCGAATCGCCCATCGCCGAGCTCGATCTCGGCTTACCGAGCACGGGCAAAACGGACTTCGCGGACCTCGACCTGTCCGCGCCGACCGCGCTACCCGAGCCGAAGGTCAAATCCGGCATCTCGATCAAGTCGACGTCGACGTCGCAGCAGCCTGCGATCCACAAGCCGGTCGGCGCCAACGACCCTAACCCGAAGACCGAGATGCGGCTCGATCTCGAGGACGAGCCCGCGCGTGCGGGACTCGCGACGCCCGCGCGGCGCGACGCGGCGAAGAAGGCGGCAACCAGCGAAGTCTCCGCCGAGACCAAGGCGAAGAAGGCGAAACGCAACAAGATCATCCTCGGCACCGTGCTCGGGCTCGCGCTCGTCGGTTCCGGTGGTGGCTACTTCTACAAGCGCTGGGACGACAAGAAGACGAAGGCCGCGGCCGTTGCCGAGCACGTCACGGCCGCACGCGCACAGATCCACGAGGCGAATCCAAACCATTGGATGCGCGCCTCGACCGAAGCGAACGAGGCCCTCGAGCTCGATCCGAAGAATATCGAAGCGATCGGGTTACAGGCAGAAGCGCTGCTCGGTGGAGCCCTCGATACCGGGCTCGGCAGTGAGACGCGCATCGCCGCGGGCCGCAAGAAGCTGGCCGACGCGCTCGAAGGCGGCGTGACCGGACCGCAGCTCGAAGGTGCACAAGCACTCGGCATGATCGCCTCGAACCAGGCCGCACGCGCCGAGACCAAGCTCCAGCAGATGGTCGCGCGCGAGCCAAAGAACGGCTTCTGGCTGCTCTATCTTGGCTGGGCGCAAGACGCGAAGGGCGATCCTACAAGCGCTATCAAGTCGTTCGACAGCGCGCTCGCAGCCGATTCGAAAGTGAAGCTGCCGGCCATGTATGCTCGGGGCAAGGCGAAGCTCGAGCTCGTCGATCTCGCGGGTGCGAAGGCCGATTTCGCGGCGGTCCTCGAGCTCGCGAAGGATCACATCGGCGCGCAAGTCGGCCTCGCGGCCGCGCAACCTGCGGCGAGCTCGTCGCAGCGTGAAGCGGATCTGCTCGCGATCCTCGCGCGCAAAGATATCGGCACTGGCGATCCTCGCGCGGTCGTCGAAGCGTGGACGCTCGCCGCGGATATCGCACGGGTCGGGGGGCGCCTCGATGTTGCGCGCGACCGGTACCACAAGGCTCTCGAGATCGTGAAGGTGAATGTATCGGCGCTCGTCGGGCTCGCCCGCGTCGAGCTTCGCGATAACAAGCTAGCCGTCGCAGCTGACCTCGTGCAGAAGGCGCTCACGCAAGCGGGTGAAGATCCGGATGCGCTGATCACGGCCGCGGATCTGTACGTCCGTCAGGCGAAGCTCCAAGATGCGAACGTGATCGTAGCGAAGCTAGCTGCGAAGCAACCACCACTGCCGCCGCAACAGCAGGCCGCCCTCCAGCTCGTGACGGGCAACGTACTCGACGCGCAAGGCAACGATGACGGCGCGATCGAAGCGTGGGTCGCGGGCGCGATCCTCGCGGGGGATACCGATCTCGCACCTCTGATGGCCGCGGTCACCAAGCTCGGCGCGCTCGCCAAGCGGGCCAGCGAGCTCCACGACGACAAGAAGGCTAGCGACTATCGCGCGCGCGCCGATCAACTGTTGTCCTCGCTCGCGGATCGCGCGCAAGAAGATGCGGCGCTCTCGAAAGCACTTGGCATCGCGTATCTCGGTGCCGACGATCCGGTGAAGGCGGAGCACTTCCTCGGTCGCTCGGTCGAGATGAAGGGCGACGATGTCGAGACCCGCCTCGAGCTCGCAAAGGCACTCGCGAAGCTCACCCGCACAGAGGACGCGCTCGCCCAGCTCACCACGGCGCAGAAGATCGACGGTAGGCGCGTCGACATCGCGCTCGAGATCGCCAGCACCCTCGAAGGTGCGAAGCGCAATGACGAAGCTGCCGCGGCGTACTCGCGCCTGCTCGATGCCAAGGATCCTCCGATCCAGGCGCGCGTGCGCGCGGGTCGGTTCCTCGCACGTCACGGCAAGGTCGCCGAAGCGGCGAAGCAAGCCGAGCTGATTCTCGCGGCCGAACCCGAGAACGCGGCTGGGCACTATCTCAAAGGCGAAGGCTTGATCCTCGCGGGTCGGCTCGATGACGCGCGCAAGGAGCTCACGCTCGCGACCGATGGTGATCCGGATCCGCAGTACCTCGACGCGCAAGGTCGAGCAGCGGAAGCCTCGGCTGCAGCAAGTGGCGATTCGACCAAGTACGACCTCGCGCTGCGCGCGTACGAGCGCGCGATCCTCGCTGATCCGAGCATGTTCAACTCGCAAGCAGGCATGGGCCGAATCTACGTCCTCCGGCGCGAGTGGACGAAGGCCTTGCCGCCGTTGCTCGCGGCGAACAAGCTGGATTCGACCGATGCTGGCGTGATGTACGACATCGGCATCTCGCAGCGCAACCAGGGCCAGAACGCGACGGCGGCACAATGGCTCGTTGATGCGAGCAGGAACAAGCCGACGCCAGATACGTACTGGCAGCTCGCACAGATCTACAACGATACGAGTGATGGTCGGAAAGCCGAGGACGCGCTCGTCCACGCGACCAAGCTCGCCACGGAGTCCGAGACCAAGACGGGCACCAAGTACGACTGGCTCAACGACGCGTACTACATGCTCGGGCAGACCGAGTACGCCCTCCACAATTATCCGGCTGCCCGGAGCGCCTACCAGCTCTTCATCAGTCGTGCGCCCGCGGGCGGCACCAAGTACAATGAAGCGAAGCATCTGCTCAGCGGTGAGTTGCGCTAGAGCCGGGACGGCGGTCTTTGATGTCGCCGAGCTCCGTCGCTGCCGTTCGGCCGCGTGCGGCACGCGCACGATTGCGTGTTCAGTCACTCGAGCCCGAGCCATGACGTGAGCGGACACGTCCCTCGCGTTTAACGCGGCTGCGACGCCGCACCGACAAGATAGGCGTATCCTACACGCGTGCTGGACCGGCTACGCAAGGGTGTCGAACGCGGTGTGTTCTTCGCGAAGGTGTTACGCGCGACGAAGCTCGTGACACCGATGCGGCCGACGAGCCTGGCGCACTTCATCAAGACCGCGTGCCGGGTCAAGCGTGGGCCGCATTTGGCCGTGATGTTCCACGCCGCGACGCATCCCGAAAAAGAAGCGGTCATCGAATACGGCGAGAACGGCGTCACGCGGATGACCTGGGGCGAGTTCGACGCGACGATCAACCGGCTGTGCAACGCGCTGCATGCGCGTGGCGTGACCGGCGGCACGCGGGTCGCGATCATGTTGCCAAACTCGCGCGAGTACTTGATCGCGCAGCAGGCACTCGCGCGGCTCGGCGCGACGGCCGTGCAGATCGGCTACCGGCTCAAGGCCTACGAGGTCGCGTTTATCCTCGAGAACTCGCAACCGGTGGCGACCATCGTTCATGCGGACTATCTCGGTACGATCCGCGAGGCGCGCAAGATCGCGAAGCGCAGCGACCGAATGATCGCGGTGGGTAGTCTCGACAGTAACGTGCGTGATGCAGATGAATGGGATCGTGCGCTCGCCGCGAGTGATCCGGCGATGCCGCCAAAGGTCTACGACGGCGATGGCGGCGGCTTGATCGTCTACACCAGTGGCACGACCGGCAAGCCGAAGGGCGCGAATCGCTCCTGGAAGAAGACCGGCTTCGAGGCGGTCGCCGACATGATGTTCCAGATAGGCGTGCGCGCGAATGATCGCCACCTCGTCACCTGCCCGCTCTATCACTCGGCGGCACCGGCCTTCGTCGCGATCATGATGGCACTCGGCGCCACGATCGTCCTGCAGGATCACTTCGATCCCGAGCAGAGCCTGCAGATCATCGAGAAGGAGAAGATCACGTGCACGCTGATGGTGCCGACGATGCTGATCCGGATCGCGGCGCTGCCGCCGGCGACGATCGCGAAGTACTCGACGAGCTCGCTGCGCTGGGTGATGAGTGGCGCGGCTCCGCTGCCGACCGAGGCCGCGCGTCGGTTCATGGACATGTTCGGGCCGATCCTGTGGAACTTCTACGGCAGCACCGAGACCGGGCTCGTCACGCTCGCGGCGCCGGGCGATCACGTCTCGCGGTCGGGCACGATCGGCCGGGCGCTGCGCGGCAACACGATTCGCTTGCTCGACGACAGCGGTCGCCCGGTGATGCAGGGCGAGGTTGGTGAGCTCTTCGCGCGCAACTCGACGATGATGTCGGGTTATCATGGCGATCAAGAGGCGACGAACAACGCGCAGCGCGAAGGCTTCTACTCCGTCGGTGATGTCGGCCGCGTCGACGCCGATGGGTTCTACTACCTGGAATCGCGCAAGCACGACATGGTGATCAGCGGCGGCGTGAACATCTACCCGCGCGAGATCGAGGATCACCTGAGCACGCATCCTGCGATCCTCGAAGCCGCGGTGATCGGCGTGCCCGATCCGGAATGGGGCGAGACCTTGCGCGCCTTCGTGGTCCTGCGCAACGAGGCGCAGCTGACCGAGCGAGAAGTCCAGGACTTCTGTCGCGAAGGCCTTGCCGATTACAAACGCCCCCGTAAGGTATTGTTCCTCGCCGAGATGCCGCGCAATCCTACCGGCAAAATTCTCAAGCGCGAGTTACGCGAGCTCACCTGAGTACCACTGACAAAGCCTGGATCCTCGGGACGGCAGGGCACATCGATCACGGCAAGACCGCGCTCGTAAAGGCGCTCACCGGCGTCGATACGGATCGGCTGCCGATCGAAAAGCAGCGCGGGATCACGACCGAGCTCGGCTTCGCGGCGTTGCGGCTCGGCGAGCGCCAGCTTGCCGTGGTCGACGTGCCCGGGCACGAGCGCTTCGTCAAATCGATGGTCGCAGGTGCGACCGGCATCGACGTCGTGATCATGGTGATCGCGGCCGACGAAGGTGCGATGCCGCAAACCCGCGAGCACCTCGCGATATGTGACCTGCTCGGGATCAAGCGCGGCGTGGTCGCATTGACCAAGGCCGACCTCGTCGATGACGAGACCCTCGCCCTCGCGACCGCGGATGTCACCGAGGTCGTCGCCGGTACGTTCCTCGAGGGCGCGGCGATCATTCCGATCTCCGCCCGCGATGGCCGCGGGCTCGATGCACTGCGGGCCGAGCTGGCCGCGATCCTCGAGAGCCTCGAGCCTCGCTCGCTCTCGAGTGTGTTCCGGCTCGCGGTCGATCGCGTGTTCACCAAGAAGGGCTTCGGGACGATCGTCACCGGTACGATTCTCAGTGGTGAAGTCCGGGTCGGCGACGAGCTCGAGGTCATCCCGAGCGGGCTGGCTCCGCGCGTCCGCGGTCTCGAATCTCACGCTCAGGCCGTCGAGAGCGCGCACGCTGGCCAGCGTTGCGCGATCAACCTCGGGGGTGCGGCCGTTGCCGAGCTCGCGCGCGGCAACATGCTCGTGCATCCTTCGCGCGTCGCGGCCTCGCACATCCTCGACGTCCAGCTCCGCTACCTCGCGAGCGCGGCGCATCCCCTGCCCGCGCAATCGAAGGTCCTCCTCCATCACGCGACGACGCAAGTGCTCGCGACGCTCGTGCTGCTCGATGGCAAACCGCTCGAGCCGGGTGGGACCGCACTCGCGCAGATCCGGATCGATCGCGAGACCCCGCTCGCCGCGCTCCCGGGTGATCGCTTCATCGTGCGCGGCTTTGTCAGTACGCCCGCGCATGGCTCGACGATCGGAGGCGGTCAGATCATTCGCGTCCTCGCTCCGCGCGCACGCCGCAGCCACGACCAGGTCGTCGCCACTCTCGCGCGCGCCCAGCTCGACGAACGGATCGCGATCGATATCAAAGCGAGCGCGACCACGGGGCTCTCCGCGCGTGAGCTCGGACAACGCACGGGGGTCGCGGATCTGACGGAGCTACTCCGCGAGCTCGTCCAGCACGGCACGATCGTAGCGCGGGGCGAGCGCTTCCTGCACGCCGAGGTCGTTGCTCTCACGGAGCCCAAACCCGTCGCGCCACCGCCCGTGACGATGACGCCGATCGAGCAACACGTGCTCGCGAAGCTGCTCGCGGCCGGGCTCGAGCCCCCGCGGCCCAAGGAGCTCGCGGGCTCGATGGGCCTCACGGATGCGGTGGTGAAGCCGGCGCTCGACCGGCTGGTCGCGGCCAAGCTCGTCATCAAGATCAAACCCGATCTAGTGATGCACCGGCAGATCGTCGACACGATCCGTACGACGCTGGTGGCCTTCCTGGCCACGCACACCACGATCGATGCGCAGCAGTGGAAGGAACTGACCGGCGCGAGCCGGAAGTTCACGATCCCGCTGGCGGAGTTCTTCGACGCCGAAAAGCTCACGCTTCGGGTCGGTGATCTCCGCCGGAAGCGCTAGAGAAAGTAGCCGATCGAAACGCCGAAGAAGGGTAGCGTGCGAATGCCGCCCTCGAGGTTGATCGTCAACTTGTCGGTCGGCTTGAACTGGACGCCGATGATGGCGTTGATCACCGGGAACACCGGCGGCAGGTCGTACTTCACGGGCTGGCCGAAGCCGTGATTGTCGGAGTCCTGGCCTCGGCCGTTGAAGGTCGTCGGCACGCAGCCCGGCTCCGGGGTCGAGTTCGTCGCACCGACGCAGATCACGTTGAAGTGCGTGAGCGCACCAGTGATCACGCCGAGGCCCGCGCCGCCGCCGTAACGGAACGAGACCCAGTTAGTGATCGGTACGTGGTTGATGAAGGTGAACTCGACCGTGTACCAGCCAAGACCACCCGCATCGGAGTGCGACGGGTCGAGCACGTAGTCGGCTTCGTCGCCGGCGCCGACGTTGTCGCCTTTGTTGATCCACACACCTTGGCCGACAGTGAGCTGCTCGTGCTCGAAGCCGAGCTGGAGCTCGACGTTGCCTCTGCGGCGCACGAGATCGAAGCCGTAGCCGACGTTGCTCGCGCCGTCGGCGGCCTTGTCGACGAACAGCTCGAGCAGCCCGGTCGGGACATGGACGCTGCGCAAACGCAGGTCGATGCCGTATTCGACGAGATCCTCGGACTTGACCGCAGGTGCAGGCTCCGGTGGTTGGCTACCCGGATCTTTGGCCGGTTGGACCTGCTTGTCGGCGTCGGTCAGGGACGCGCCGCCCCAAGAAGTTCCACTGATCGTCAGGATGAGCAGTGACGTGGCTAAACGCATGATTCCCCCAGCGCCTCGACAATATATACTGAAGCATGCGGCGTCCCGTATTTCCGACGGGATTCGCAACCCAGATGCGGTGTTGCTCACTCCTCGCGCTTGCCGTGCTCGCCTCTTGCGGCGGCGTGGGGCTTGGCGAGACCTGTGCCGGTATCACCGATTGCGCGACCACGCTGCAATGTGTTTCTAACGTCTGTCGGCCGCGCTGCCTGCGCTCTCCCGATTGTGGCAACGGATTCTCCTGCGGCGCCGATGGCATCTGCCGGGAAGCGAACGGCCAGCTCGGTGACTCGTGCGTCTCGGAGGTCGATTGTGAAGGAGGCCTGGCCTGCGAGCTTTCGGGGCTCACGGTCCCGGCCGGTGCCATGCAAGCGAGCTGTGTCATGGCCGGTGGCGGCCACCCCGCGAACGCGGCGTGCACCGCCGACCGCGATTGTCGCAACCACACGTGTGCACTCGGGCGCTGCATCGACCTGTGCCGCGAAACTCGCGATTGTGGCGTCGGGACGAGCTGCGCCGAGATTCCACGCGTCGAAGCGAACGGAGCGATGTTTGCGGGCTGCCTGCAATCGAGTGGCTCGCTCACGTGGAACATCCCGGTCCACGGCTCGGCCGAGACGATCAAGCTGCCGGTTCCGAACACTGCACGGTCCGTCGCGGTGACGATGCGCGTCAACGATGTGAACCAGGAAGTCGGCGTCACCCACATCACCTCGCCCACCAGCGTCACGCTCCTGGATTTCTCGGATGACCCGTTTGCCGATCCGGTGCGCCATCGGCCTGACCTCGGGCAATCGGTGCTCGCGATGCCTTCGACGCCGGATGTGCCGCTGATTCCGGGCGCGTACACGCTCGATGTCCGCTCGTTGAAGCCGCCGTTCACGCACACGAGCATCGGCACCGCCACCCCGATCGTGACCGCAGTCATCAAGCTCGATGCGAGCGTGATCCTCGATCTTCACTTCTACTTTCTGAACTTCGACGATCATCCATGCGCGGCGGGGTTCGGGTCCGGAGGCACGCTGAATGCCGCGAGAGCGAATGCCGCGACGTTCTTTCAGAACGACTTCCTCGGCAAGCTGCGTCAGGTGTTCGCGCGGGGCGGCGTCGCGCTCGGCACCCTGTCTTACCAGGATCTCTTCGATCACCCCGATCTCGACGGGCTCGACATCTCGAATGCCGCGGCACTGCTCGCGCTCGGCAAGCACGATGTCGGGATCAACGTGTTCTTCGTGCGGTCGTTGTCGCCGGTCGGCCTGCAAGCCTTCGGGCCCAACCCGGGTCCTGCCGGCCTCGGCGGAACCTCGCAATCGGGCGTGATCATCGCGCTCGACACCTTGTGCTACCGGACCTGGAACGACCTCGCGCGGCTGACCGCTCACGAGCTCGCGCGCTACATGGGCCTGTACGACAACGTCGAGCTCGATCCCGCGCAACATGATCCGATCAGCGACAGCGACGGTACGAGCGCGAATCTGATGTTCTATTCGGAGTTCGGCGGCGCGGATCTCTCGCAAGGCCAGCGCGACATCCTGAGCCGCAGCCCGGTGCTGCGATGAACGCGGAATTGCGATGAGGGTCCTCTTGCTCGCGCTGCTCGTCGGACTCGTGACCTCGGCCGAGGGCTCGACACCCCTCACCGCGCAGATCCAGAACGTGCTCACGCCGATCGACACGGTGCCGACGCAGCTCGAGCTCGACACCGCATTCACCGATCACACCCAGGCGCTGCACGGCCTCGCCGAGATCTCCCTCGACGACACGACCGATACCGGCATCCGGCTCCGCGCGATCCACGCGTTGACCAAGTACTGCGCGGGGAGTCCGTGCGTCGATAACGACATGGCGCACCAGGCGCTGGTCGGGATCATCCAGGCCAGCCAGGACGCGTCGACGGGCGCGAGGGTCGTCGTGCTCCGCGGGGCGATCGAAGCGCTGGGCCCCCAACGGGTCGCTACCGACCTGCCTCTGCTCGTCCCATTGCTCGAGCACGAGAGCCGGGATGTCCGCGCGGCCACGGTCCATGCCCTCCGAGACCTCTGCAACACGCAGGCGATCAACCCGTTACGGGCGTTACTCCAGCACGAAACGACCGACCAGGTCCGGCTGGCCATCTCGGAAGCCCTCAGGATTCTGGGTCAGACCCAACCCTGTCAGTGAGGGTCAGCACAACCACGCGGAATCGTTTGGTTGTACTCCGCGCCTACCGATCGTAGACTGACGAGATTCGTGGCTGGGTGCACGCCGCGCGATCCCTCATGTCGACCCGCGATCCAAGAGCTCGGCCGCCTCGCATGGAGCCGGCACGCGTAGGTCAGCGCGAGCAAACGCAATCGCTCCAGCTCGAGATCGATGACGCGCAGCGCGAGTCACATGCCTCACTCGCGGTAGGCACGCATGGCGACGAGCGCACGCGCGTCGAATCGCCGAGCGCGCGCAATGCGCCCCCGAGTAGCAAGCCACCACCGCTGCCGAGTCGCAGCCCCGATGATCCGGACATCCGGATCGGTCAGACGTTCGGCACGTACAAGCTGCTCGAGCTGCTCGGCAAGGGCGGTATGGGCTACGTGTATCGCGCCGAGCATACGAAGCTCGGGCGCGAGGTTGCACTCAAGTTGCTCCGCGCCGATTACGCGAAGCGCCGCGACGCGGTGAATCGATTCTTTCAGGAAGCGAAGACCGTCAATCGCGTGCGGCATCGCAACATCGTCGACGTCACCGATTTCGTCGAGCTCGACGACGGCACCACGTTCATCATCATGGAGTATTTGCGGGGCCAGAGCCTCGGCACGTGGGCGCGCTCGAGCATCGATCTTGCTCGCGCGCTTGCGGTGCTCGTGCAGATCTGCGATGGCCTAGGCGCCGCGCATGCGGTCGGCGTCGTGCACCGCGATCTCAAACCCGACAACGTCATCGTCGTGCCAGCGACCGATGGCGCCGAGATGGTCAAGCTGCTCGATTTCGGTGTCGCCAAGCTCGTTAATCGCGACGACGAAGACGTCGGCTTCCAGACCCAGGCCGGCTCGGTGATCGGCACGCCCGCGTACATGTCTCCGGAGCAAGCGGGCGGCATGCAGGTCGATCAGCGCTCCGATATCTATTCGCTCGGCGCGATCATGTACGAGCTGTTCTGCGGGCAGCCGTTGTTCCGTGGCCGCTCGTTCGGCGAGTATGTCCGCAAGCATCTCACCGAGAATCCCGTACCACCGCACCAGACCCCGGGTGGCACGGGGATCAACCCGAATCTCGAGGCGCTGATCCTGCGCTGCCTCGCGAAGGAGCCGAACGAGCGCTTCGGCCACATCCTCGAGCTCCGTGACGGGTTGCTCCATCTCCTCGGCGGGGCGACCACGAATCCCGGTGCGATCAGTGGGGTGCATCCACCGAGCGGCATGCACCACAAGGTCCCGACTCTCGTCGCGGCCGACGCATTACCGAATCACATGTTGCCGCTGCCGCCGCCGAGACACCTGACGCAGCCCACGCCGGATCCCGCGCGCTATTCACCGCAGCACCAGGTGCTGCCGATGCCGACCGGGATGGGTCAGGTCTCGAATACGCCCTACAACAACTACAGGAGCACGTCCGCGTCGCGCGGTGGTTCGCCATGGGCGCGCTATATCGGGTTCGGCTCGATCGCTATCGCGTTCGGTGTGGTCTGCGCGATGGTCTATATCCACAGGAGCCACGATCCCGAGCTCGGCGCGCCGACTGCGCCCGTCGTGACACCGCAGATCGCGCCGCCGCCGCTCGTCGAGCCCACACCGCTCGTCGAGACCGCGCCGCTCGCGAAGCCGGAGCAGATCGAGCTCAGGTTCGATTCACTGCCGAGTGCCGGCATCTACGCGGAGGGCCACTCGGCAGAGTTGTGTCGGACCCCGTGCGCGTTCAACGTCGAGATCAGCTCCCGGAGCGATGCGAAGGGCAAGCGCACGTTCATCGTGCGCAGCCAGGGCTATCTGGACACGCAGATCATCGTCGATCTCGAGGCGGCCCAGCGGGAGTTTCACGTCACGCTCGATCACGACATGGTCCCGAACGAAGGTGGACCGACCGAAGAGCCGCTCAAGAAGCAAACGAGAGCCCAGACAAAGCAGCTTCTAAAAAAGAATTCAAAGTCCGACACGCCCGACCAGCCGGTGAAGCCAGCCGTCGAAGATCCGCCGCCGCTGACACCAGAGCCGGAGACGAAGAAGCCGACAGGCAGTACGATCGATCCGACCGATACGCACGACCCGTTCAAGTCTCATAAATGACGTCCGCTTTGCTTCGTTGGCTCGTCTTTGCGAGCCTTTGCTTCTTCGTGGTGCCCGCGCATGCGGACGACCTCGCCACGCGCTCGGCGAAGCGCCACTACGAGCGCGGCGAGAAGTTGTTCGCGCTCGGCAAGTTCGATCAAGCGCTCGACGAATATCAACAAGCGTTCGATGCGAAGCCGCTCGGCGATTTCCTCTACAACATCGGCCAGTGCTATCGAAACCTCAGTGACTACAACCAGGCGATCTTCTCGTTCAAGAAATACTTGAAACTCAAGCCCGATGCGGATGATCGCGACAAGGTCGAGAAGCTGATCGAAGAGCTAGAGGAGAAACAGCAGCGCGGGGAAAGCGCGAAGTTCGCGCCGAAGCCCGATCCCGTCGCGCCGCCACCTCCGAAGCAAGCCGACGTACCGAGCTACAAGAAGTGGTGGTTCTGGACCGGCATCGCGGTGATCGGTGTGGCCGGCGGCGTCGGGATCTACGAAGCGACCAAGAATAGTGGTCCACCGTCGACCGATCTCGGCAACCTCGGGCGGGTGCTCGCATGGTGAAGTGCGGGCTGCTCGCGGCAGGGGGCGCCACGCTGCTCGCCGCGTGCGGCAGTGGCGAGTCGTTCGTTGTCGTGACGGTCTCGGCGCGGCCGACGGTGCACGAGGTCGCGACGCTCGAGGTAACCCAGTCGAGCAGCGGGACCACGCGCACCGACACGCTCGAGCTCGGCACCCACGCGCTGCCAGCGACGTTCAGCATCACCGCGACGAATCGCGCGGGCGAGCTCGATCTCTCGGTCGCCGGCAAGGCGAGTGACGGGTCGAATGTTGCGGTCGGCACCACGACCACGTCGTTCGATCTCGGCACCGCGACCGTGCAGCTCGAACCGGCGGACTTCGTGGTCAACACCGACTACGCGATGGACGAGTTCACGACGACGGACTTCGAGACCACCGGCTACCAGATCTCGGCGACATCCGACGACAAGTGGACGGTGTCGTTCCGCAACACGTGCACCGATACCTGCAACGTCTTCGCACGCACGATCGGCAGTAATGGTGCGCCCGCGAAGACGACCGCCGCCGCGGGCACGAACGCGTATCAGATCACCTCTGCGACGACGCAAGAAGGTGCGTTCTCCGCGATTGCGGGCCAAGGCACCGCGACCATCGCAGCGTGGGATTTCAGCGATACCGTCGGTGCGGGCGTCGGCGTTGCCTGCCGTGGCATCGATGCGAACGGTACGCTCACCGCCGGTCAACGCACGATCTCGACCGATGCTGCGGACACCGTCGTGATCGCGCCACTGCCCACAGGCAACTTCGCCGTGTCGTGGCAGGTCTACGCGCCGAACGCCGCGATCCACTCGATGATCGCCAGGCCAGATTGCACGACGCTGACCACCCTGCCGGTCGCGGTCGCGCCGACGGCCGGTACGACCAACGGTCCCCATCGCTCGACGGTCGCCGCGAGCGGCACCGCGCTACTCTACGGCTGGATCCAGGACGATGCCGCGTACGTCCGCGCGACCACGACGAGCACCGCGCCCTCGTTCACCAACGCCGCGTTCAAGGTTGCAGATCCTCCGACCGGGGAAACCGCCGAAGCCGTCCGCATCGCACCCATGGGCGCGGGCTTCGCGGTCGCGATTCGCTACGTCTCGTCGACCCTCGGCGCCCCCGGTCAGATCTATCTCCAGCGCACGACCTCGACGGGCGTCGTGATGGGGACGCCGACCTTGATCTCCGACAAGACCGGCTCGGACTTCACGAACGGTCGACGCGGTTTCGGCATCGCAACGCGCGCCGATGGCATGACGATGCTCGTGTGGTCGCAGTGCGACGACGGCACCGACGGACGGTGTGATGGTCGGCTCGATATTTACGGTCGGCTCGTCGATGCGACCGCGACCGTCGTCGGTGATCCATTCGTGGTCACCTCGACCACGCTGGGCGATCAACAAGATCCTTCGGTCGTCGCGCTCAGCGATGCGTTCGCCGTCGCGTGGACTGATGGCAGCAAGACCGCGCCGGATACCGACGGTACGGCCGTGCGCGCCCGCGTCATCTACCCGCGGTAGGACGCAGCTCGTCGCGGAGCGTTCGCGCGTTTTCGGATTCACCGGCGAGCACGCCAAGGGCACGGTAACCCGCACGTCAAACGGCACGATCAGACCGGAACGTACGCTGGTCTGCTGACCGCGTCCTTTGTGGCCTTTGTGGCCTTCGGGATGGGTCCGGAACGTCACGCTCGCGACGCCTTCGACGCCTTGCGGCTAAACAGCTTCTTCGTCGGCCCGGTGATCGATGCCCAGAGCGCGCATCTTCTTATAAAGGTGGCTGCGCTCGAGCTGGAGCTCGCGCGCGGTGTTGGAGACATGGTGGTCGTTTGCATCGAGTGCGGCGACGATGATCTCGCGCTCGGCGGCCGCGACCAGGTCCTTGAACGGCACGCCGCGCGAGTGATCGACCTTGAACGCCTTGACGCGAGGTAGCGCATCACTGACATCGGCTTCGCTGATCACCTCGGCATCACCCGTGAGGATCGCGAGCCGCTCGACGACGTTCTTGAGCTCGCGCACGTTCCCCGGCCAATCATGCTGCATGATCATCGTCATCGCACCGGATGCGACCTTCTTAGCGCGGCGATCGTTATCGGCGCAGACTTGCGTGAAGAAGTGATCGACGAGCATCGGGATGTCGGCACGCCGGGTGCGTAATGGCGGCAGCTCGATCGGCACGACCGCGAGGCGATAGTACAAGTCTTCGCGAAACCGGCCGGCTGCGATCTCGGTCGAGAGATCCTTGTTCGTGGCCGCGACGACACGCACGTCGACCTTGATGGTCTCGCCGCCACCCACGCGCTCGAGCTCGCTCTCTTGCAGCACGCGCAACACCTTCGCTTGCGCATTCGGCGTCATGTCGCCGATCTCGTCGAGGAACAGCGTGCCGCCATCTGCGAGCTCGAACTTGCCGCGGCGTTGTTGGGTCGCGCCGGTAAAAGCGCCCTTCTCGTGCCCGAAGAGCTCGCTTTCGATCAGCTCGGCCGGAATCGCGGCGCAGTTGAGCTTCACGAACGGGCCGGTCTTGCGCTTGGAATGCTCGTGCACCGCGCGCGCGACGAGCTCCTTGCCCGTACCGTTCTCGCCAGTGATCAGCACGCGACCGGTGCTCGGCGCGGCCTTGGCGATCTTCTCGAAGATCGCTGTCATCGCGGCGCCCTTACCGATCATCGCGAAGTCGGTTTGGACCCGACCTCGGAGCCGCGCGTTTTCGCCACGGAGCCGCGCGTTCTCGAGCGCATTTTGGACGGTGATCAGCAGCTTGTCGCCGCTCAGCGGCTTCTCGATGAAGTCGTGAGCGCCAGCCTTGGTCGCAAGGACGGCGGTCTCGATCGTGGCGTTACCGGACATCATCACGACGACGACTTCCGGTTTAGCCACGCGAAGCCTCGGGAGTACTTCGAGCCCGGTCTCGCCGGGCATCATCACGTCGAGCAGCACGAGATCGACGTCGTGTTCGGCGAGCTTCGTGAGGCCGGCGGCAGCACCACTCGCGACGATCACCTGATACCCCTCCAGCTCGAGCGACCGGCGGACGGTCGTGAGGATGTTGGGCTCGTCATCGATGACGAGAATCGTGCTGCGCATACTACGGCCAGACCCTAGCAGATTTGACTAACGTGCTGCGACCATTTAGGTTTCCAGCCATGGATCACTCGCGTACCCGTGCTTCGGCTCGCTTCGGCGCCGCTCTGCTAGCGGCCGCGGCCATGCTGTTCGCGTTCGCGTTCTCGGCGTCGTGTGGTGACACGTCCAAGAAGCCGGGCTGCAAAGTCGACAAGGACTGCAAGAGCCCGCAGGTCTGCGCGGCGAACAAGTGCGTGGAGTGCACCACGGATGATCAATGCGCAAAGGGCAAGCATTGTTCCGCGAATGCATGCGTCGTGAAGGCGCAGTGCGAGCACGATGATCAGTGCGCGGCAGGTCAGGTGTGTCAGGCCGGCACGTGCAAGGCGTGCGCTGCCGATAGCGAGTGCGGTCCCGGTGGAACGTGTCAGGCAGGTTCGTGTCAGCGCCCGAAGAAGTGCGCCACGGATAACCAGTGCGCCGACGACGAAGATTGCAAGGACGGCGTGTGCCACAAGGCCACCGCGCCGATCACTGATGGCGTGTGTCCGCTCTCGACGGTGTACTTCACCTACGACAGTTCGGGCATCGAAGCGAGCGAGCGCGATCGGCTCGACGCGAACAACACGTGCATCACGAAGACGAAGGGCAAGGCGGTGTTCCTTGTAGGTCACACCGATACGTCGGGTACCGAGGAATACAACATCGCGCTCTCCGAGCGCCGCGCACAAGCCGCCGCCGATTACCTCGCGCGGCTCGGCACGGATCCGGCGCGCCTCCAGGTCGTGCCGAAGGGCGAGACCGAGCCCTCCGGCCTCGGCGATGACAAAGACCGCCGCGTCGAATTCCAGTGGCACTGAGGAACCTCATGACGAAGCTCATCGCACTCCCGCTCGTGCTCTTTATGACCGGCTGCTTCTGGGTCACGACCAAGAGCGAAGGCGAGACGCTCCGCAAGGACGTCAATTCACTGAACGATCGCGTGTCTTCGAAGGAGAAGGTTCTCGACGATCAGGTCAAGCAACTCCAGACCGTGATCGACGAAGCGACGAAGGTCTTGAAGCGCAACAATGCGGACATCGGCGCCGATGTCGACGGCCTGCGCTCGGACGTCCGTACGACGAACGGCCTGGTCACCGCGCTCAATCAGAGCTTCAGCGAGCTCAAGACCTCGATCGACAAGTACAAGCGGGACAACGACGCGCGCCTCGACAATCTCGAAGCTCGCTTCGGGCAGATCGAGAGTGGCAAGCCGAGCGCGAGCAGCTCGCCCGATGATCTGTGGCGGCTCGGATCGGCCGCCTTCGATGGCGGCAAGTTCAACGACGCGATCGAGATCTTCAAGCGGCTCGTCGCGACGTCTCCGACGAACAGCAAGGCCGACGACGCGCAGTACTTCAAGGGCCAGTCGTACGGCAAGTTGCTCGATTGGGAGCACGCGATCGGTGCGTACCAGACGCTCGTCGAGAAGTATCCGGAGAGCGACCTCGCCGACGACGGGCTCTACTTCGCCGCGCTCGCCGCCCAGCAGATGAAGAGCTGCACCGAGGCGCGCACCTACCTCGGGCTCGTCAAGACGAAGTATCCGAAGTCAAACGTGCTCTCCTCCGCGAACACGCTCGATGCGACCATCAAGAAGGACTTGAAGAACAAGTCCAAGTGCTCGTCGTAGCGCGCTCGCTGCCCTAGCAGTTCTACTTTCCGCCGAGCTTCTTGTACTGATCGAACCCGTCGGCCTTCAGGTCGTACGAAGGCGCGAGCTTCGAGTGGCACTTGTTGCAGGAGTTGATGCCCTTCTCCTTGTTGAACGCCTTCATCGCCTCCTTCGCAGCTGGCTGGCCACCCTTCGCGCACGCCTGCTTCACGAGGTCGGACTTGAAGTCTTTGTGAACGCACGGCGCGACGTCACCGCCTGCGGAGGCGGAGAAGCTCGCGATGGTGAGGGAACCAACGATGGTGAGAACCGATGCAAAGATGCCGAGCTTGCTCATGTACTTCTTCCTCTGCGACGTCGTGGAGAGACACTCTATTCAAGCAGAGGAAGTTCAATCACTGAAGTCGCAATGCCGCCGGCCTCCGTGAATTGGGCGAGCCCAGCGGCCTCTGGCTCCTACTTCGGGGCGAGCCTCCTGTGGCATGAAGATTTTTCATCGTCTCCATGGCAGCTTTCCATTTTTTGACCGCCGTTCGCGCACGCGTCAGGGGCGATGGGGGCGGGCGCCCTCATAACCCGCGTCACGAGAGCGAATGCAAAGATCTCGCAGCAGCAGCCACGTCGGCCGCGTCGTTCACCGACTGGATCGCGCAGATTGCTGACGCGCCGGTAGCGTAGACCTCGGCTGCATTCCGCGGCGCGATGCCACCTATCGCGACGATGGGCGTCGCCCCTGCCGCCACGACGGCCGCGCGAAGGCCCGCGAGGCCTTGGACCGGGTCCGGGTTCTGTTTGGTCTGGGTCACGAACACGGGACCGAAGCCGAGATAGTCGGCACCGGCCGCGACGGCGACTCGAACTTGCTCGACATCGTGCGTGCTCACGCCGACCCGTAAGCTCGAAGCGAGAGCGCGGGCGGCGGCGATCGGGAGATCGGTCTGGCCGAGGTGCACGCCATCGGCTCCGCACGCGAGCGCGATATCGATCCGATCGTTGATGATCAGCGGTACGCCCGCCTTGTCGCAGAGCGAACGCGCCATCCGCGCGAGCGCTAGCTGCATCCTCGCGGTGCCAGGCTTCAACCGGACCTGTAGCGCGCACGGGCCGGCCGAGAGGAGCGAGCGGACGAGGGCCTCATCGTCGCGATCGAGCACCGCGTAGAACCCGCGCAGCTTCATCGCATCTGGAGCTCGAGCTGCTCGAGCTCGCGCGCTTTGTCGCGCAGCTGCGCCGCGCGCTCGAATTCGAGATCTGCTGCGGCTTGCTTCATCTCGTTGCGCACCTTCTCGATCGCAGAGCGCACGCCCCCGAGGCTATCGAGCTTCTTGAGATCGAGGCCGGCGATCTGCATCGCATTGCCGCGCGAACCCTTCTTCGGCATCGGCTCGGCAATCTGGACATCGAGGATCTTGCGCTTCGTCGAGGCCGGCGTGATGTTGTGTTCGAGGTTGTACGCCTCTTGGACCGCACGACGGCGCCGCGTGATGCCGACCGCGTCCTTGATCGATTGGGTCTCCTTGTCGGCGTAGAGCAGCACCTTGCCCTCGACGTTGCGAGCCGCGCGCCCGATCGTCTGGATCAGGCTGCGCTCGCTGCGCAAGAAGCCTTCTTTGTCCGCATCGAGGATGCCGACCAGCGACACCTCCGGAATATCGAGACCCTCGCGAAGCAGGTTGATGCCGACCAGCACGTCGAACTCGCCACGGCGCAGGTCGCGAATGATCGAGATACGCTCGAGCGTATCGATATCGGAGTGGAGGTATTTCACCTTGACGCCGATCTCTCGGTAGTACTCCGAGAGATCCTCGGCCATCCGCTTCGTCAGCGTGGTGACGAGCACGCGATCGCCCTTTGCGGTGCGATCGCGAATCTCGGCGAGCAAGTCGTCGACCTGATGTGCGACCGGCCGGACCTCCACGATCGGATCGAGCAAGCCGGTAGGGCGGATGATCTGCTCGACGACGATACCCTTGGCTTCGGCGAGCTCCCACTCGGCGGGCGTTGCCGAGACGTAGATCGCTTGCTTCGCACGCTCGCGCCACTCGTCGAACCGCAGCGGGCGGTTATCGATGGCACTCGGCAGGCGGAAGCCGTGCTCGACGAGTGTTTCCTTGCGCGAGCGATCTCCGAGGTACATCGAGCCGATCTGCGGCACGGTCTGGTGCGACTCGTCGCAGACGAGCAGCATGTCCTCGGGAAAGTAGTCGATCAGGGTCGGCGGCGGCTCACCCGCACTGCGCCCCGTGAGGTGGCGCGAGTAGTTCTCGATGCCGGAGCAAAACCCCATCTGCTCGATCGATTCGAGGTCGTACATCGTGCGTTGTTCGAGCCGCTGGCGCTCGAGCAGCTTGCCCTGTCGCGATAGCTCGCCGAGCCGGTCCTTGAGCTCGATGCGGATCGTCTCCATGGCGCGCCGCATCGTCTCGGCCGGCGTCGCATAGTGCGATGCCGGAAAGATCGTCGTCCGATCTAACGTGCGCTTGATCTTGCCGCGCATCGGATCGATCTCCGACAGCGATTCCACGGTCTCACCGAACCATTCGATGCGGACCGCGGTATCGGCTTCGTACGCCGGGAACACCTCGACGGTGTCGCCGCGCACGCGGAACGTGCCGCGGTGGAAGTCGATGTCATTGCGCTCGTACTGGAGCTCGACCAAACGGCGCAGCACCGAATCGCGATCGAGTTGCGCGCCGAGCTCGACATTGCAGGTCATCTGCTCGTACGTGCTGCGCGAACCGATGCCGTAGATGCACGACACCGACGCGACGATGATCACGTCGCGCCGCGACAACAGCGCGAACGTCGCGGCGTGGCGCATCCGATCGATCTCCTCGTTTACGATCGAGTCTTTCTCGATGAACGTGTCGGTCGTCGGAACGTACGCTTCGGGCTGGTAGTAGTCGTAGTAGCTGACGAAGTAGTGGACCGCGTTGTCCGGGAACAACTCCTTGAACTCGCCGTAGAGCTGGGCGGCGAGGACCTTGTTGTGCGCCATGATCAGCGTAGGCCGCTGCTCTTTATTGATCACGTTCGCGATCGAGTACGTCTTGCCCGAGCCGGTGATCCCGAGGAGGACCTGCGCCTCGTCGCCGCGCTCGACGCCCTCGGTCAGCTCTTTGATCGCCTTGGGCTGATCACCTGCGGGCTCGTACGGCGAGACCAGCCTGAAGCCCGCCGCCGGCAATTTGGGTGCTCGCGCCACGGCTCTCAATCTAGCTCGTTTCGGCAACGCGACGAGTACGAGGCCGCGCAGTTGGCGCAGAACCCGACGAAGAAGCAGACCAATGCGAGCGTCACGGAAACACCTTCTTCCACGCAGGGAGCCCGCGAATCGCCGTGCGATGCGCGACCAGGTGCCCGTAGCTCGCGATCGGATACATCGCGTTCTCGGTGTGAATAAGCACCGCGGCGAACGAGTAGTCGGCGAGCCGGGGCGCACCATTTGCGAAATATTCGCGGTGTGCGACATGTGAATCGATCACGCGCGCGAACTGGTGAAAGTCCGCCTCGTGCGCGGCACCCGGCTGCGGCTCGGCTTCGCCGCGACCCGTGAGGCACTTGACGAACCGCTCGAAGCTCAGCCCGCCGGTCGCGGCGCCGAAATGCGCGGTGATCCAGTACAACCAGCGATGGACCTCGTCCTTCGCGCGCAGCACACTCGGCAGCCGCGTCTGACCCGGCGAGCACTGATCACCGAAGCACTCGTTGATCGCGTTGGACGCCCACGATGTGAAGTCGTCTTCGCCCAGCACCGGGATCTTCCCGTTCGGGTTCACGGCAGCGAGCGCGGCGCGATCCTCCGGACTTTCCGGCTGAAGCACCTCGAGATCGAGGTCCAGCTCGCGATCAGCGGCGCTCAGGAGCGGTTGGACGGCATTGGAGGATTGCGTGCGCGCGTAGAGGATGGGCTTGGTCATGTGTGTTCGCCTGGATGTCTTGACTGGACGTTGAACCCCTTGCGTGACAGCCTTCTGTCAGCTTTCGTGCGAAAGAAGTCTCGAATGTTCGCGCTCGCAGAGGCCCTGCGCGCCCGTCGAACCGGCGTCACGGCTCAGGAGCTCGCGGATCGTTTTGGGGTCACGCTCCGAACGATCTACCGAGATCTCGCGGCCCTCCAGGACGCCGGGATGCCGATCAAGGCCGATCGCGGGCGTGGCGGCGGCTACGCGCTCGACAAAAACTACCAGCTGCCGCCGATCAACTTCACCGCGCGTGAAGCGGCGCTCCTGGTGGCGATGTCGCGGTTCGTGGTGGAGCAGCGCTTGATCCCGTTTCCCCAGACGATCTCTGGCGCGATCGATAAAGTTCGCAGCGCGCTGTCGACGTCCGCGCAGCGCGAGCTGCTCACGCTCGTCGGTCAGCTCCAGCTCGTCGGCGTCCCTGCCCTGCCCGTGGCGCCGGCCGTGCGCGATGCGATCGAGACCGCGTGGTTCGAGAATCGCGCGCTGCGCATCGTCTATGCGAAGTCGGCCTACCAGCTGACTACGCGGCTCGTGAAGATCCGCAACCTCGTGTTCGATCGGCAGATCACGCTGCTCAACGTCGTCGATCTCGAGACCCATCAAGATCGACAGTTTCGCGTCGACAAGATCCAGACAGCAACGCTGCTCGATCAGGCGTGAGCTGGCATGGTGGATCGTTCCAAGTGGATCACCGGCAAGACTCGCCGAGCTGACCTCGTCGAGCACGAGCTGGTCCAGGGCTCACCTGGCGATCGTATGATCATGGTCCAGCAGTTGACGCGAGACGCTTGGAGTCTCCAGGGGCTCGTGGATGAACCCAGACTTCGCAGAGATCTTGTCCGAGCTTATCGCCGCGGGCGCTGAGCTCATGATCGTCGGTGCGTTCGCGGTCGCGGCGCAGCAATTCCGCGTGCGACCGGCCGAAAGACTTGGTCGGGCGCGCGTGGATCGAGGAGCAACTGAAGCGCTAGGCCCGGTCGAACATCAGGCGCCAGATCGGCAGGCCGGTCTCCTCGGCGTTCTGTTCGCGCCACGAGCGCACGCCGTACGGATTGCCTTCGCGCCAGAACGACCACTCGCCCGCGCGATTCGTGAAGTGATCGTCGCTCTCGATCGCGGACATCGCATCGAGCGCGATGTCCCAGACATCGGTCTGTACGAACAGCTCGCGCCCCGGCTTGAGCAGCTTCGCGACGCCCGCGATCAGCACCGGATCGACCATGCGGCGATCGCGATGCGCGCGCTTGAACCATGGGTCGGGAAAGTTGATGTACACGCGATCGGCGCGCGAGGCGGCGAACACCTGCGGCAAGTGGAGCTGCGCGTGGCAGAACACCGCGGTGACCGGGAGGCCCGTGACCTTCGCACGCTTGTTGACGAGCTCGACCAGATCCTCGCGAATCTCGAGCCCGACGTAGTTCCGCGCCGGATCTCGCGCGGCACGCTCGAACAGAAATTGCGCCTCGGCGCAGCCGATCTCGACCTCGAGCTCCCGCGCGGGGTCGAGATCGGGAGGCACGCCATGGAACCGTTCGAAGAACAGCGCCGTGGGATCGACGTGCTGACGGATCCGCACGGTTAGACCCAGCGAGTGTCGAGTGCAACGAACCCGAACTGCCGAACGTTGAGCGGCGATTCGAGGTCGTTCAGCTGGTCGCGATCGACCCAGCGATAGCCATCGAACTCGTCGTTTGGCACGACCTCGGCGGCTCGCGGCACCTGGCACACGAACACGAAGTTCATGTGCATGCCTTTGCTCCCTGCTGGATGCTCTTCGTAGCCGATGAGCCCCGGTGGCACGCCATCGAGCGCGTCTTTGATCGGCAGGAACGCGCCTTCGAGCCCGGTCTCCTCGCGGAGCTCGCGCCTCGCGGCTTCGAGTGGCGTCTCGCCGGGATCGAGCTCGCCACCGATCGGTAGCCACGTCTGGAGCCGACGATGCGAGATCACGAGCACGCAGTCATGCCGCCGTGCGTAGACCGCGACCGAAAACGCGCGGCGGACCTCCGTCACGGCACGACCTCGAACGCGAGTGCATTCGACGCGCGGTTGTTCACGGTGACCACGAGGTCCGTCGTGCCGATCGGCGCGTTATCAGGCACGATGATCGTCGCCGAGGTCGCGGTGTACGCAGTGATCTGCGCATCGATCGCGGGGAAATCAAGGCCGATCTGGATCGTCGCGGCGACAGCCATGCAGTCGCTGCTCGTACCGCAGAGTCGCGCGCCACTCAATGTCACAGGGGCGGCGTGTATGGCGGCCGCCGGCGAAGCTGCTTCGAGCACGGGTCCGGGCTCGACCGCGCAAGCCGCGAGAAATAGCGTCACCCAGCTGAGGCCCCGCATCTGCGCTTGCACCATACCCGAGCCCGACGTAGCTTGCCGCCGAATTGCCGGAACAGGACGAGCGCCCGCCCACTCGAATCGGTTGTGTCGACGTGCCCGCGCGCGTCGACCGCGAGAAGTTTTTCAAAGAGCTCACGTATTGTGAGCTCACGGCGCTGTTTGCCGGCCCGCAGAAGCCGACGACATTCGCGAAGTGGGCAGAGATCGCGCCGGCGCAGTCGATCGGGCTCGTCGCGCCGTTCGTGGTCACGCATCGCAGAGCACCTGCGTCGGCGCAGCCGTGGCCGAGCGACGGAACCACCGGCGATTTCCGCGATTCACCGCTGGCGCGCGCCGCGCTCGCCGATCTAGTCACCGCCGCGAAGGAGACCCGCGCTGCTGCGGTGGTGTTTCGCTCGGCCGATAACTTCTCGGCCTCGTCGGCAAATCGCGATCAGCTGAAGCAGTTTTTCAGCGAGATTGCCCCCGCAGATCTGTTCTCTGGAGCCGAACGCGTGTGGATCCCCGGAGGACTGTGGGATCTGCGAACGGCCGTCAAGCTTGCCGGCGAGCTCGGCGTCACGTGCGCGTTCGATCCGCTCGTCCGCGACCCGAACGACCCTGCCGAGATCCACTTCGGACTCGATGTGACGTCGCTCTACTTGAGGATCGACAGCGCTCGCAGTGGCCTCATCCGGAACGAAAAACTGGAAGACCTCGTCGCGCTCATCGAGCACTACGAAACGTTGCCGGTCACGGTTGCGTTCGCATCGCCAGAGCGCTGGCAGGATGCACGCAATCTCAAGAAGTTGCTGCTGGCCTGACGGGACGGGACGATTAGAAGACGAAGGTCGAGCTCGGAACAGGCAACTCGCCCGCCTTCTTCTGCATTTCGAGGATGTTGAGAGAAGACTTCCTTTCGACCATCTGAATGATGGGTTGAGACTTCCTCACAGAAGCCACCGCAACGGTCTTCTTGGTGCGAGTGACGGTTGCCTTACGCGCCGCAGGGCGAGCAGTCGGTCCACTATTTCGCATTCAAATCCCCCAAAAATCTGTCCGCTCATGACTCTACGGATCCGGTTCATGGAGTGTCAATGTAGGCAATCCATTCCTTTACTTCGCGTGCTAGACCCACTATACACATCGGGCTCTTTTCCTGGAGTTACGTGGATTTATGGATGCTAAGACGGGTTTCGAGATCACGCTAGGCAGCGGTGCCGCATGGCAGGTCGGTGGCGATGTCGTGGCATTCGCAACATTCGGTGATCCGTCCAAGGACCCTGTTTTCAAATCAGCAGACCAGGCGCTCGGAGGCCTGCTGTCCGAGGTCGCGCTCTCGGAGTCGTTCGAAGGCAAGGTCGGCCAAGCGCTCGTGCTCCATACGCACAAGAAGCTCGGTGCCAAGCGCATCGTGGTGATCGGCGCGGGCCCGAAATCGGACTTCACAAACGCGAACATGCGTGATGTGTCCGCAGCGATCGCCCAGATCGCGAACAAGACGCTTTCGGCGTCCGTTGCCTTCGTGATGCCGCAGCTCGGTGCGAATCGCGAAGCGGTGCTCGTGCAGCTCCTCACCGAGGGTCTCTACCTCGGCACGTACAAGTTTGGCCGCTACCTCACCAGCGACGATGCGAAGCGCCCACATACGCTGAAGAGCTTTGCGATCCTGCGTGACCAGAAAGGTGCCAAGGCGACCGCGGCGCAAACGCGTGCCTTTGCCACCGCCGTCGTACGCGGCACGACGATCGCTGCCGCCACGAATCACGCGCGCGATCTCATCAACGAACCGCCCGCCATCGCCACGCCCCAAGCCCTCGCCGCCGATGCGCAAGCGATCGCGAAGAAGCACAAGGGCGTGCTCACGGTCACCGTGCTCGACGAGAAGAAGTGTGCGGAGCTCGGGATGGGTATGTTCCTCGCTGTGGGCCAAGGCTCCGACGAGAAATCGGCCTTCATCCACATGATCTACAAGCCCGCCCAGGGGAAGAAGCCGAAGAAGAAGATCTGCTTCATCGGTAAGGGCGTCACGTTCGACTCGGGCGGGTACTCGCTCAAGCCTTCCAACGCGATGGAAGACATGAAAATCGATATGTCGGGCGCGGCCGCGGTGATTTCCGCGATGGACGCGATCGCGACGCTCGGTTCGGAGCACGAAGTCCACGCGCTCGCCGCGTGCTGCGAGAACCTCGTCTCGGGGCGCGCGTACAAGCTCGGAGATGTCTTGAAGTCGATGGACGGCACCACGGTCGAGATCAACAACACCGATGCGGAAGGTCGCCTGACCCTCGGGGATGCGATCACGTACGCGCGTACGAAGATCCAACCGGACGAGATGTTCGACTTTGCGACGCTCACTGGCGCGTGCATGGTGGCCCTCGGACCCTACACGGCTGGCGTGATGTCGGACCACGAAGCTCTCGTGCGCAGCTGGCTCGGCGTGGCCGAGCGCACCGGCGAAGACATGTGGCGGTTGCCGCTGAATCCGCGCCTTCGCGAACAGCTCAAGTCGCCGATCGCGGACATGCGCAACACTGGCGATCGGTTCGGTGGTGCGATCACGGCGGGCCTGTTTCTCAAGACGTTTGCGAAGGACACCCCGTGGGTTCACGTCGACATCGCGGGCCCGGCCTCGACGTCGAGCAATCGGCCCAGCCAACCCAAGGGAGGGACAGGGTACGCTGTCGCGACGATCGTCGAATACGCCGCCAAAGCCTGAGCCGGTGCACCCTGCACGAGGCTACATTACGAGTAAAATCAGTTAGTTAGGTCGAACATCCGCTTGACAAACCCGGCCTGTGCCGGTACAGTCCTGACGTAGAGGTTCAAACACTTGAAGCAGCAATTCGCAGTCGGTGACAAAGCGGTTTATCCGGTGCACGGAGTTGCCGAGGTTGTCGGGCTCGAGAATCGCGACATCGGTGGCAGCGCGATGCCGGTCTACATCCTGAAGATCATCGAGACCGGCATGAAGATCATGATCCCGACCACGAATGCAGATTCGGTCGGGCTCCGCGATCTCATCAGCTCGAAGCAGGTCAAGGAAGTGATCTCGATCCTGAAGGAGCGCGATATCCCGCGCGACACGCAGACCTGGAATCGCCGCTATCGCGAGTACATGGAGAAGATCAAGACGGGCTCGATCTTCGAGATCGCCGAGGTCATGCGTGATCTTTCCGTGCTGCGGCTGACCAAGGAGCTCTCCTTCGGCGAGCGCAAGATGCTCGACACCGCGAAAGGCTTGCTGACCCGCGAGCTTGCACTTGCGAAGGGTGTCGAGACCGAGAAAATCACCGCCGAGATCGACGCGATCTTCGCGACTGCTGCCGCCTGATTTTAGAAACTGGCGACCGCGCGCCCCAGCAAGGTACCCGACGGACAACGCGGACAACGCGGACAACGCGGACTTGGCGAGCGTAGAACCTGCTGCTCGACCACGGCGCGGAGCTCGAGGCGGCCGACAAAGAAGGCGCCACCCCACTGCATCAGGCGGCGTTGATGGATGCGCGCGCAGCCGCGGTCGTCCTCGGCAAGGCCGACGCCAATCAGGCCGCGCGTAATCGCGACGGCAAGACGCCCTACGATCTCGCCCACGAGCTCACGAACTCCGTGGAGCGCGTCCTGCACCCGGCGCCGTAGCCGGGCTCGCTGCTTCCTCGGCCTCATCGCGCTTCCTCCACGCGAAGACGACCCACCTCACGTGGAAGTGACGCGAGGCCACTCCGCGCTGAACCGGCGATCGATCAGCTCAACGCGACGAACGCACGGCGCTTCGCGTTCGGCAAGTTAGCTGCCGCGATCATGTTGAATTGCAGGGCGATCGTGTAGCCGCTATTCGGCTTCGCGATGCGCTCGAACATCGGTCGGAGCTCGATCGTGTGCGAGCCGTTCGGGGATGCGATCCCGACGGCGTCCGGGGTCCTGGTCCACTGCCATCCGAAGGCGCGATGGAGCTGCTCGGCGAACGCACAGGCCAGCTCGAGGCGCGCGACGTGGGCGTTCCTGCCGAGCTTTGCGGTGCCGTCGCGGACCTGATCAACGTGGCGATGCAGCTTGTCGATCACGTCTGAGACCGCGTCGGCCGCCACGGCGCCGATGCGAGCGAGGCCGCGCTCGGTCATCTCGTCGATATCGGCGCGCACCTCGGCATCGGTGATCGCCGAGGTGCGCTAGCGCTTGCGATCACGTTGACGAGGTTGGCTCGGCAGTTAGAGCTCAAAATCGCAAGAAGGCGCTGCCCCACGTGAGGCCGGCACCGAAGGCGACGAGGCAGACCAGGTCACCCGGCTTGATCTTGCCGAGCTCGATCGCCTCGTGCATGCAGATCGGAATCGTCGCGGCGGTCGTGTTGCCGTACTTCTGAATATTATTGTGCATCTTCTCGGGGGGCAGCCCGATCATTTGCGCCACCATTTGATTGATTCGCAGATTTGCCTGGTGCGGGATCACCATGTCGATCTCGGCAACGCTCTTGATGCCGTTTGCCTGCATGCCTTCCATGATGGCTTGCGGCATGCGCGTCACGGCGTGCTTGAAGACGTTCTTGCCCTTCATCTGAGGGAACTGCTTGCCCGCCTCGAGATCCTCGACGCTGAGTCGCGGATGGTTACGGCTCGCGGGAGTCTCGGTCCACAGGATCTCGGCCTCGGTGCCGTCGGCGTGGATGTGCGTTGAGAGGATCATGTGCGCTTCATCAATCGCGACCCCGATCACGGCGGCGCCAGCGCCATCACCAAAGATCACGGTAATGTCGCGACCGCGGGTGGAGACGTCGAGGCCCGTGGATTGAATCTCGGCGCCGACCAGCAAGATGTGCTTGAAGTTGCCGCTGCGAATGTACGCGTCAGCGATCGATAGTCCGTAGATGAAGCCGGTGCACTGCTGGCGGATGTCGAGGCACGGAACCCCCTTGTGGCCGATGCCGAGCTCGCGCTGCAGGAGCACGCCGGTGCCGGGGAAATAGATGTCCGGGGACAGCGTCGCATAAATGATGAGGTCGATGTCTTCGGCCACGAGGCCGGCTTTCTCGATCGCTTCGCGGCTCGCCTTGGCCGCGAGGCCCGCACCGGTCTCACCGGGCTCGACCCAGCGACGCTCTTCGATGCCCGTGCGCTCGACGATCCACTCGTGGGTGGTCTCCATCTTCGCAGCGAGGTCGTAGTTCGTGACAACCCGCGATGGAACGGACATGCCGACGCCCATGATTCGGCTTCGATTGCTCATCAGGTAGCTCCGTAACACACCGCTTCGAAGCAGATCGAGCAATATTCGGGTCTATGCACGTGCTGCTCGTTCGCCATGGCGAGACGCCATGGAATCGTGAAGGTCGCTATCAAGGCCGCACCGATATTCCGCTGTCTATCGAGGGTGAAGCGCAGGTGAAGCGTCTCGGCGAACGGTTGCGCAGCGTGTCATTCAAGACCGTGATCGCCTCGCCGCTCACGCGCGCGAAGGCCACCGCCGAAGCGATCCATTGCGGACCGCTCGAGCTCGATGCCGGCCTGCTCGAGATCTCGCACGGCGAATGGGAAGGCAAGCTCGCGAGCGAGGTCGAGCTCTCGCATGCCGAGATGTTCGGTGTCTGGCGCACCGCACCTGAACGAAACACCAAGGCAGGTCCGAAAGCGGAATCGCTCGGCGATGTCGAAGCCCGTGCGTGGCCGGTGCTCGAGCGGTTATGCACGACCCTCGGCGAGCACGAGACGGGGTTGATCGTGGCGCACGATGCGGTGAATCGCGTGCTCCTCTGCCGGGTGCTCGGCCTCCCGCTCGAGCGCGTCTGGAAGTTCTGCCAAGCGCCAGCAGCGCTCAACGTGCTCTCGGGCCCGTCCATCAGCGAGCTGCAGGTCGTGCGGTTGAACGATTCGGACCACTCGACCCCGTTTCTCGACAGCGCGCAGCACAAGGCCCTCTAGAGCAGGGACGCGCGATCCTTGGCGCGTCGTTTGCTGAACTGTCCGGGATGGACAGCATCAACAAGAATCAGCCGGAAGATAATCATCAGGATCTCGCAGGCGTCCCAGCGATTAAGAAGATCCAGGAGCTCGTGAAGCAGGCTCCGACGTGCTTCCTGTGCACGTCGATCACGGCGAACAAGAGGTTCGAGACGAGGCCGATGGCGGTCCAAAAGGTCGATGACGACGGCTATCTATGGTTCTTGAGCGCGAGCGATAGTGCGCACAACGCCGAGATCGTGAAGGACTCCGCGGTCCAGTTGCTGTTTCAGGGCTCGTCGCACTCGGACTTCCTGACGCTTTATGGCACGGCCACGATCGGCCGCGACAAGGCCAAGATCGCAGAGCTCTACGAGCCGATCATGAAGAACTGGTTCACCGAGGGTGAGACCGACCCGCGGATCACGACCCTCTGCGTGCGTCCGGCACAGGGCTAC
>Ga0209724_1000760_pt1 | contig 30658 bp, 26 predicted proteins | sample grotaG_FD_184143 | JGI IMG/M metagenome (GOLD analysis project Ga0209724, IMG submission 184143) | Glacier valley bacterial and archeal communities from Borup Fiord, Nunavut, Canada, to study Microbial Dark Matter (Phase II) -... | ecosystem: Environmental > Aquatic > Freshwater > Ice > Glacier ...
CAGCATCAAAGAAAAGACCGGCATTGGTCTTGGCTGATTTATTTCTCTCCTTGGAATTTACTACTATATTATTCAAATAAGCTGCTATTTTTGCATACAATATCTTTGAATAAAACGAATGTTTAAACGACTGTTTACTATCAGGAAATACGAAGCCAATGAATACCTGGTTTTGCTGTACAGAATTGGCATTCTGATGGTTACTTATTCCTTCTGCCGTATTTTATTTTATTTGTTCAATACTGCTTCGTTTCCCAAGGTCACTTTCTTTTCGTTCCTGACCATCATGAAGGGTGGTTTGATGTTTGATATCAGTGCAATTTTGTACCTGAACGCTGTTTATATGTTTTTGTTCCTTCTTCCCTTTCAGTTTACCTTCAGCAACTGGTACCAAAAGGGATTGAAATGGATGTTTATGATGGTCAATGGAGTTGGGCTCGCCTTTAACCTGATCGACATTGTATATTACCGGTACATTTTGAAACGTACCACTGCCAGCATGTTCGATGTGGCAGCCCTGGATGCTGGCAATATCAAACTAATCATGCGATTCTATTATGATTTCTGGTATATCCCAATTATGCTGGTTGTTCTGCTTGTTATACTTTCCATCTTGTATTCACTTGTTAAGCCTAAACCATTTAAGTTCAGGCATCCTTTTGTGTATTTTCTGACAGGCATTCCGGTTATTGCTATTGTGTTTGGCCTTTCCATTATAGGGATGCGCGGAGGCTGGCGGCACAGTACCCGCCCTATTAACATGAACAATGCTGGGGCTTATGTCAATACTCCAGAAGAGATGGCCCTGGTGCAGAATACTCCCTTTTGTATTTTCCGCACATGGGGCAAAAAGGCTTTCATCCATAAAAACTATTTTTCTTCGGAAGAAGAATTGAACCGTATTTATTCGCCTGTCCATATTCCCGACAGCGTTGGTGAAGCCCGCAAAGACAATGTGGTCATCATTATATTGGAAAGTTTCAGCCGTGCCTTTGTTGGTTCTCTCAATCCGCAGTTTGAAGACCCGTGCGACATAAGTTACACGCCCTTCCTTGACTCTCTGATATCAGAAAGCCTTGTCTTTCCCAATGCTTTTGCCAACGGACGTAAATCAATTGATGCCATTCCATCGGTTACGGCCAGCATTCCAGCTTTGGTTTTGCCGTATGTCATATCCGAGCGTTCAGGAAATAACATTAACAGCATTGCCAGTTTGCTTTCGGCACAGGGCTATCAAACGGCCTTTTTTCACGGTGCACCCAATGGTTCAATGGGCTTTGATGCATTCACAAAAATTGCAGGTTTCCAGAATTATTACGGTCGCAATGAATACGGCAAAGAAGGTGATTTTGATGGTATCTGGGGTATTTGGGATGAGCCTTTCTTCCAGTATTTTGCCCAAGGTATGAATAAGATGAATGAACCCTTTGCCACCACCATTTTCTCGGTTTCATCGCATCATCCTTATGAAGTTCCCGAGAAATATAAAGGTAAATTCCCTGAAGGAAAAATGCCGATCAACAAATGCGTAAGGTATACCGACCATTCGCTGCAAAAGTTTTTTGATACTGCACGTAAGATGCCCTGGTTTAAAAATACCCTGTTTGTTATTACGGCTGATCACGCGGTCGATTCGGGCATCGAGGAATATTACACTGCCGTGAATTACTTTGCGATTCCCATCCTGTTTTACAAGCCTGATGGTAGCCTGAAAGAGGTTGATGATGGGCTGGCTGAGCAGATCGACATTATGCCCACTATTTTAAGTTATCTGAATTACCCACATCCATACATTGCATTTGGTCACAACCTGTTAGATAAAAGCAGCAGGCGCTTTGTTATCAATTATATTCAGGATTCATACCAGTTTTTAAGTGGCGATTTTGCTTTCTATAGAACCGATGATAAGCTTACTGCTATTTATAACCGCAAAGAAGATCCGCAGTTAACAAAGAATTTAATTGGATTGGTCAACTTTCCAGAGGAAGTGCTATTGCAGAAAGCCATCATACAACAATTCAACAACCGTATGGCCGATAACCGCATGGTTGTTGAAAAGAAGTAAGTTGAAAAAGATTACACGAATTTAAAACGAATTACACGGATTGCCTCTACGACAATAGTGCACCCCACCTTAATTTCTTATTTCGTATTCTTTATTTCTCATTCCGTTAATCTTCAATACCGTATGTCAAATGATTGGCACATAATCGTTAATCTTTAATCTTTAATCAGACACTAATGTGCTTGCCCTATTTGATAATGTTCTGTTAGGTGAGTAATAATGTCATCTGCCCTGTTGATGAATTTTCCATCATCGAGTACCAATACCGGGCAGCTTTGATTGGCCTGACCGATCAATTCAACAATGGCAGGTCGTGGCCTTATAAAATCTACATAGTGAACTTCAAGTTCGTTTCGAAGCTGTGGATAAAAAGATAAAAGTCCTTCAAGAGAGGCACAGTGAGGGCAGAAGTATTTGTTTTCATCCCCCCGGTTAATATCCTTAAAATCGGGTTTTATTAAAAAAAGCTTTTCCATTTTGAATTTTGAATTTGTTTGTGCAATATACATTATAAAACCATTTGGGCCGCAATAAGTTCAAGGGGTGAAGCTACTGACGGGGTGACTTCAAGGTCACCCCGTCAGTATGTCCATCAGTGAGAATTTTCGACATCTTCAAAAATGACAGTAGCGGCAGCAGCTGGATTATTGTTGTAATGATGGTTTCCGGGAACGGTATTAACTTTGGCACCTGCAGCTTCGAAACGACCACGTAATTTTTTATCCTCCTCTTCTCCAAAGATACAAACTGTTTTAAACTGTTTAACTTTCTTAATCTCATCGGGAACTTTATAGCTTTCATCTTCACCACCTATGCCCAGCATATCGCTTATATGGATTTCAAAATCAGCTTTTTCGTTGGGAGACAAACAATAAATTCCAGTCAACAAAGCTTTTAGGTTTGGCGATAGTTTGTTGGCTATAAATGGGACAACGTTAGCGCCGAAAGAATAACCGACCAGGATGAAGCTTTTTTTGTTCCATTGCTTTAAATAATGTTGAACTGCTTTTTCAACTTCTTGAGCTGTTTCCCCGGGCGTTTTAACATTCCAGAAGTACTTCTGCGCATCAAGCCCCACTACAGGCATTCCTTTTTCAGCAAGCGTTTCAGCCACTGAATGATCAAAATTGGTCCATCCGCCATCCCCTGAAATCAAAAAGACCAAAGGCTTAGTATCATCTTTCAGGGAGGTCGGTAATAGTATAACCGGAAGATCATTGGGCAGGGGCGCTAGGTTTTGTGATTGCAACAGGCTATTCTGAGCTGATTTTTGTTCCGCATAAGAAGGGGCTGCCAGCACTTGCTGATACGCTTCCTTGAATTGAGGAATCCAGTTCGAAAGCACTGCGAAACCATGCCCCACATTGGGCAATTCAATCAATTTTCCTGTATTAACCTCTTTCATGAATTGCTGCGTGGAGGCAAAATCACAGATCATATCCATCGTTCCATTGAGGGCAATAAAGGGAGCTGTCAACTTATCAGAAGGTTCAAGATAAAACGATTTGCCTGCTTTTAAGATATGCTGTTTCAATCCGGAGCCTGGACAAAGAGGTTTGCTTATTTCGATATCGGGGCAAAAACCAAGTGAAATAGCCCCTTTGAAGGTATTTGCAGGAGCCTGTACCAAAATGCCATATATTAAAGTAGCTCCGGAAGAATATCCAACAAGAATTGGTTTATTGTATCGGGAAAGCTTATATTTTTTCTGAAGCATCAGACTCATCTCTTCAAAATCGCCAGCCGGATAAAAGCATTTTGAAGACGTAGCATTCAATTTTTTGAAATAGAGCTTGATATTAATTCCAGCAACAAGAGCGCCTTGCTGCACCAGTTTTTGTGTCATTTCAACAACACCTGCATTCCATCCTCCATCACCGGAAACAAAAAGGACAACCGAATTGGGAATGGTATTTGGTTTGTAGATAGTCACTTTTCCAAAATTGCCATATTTCAGGGTATCTACTGAAACGGCATGGGCGGAATGATTGAAAATTATCAATACAATGATTAGAAAGTATTGGATTTTGATTTGTGAAAGCTTGTTCATAATTAGTACAAATGAGGTTTAACTTGCTGTTTTTTAATCATGATCACCGCGATTACAATCATATAAAAATAATAATCGAGGATGAATAATCTTTGCCAAAGGCCTTTGTAGAGTGAAGGATCATTAATCTTTTGTGGAAAGAAGCGGATCAGAAACATTGCCAATAAAAATATTCCCACAAAAAATACGATCAGTGAAATTGTATGAAAACCGGGATTTTTGGCTTGGGGAATAATTTTTCTCATAACAATCGGCAAGACCAAAATAGCAGCAATACCTATTCCACCCATAATTTCATGCATAATGGCTGAAAGGGTCATTGAATTATTGACATGATCGGCTTTAAATATTCCTGAACCCATACCTTCACCTAACCCGTAAATAACTATGAGCCATACTGCAATTTTTACAAATTTATTGTCATAATCAAATGCTTTGCCAAGGCCAAAAGCAAATAGAATCATCAGAAAACCCAATAGTATCCACCATGTCGAAATAATATCAGATACGGGGCTGGATGATATTCCAAGGGCACTCATCGTGTTATTTATTTGGCTGTAACCAGGATCATAATCTCCCAAAACATAAGTTAACCAAAAATCGCCGATGCAACCGGTAAAGCAGGCAATGGAGCCAGCAATGATAATTGTTTTTTTATTCATTGTCGGGTTTGATCACTTTTGTTAATACTGCCGGCACTTGTAATAAATCATAATCATTTGAATAGATCAGATATTTGTTGTGCCAGACTGGGAAAAACTTCTCCTTAAAATTTCGTAGTCCTTTGTAATGTGAAAATGATTTGATTTTTTCATAAGCAAATTTCATTGATTTTTCAGGAAATGTATGAGGATCATTTAATCCGCTCATGGGAGCAAAACCCAAATTGAGGGTAGAATAATTTTGCGATTTTAGATAGTTGATAAGTTCGACAAGGAGGAAATCCATGACTCCATTGGAGGCATCATTGGTTTTTCGAATCAGGTCGTAGGTACCTTCGCCGGGCGCATAATCGGGAATAATGTTGAGAAAAGCAAGCACTTTTTCTTCTGTATTTTCAAGTGTGATAATTGTTTGCTGTTTCAATTCATCCCAATTAAACATTCCCTGAGAGAATACAATCTCACTGCGATCGGTTGAAGATAACCATTCATCAGAAACCGCTTTTAGTTTTTGCATCAATCCATCTTTCAATGGGGGAGTATGGATAGCGCATTTGTACCCACGTTCGGACACCTTGTTTAACCCATTGCGTAAAGCTTTGTTTTTACCCCCTTCCAAAGTAAATGTATGGAGATCAACAATGCCTTCCTGCCCCAGAAATAAACTCTTTTTCGAAAGTGATTTATAGATAGGAAGGCTTTGTTCAGGAACCCTGTAATAGATACTTTTTAACCCGTTATCAGTACAATACCTATCAAAAAGAACAATACACTGCTTCATTTTCTCTGTAGTTTCAGCAACAGGGTTTTCAAGAACTACAGCATAATTTCCAGCAATACGGTAGCCAATAAAAGTATTATGTCCTTCAGGCATGAACACCATTTTATCGTGATATGTTTTAAAATAATCCAACCCTGAATTGCCAAACTTTTCGAGTAATAGTTTGGCTTTTAATAATTCTTCAGGATCAGCTGAGCCCTTGATAATATATGGTCTTATGATGGTATAAAATAAAAAAGACATGGATAAAAAGCCGTATATATTGAGGGAAATAAGGAAATTCCGTGCAAACCGACTTGCAGGAATCAAATCGGCACTTCCTACCAAAAAGTAATTCTGAAAAGTGTAACGAATGCTTTGCCAGATATTAAAGTCGATGTTAAAATGTTCCTTATCAAGGAAGTAGAACCCGATGGTCCCATAAATTAATACCGCTGCAAAACTAAGGAAGGCTGTCATGATGCCAATGGTTTTCATCCGGGGATTTCCTTTTATGTAGTATTCTTTTCTGGAAAACCATAGCATACAGATGACCAGCAAAGCAACCGTTGCTTCTTCAAAATCAATGGCTTTCGTTAAATGGCCAATAAAGGAAATGATACTCAGAAACAGGGCAATCCACCAGGCGTTCCGTAATCCTTTAAGCATAAATACGGCAGTTAGTAACAGGAAAGCTCCGGCAAGCAAAACGAAGTAATTGGAAGCGGTGATCGCCACAACAGGTATAAAATCCTGGAGTCGTTCAACCCTTTCATGAATAGCGGGTGTTATCACGGAGATAATATCGATGATGCCCAGAACAAATATTAACAAGGCTGGAATAATCCTCATCAATAATTTGTTTATTTTCAGTAAAAAGCTGAATGCACCTGCAAGCAGCGGCAACCAGAATTCGAAAAAGCGGTACAGGAAGGTAATTGCAATAGCTTCGACACCTGAATAACCAAACCGGGTTAAGACAAAGGTCAATGAAACTTCAACAGCGCCTAATCCGCGCATAAAGGGTGAAACAGAAAGTGAGACAACGGTAGTGAGGTATCCGATCATTGCATAAAAAAAAGATGGATGAAACCCAAGGGCCTGCATGGCAATGTACAATTGCAGGATGCCAATTAGGTCGATCATCAAAGAAGTAAATATGGTGAAAATGAGGCTTTTGGTATCAATGGTATGTGTAATCAGGTCTTCGAGTAAAACTTCTAATGAGGGGAAAAACCTGATCAAAATTCGGTAAAGGCGTCCTTTGTGTATTATGGATCGATATGAAAGTAAAAGTGTTATAATAACCAGGATCATGGCTGCCAAACCAAAAGTTTCACCTGCTCCCGATAGGCCTTCCAGCAGTGCATAGATCAAAATGGGGATGGCTACACACACTACGGTCAAAATGCCTGTGAATGCATAAATTGATGACGCAAAGTGGATTTTCGTTTTCGAAATCCCTCTCTTTTCGATGTCTCCCGTAAAAAAGAGAAGTGAAGTAACACCTCCGGCTGGAATAAAAATACTGATAAAATTGCGCTTCAAAAAAAGTAGTAAAGTTGCAGTGAGTGGAATCTTTTTTCTGACTGATGAAAAGGCCATTTTATACATAAATCCCTGGAGAATAATATAGATTGCCGTTACAAGTATGCCGGTCAGAATGTATTGCCATTGTGATGCTAAAAGCACTCCTTTTACCTGGCCAAATTCTGATTGTTGGTTTTTGACAAACCATGTAGCAATGGCTATAAAGAGAATAGTAAGTATAAACTGGGTTATTAACTTTCTGTTTTCACGAATCAAGTTAAACTTACCTCTTAAAGAGAACCTTGATCGCGCAAGGAGAAATATGTTTGTTCCCATAATTTGAAGGTTATATCAAAATTAGGCATACTTTATATAACCACAAAATTGTTTGTGCAATTGTTTAATTTATATTTATTGAATTATTATAAAAAAAATATTTGGTTTTCTAAACAACCACGCATCTTTCCAACTGATCCGTTTTAATAGGGTCTGCTGAAAAACTTTTATTGTTTTAATAATAGCTTTTTATTGGAATATCCATTGTAATAAGCGCAGGAAAAAAATCAGAAAGTGTCCAAAATGGCTGCACCCTGTAAGGGGTTTGAGCTTGGTTACTTCGGTCCCCCACGGATTTGGAACCGGAGATCAAAATAAATAACCGCCGGATATACCAATGCTATTATGTCAGGGATAACTCTCTATCATCTGGTACCCATTAGATACTCATCTGATACCTTTCTGTAACCCTACATTACAGAAAGGTATCAGATGAGTATCTAATGGGTACCAGATGATAGAGCACAAACACCTACTCACTGCATAGGAACAGAGGGAGAAATACAGGATCGATTGCTTATTTTGAAAAGTAGATAGCAGGGGTGCTAAAATATACTCCCCCGAGTACTCGGATTGGCGTTAACTTCGTGCAATCTGATTTGTAACTACCTGATTATTAAGACGTAACTTTATGCAATTATCGCACACCAGATAGGAAAAGATACTGGGATGAATCATTTAGTAGGATTTAAAAACCGATATAACTTATTATACAACTGTTAAACCAATAGGAAGTACTGCTTCAAATCTTTGATTATCAGTATAAATGCACACGAAGTTAACGCCAATTCGAGTGCTCGGGATGCCCTAGGGTCAAATTGACTGTGTGAGTTTTTCAGCAGACCCTAATTATCGCCACCACAATGTTTATATTTGTAAAATTGAATTCATAAATCAAAATATTCAACCGCAATTTTAAATGAGAATAGGGCAAATAATCTAAAAAGTACATCTCCTCTTTTTCTCAGTACAACCTAACGTGAAAATTGCTGAAGAATTTAAACCAATCAATCTTATCATGGATTTCTTGAAAAACGATTACCTGTCAATAGTCATAAGTTCAACAGCAGTATATATTTTTATACTATTGGCTATTCGGCTTTTTGGAAAAAAAGAACTCTCACAATTATCAGTCATCGACCTGGTTTTTATACTTCTCATCAGCAATTCGGTACAGAATGCCATGGTAGGGAGCAATACAACTTTGGTCGGAGGTCTGGTGGCTGCTTCTGCACTGTTTGTGGTAAATTTCCTTATGAAACAAGCCATTTACCTTTTTCCTTCAGTGAGTAAATTCATTCAGGGAGAAGCCATCATGCTTGTTTACAAAGGGAAAATTAAGATTGACAATATGTATCATACACGAATTACTCATGATGAATTGCTGGAAGCGGTGCGTGAACATGGTGTCAGTTCAATAGCTGATGTGGATCTTGCAATTCTTGAAGTGGATGGACAAATAAGTATTTTATCCAAGAATTTTGGCAAAAAAACCATCCGTAAACGAAAATGGCACAAAGGGATTGCAAAACAATCATAGAATGCCGTAATAGATTCGGAATGACAGTCACTTTGAAAAAACACTTCTTAAAAGTAGGTCATCTGATTGCAAAAAGCTTTAAATTGTTTTCTGAACTGAATCTGTTATACTAAAAACGGGATAAATTTATACATTTTCATTGTGGCATTTATAAAAAACTTCCTATCTGTAATTAAACACATAGATACATAAGACACACATAGAAAACATAGTTAAGCCATAGAGTTTAAAATTATTCTATGTGTTCTTTCTATGTGTCCTATGTATCTATGTGTTTAATTTTTTAATGTACTAATTTACCCCATTTGATGTATAAATTAGAATTAAGTAGATATGATATTTAATGGTCAATATAACCAAGTTATTTATCCTTCAGGGAAGGTTAATAATGGCAAGTGGAATAAAAATCATAGTAATGACTATGGCAATCAGTAAAATAAGCACCAATTCCGGGGCCAGTTCGCCAATTAAAGGAATCTTTGATAAGAATAGCCCGAATTTTTTCATCCATACAAATTCCGTTTCCACCGGCTCTTGAATAAATCCACCTTTTTCAAGTGAATGAATGGCCCGGATCACATCTGAATCCCTGACGCACAATTTCACTCCACCAATTGCATTGGCGCCAGCTTCACAAACCTGGGCGTTTAGTTCGTCCCTGATCAACACTTCCATCTCTTCAGATTCGAGTTTCGATTTAGCCAGATGTGCCTGGTGCGAGTATGTGAAAGCCGCAACCACCGTCCAGTTGTTCATGGTTTACATTTTGTATTATATATATAAAAGTTCATAATATAAATATTGCCAGTAGTACTTTCAATCTTCATTCCATAATGGCCAATTTTTTGTTGTCAATGATGAATGGGATGTAAAACAAAGTTACATCATAAATTGTTCCATTTACCGAAGCCTTACAGCTGAGCATTTTTAGGTTAATCTTTCATAAAGAAAATCGTTGCTGCAATCAGTCCGGCTGATACCACAATCCAGCGCAACAGTTCAGGTTTCATTTTGCCTGCTAGTTTTCCGCCCATCAGTCCTCCCAATATGAAACCGAACATCATTACAAAGGCAATCCTCCAATCTACTTTTCCGGAGAAAGCAAAATAAATGGCTGCCGAAAGGTTGATAGCAAAGCCAAGCGCCTGTTTTAGGAAATTCAGCTGGGTAAGCGAATCATCGGTCACCAGGCCCAAAACGGCCATTAAGATAACTCCCAGGCCTGCACCGAAATAACCACCGTAAATAGCTGCAAGAAACACCATTGTCATCATGAAAACTGGACTGTGTTTTTCATGATGCACATGCCCCATGCGAGCTAGTGCCCAGTTTTTTATGCGAACCTGAGCTGCCAGTAGCAGGGTTGCCATCAAAATGAGATAGGGTATAACACTTCGGAAGATCTGTTCACTGGTATTTAAAATCACCAGTCCTCCGCCAATTCCACCAACAATGGCAACAGGTAACAGTTTAAGCAAGCGGCGATATTGAGAATGAAAATCATTTCGCTGTGACCACATTCCTCCAATGGTGCCCGGTACAAGGGCTACAGTATTGGTAACATTGGCTACCACGGGCGGAATTCCTATGGCAAGCAGTACAGGAAAAGTAACCAGAGTACCTCCTCCTGCAATGGCATTGATAAACCCGGCCACACAGGCAGCCAAAAAAATCAGTACTTCATTGAAAATTGACATGGCGAAAGATTACGGTAAAGGGCAAAGATGATAAAAGCAAGGGAGAAGAGCAAAAGTGAAAATTAAAGGAATAAGAAATAAGAAACGTAGAAGTGTCAGTTCCTTATTTTTTATTTCTTATTTAAAAATTGTCTTCTATTCAACTATTTAAATCTGATCCCAGCCCTCGCGGTAGTTGTGCCTGATCCATTGTTCGGCAGCAGCCAGTGCGGGAATGGCCTCGTATTTGGTATCGAATTTTGGATCACCGTTTACCACCTCAAATTTGTTGGAGGTGACCACCCTGATCTGTTCCGAAGGGCCAATGTTGGTAAATTGCATGTTTTTGCCATCCCATAGCAAACGCTTTTTCAAGTCCTGAAGCCGGACAGCCAGTACGCCCATCACTACCATTTCGTTCAGGGGGCCTGAATAGCTGAAGTTTGAACTTGCCTCCACCCTGTTGGCTTTGCTTTCTTTTGCTGCACGGATCCAATCCTGTTCATGCCCATTGGTTTCAGCATTGGATATGCGCCGGATTGTTTTTTCAGGTTCATTAAAGTGGGCCATTTCAGCCATTGGCAAAAGGCTTGGATCGGCTGCTGAACTGCCACAAATGATTTTGCCTTTGGTGCCATAAAAAATCACTCCTCCGCTTCCATTTCCCATGGGTTCGCCATCTTTTAGTTCCTCAGGACGTTCAGGCAACATTCCTCCATCGTACCAGGTTACCTTAACCTGGGGCATGGCAACTTTGGGAAGGTTATCCCTGCGCGGGAACCAATAAGTTACTTTTTCGGCATTGGGAGCCGATTCGGTATTGATTAAAGTAGAGCTGCCTTCTACGGCAGTGGGATATTGCAGCATCAGGGCTTTAAAAACAGGATCAAGAATATGGCAGGCCATATCACCCAGCGCTCCGGTTCCAAAATCCCACCAGCCACGCCAATTCCATGGCGTATACACTTCATGGTAAGGCCGGAATTTGGCAGGCCCGATGAACAGGTCCCAATTCAGGGTTGAGGGGACACGCATTTTATCGGTAGGGCGTTCCAATCCCTGTGGCCATATCGGGCGGTTGGTCCATGCATCTACCGAGGTTACTTCGCCAATGGCGCCGGCCCAAATCCATTCACAAATACGCCGTATGCCTTCGCCCGCGTTACCCTGATTGCCCATTTGAGTGGCCACACCATAGCGGAGAGCAGTTTCGGTGAGTATGCGTGATTCATAAACCGAATGGGCCAAAGGTTTTTGAAGATAAACATGGTACCCGGCTTTCATAGCCATCAAGGCAGGTAGAGCGTGTGAATGATCGGGAGTGGCAATCATCACCGCGTCAATATCTTTCTGCTTGTCGAACATTTGTCGGTAATCCTGGTATTTACGAGCAAGGGGCCATTTTCTGAATGCATTTCGTCCTGCATATTTTGAATCGACATCACACAGGGCAACGATGTTTTCGGACTCCATGTTGGTAAGGTTGTTAAAACCCATGCCCCCTACGCCAATCCCGGCAATATTGAGTTTATCGCTGGGCGCCTTGTATCCCAGCCCGGCAATCACATTTGAAGGAAGTAAGGTAACCGCTGTTGCGGCCATTGCAGTGGTACTTATAAAGTGCCTGCGGCTAAGGTTCAAACGATTGTTTCCCATGTTATTTGTTTCCGAATGTGAAGGTTTTCTTATTTCGGTGAAAATACGCATTCTCTGGTTTAAAATCCGAATTGAAACAAACTATCTAAAGATAAAAGAAATAAAAATGGCGGACATTTTCATGTCCGCCATTTCAGATATATTTCAAAATAAACAACTATGCCGGCATTTCAGGAAGGCTCCATGGTTTGCGGTAAGTATGTTTGATCAGTTCTGCTGCAAATTGAGAAGCTGGAACCGGATCAGTATACGTTTTGTTGAATGTTGGGTGGCCGTCATGAATGCTGAATGCATCTTCAATAACAATTTTGATTTGATCGCTGTCAGCAATGTTGGTAAATTTCATGTTTGGCCCGTCCCACAACAACTCTTTGTTCAGGGTTTGCAAACGAACAGCCAATACGCCCATCACTACCATTTCGTTGAATGGTCCGGCTTCGCTGAAATTGGAAGCTGTTTGTACACGGTTTGCCGGCGTTTCTTTTGCTGCACGAACCCAATCCATTTCATGAGACGTTTCAATACGACGTCTGAATTTAGGAGTTTCTGGTTTTTCAACTTTGCCATCAGGGCGTAAAATCCATGGATTCACACCATAGCAACCACAAACCAAAATTCCTTTGGTACCGTGGAAGAACACGCAACCGCCCGAGTCATTAGGCTCTTTACCAGCAGGCCACGCCGCTGGAAGCATTGGTTTGATTCCACCATCGTACCAGAATACTTCCACTTCAGGAAGTTTCAATTTCATTTTCTTCTTGGCAGTCCTGGCAGGGAAAGTCAATTTAACTGCTTGTGCTGTAGGGGCGCAATCTTGAAGCAATAAGGTCGAATTACCTTGTGCTTTTGTTGGGTATCCCAATTCCAGGCCTACAAATACAGGGTGTAAAATGTGACAAGCCATGTCGCCCAATGCACCGGTACCATAAGCCCACCAGCCTCTCCAGTTCCATGGATGATAGAGTTCATTGTAAGGGCGCATTTGTGCAGGGCCTGTAAATAAATCCCAATCCAAAGTTTCAGGGACCCATTGTCCTTGTTTTGGAGTGTTCAATCCTTGTGGCCAGATTGGACGATCTGTAAATGCTTCCACCTTGGTTACATCCCCAATTTCGCCATTGGCAAGCCATTCGCACGTTAAATTAACACCTTCCTGAGAAGAGCCCTGGTTGCCCATTTGAGTGGCCAGTTTGTATTTGTCAGCCAGTTTTGTCAACAAACGGGACTCATAAACAGTGTGAGTCAAAGGTTTTTGCACGTATACATGCTTTCCCATTGCCATGGCATGAGAGGCAATAATTGCGTGGGTATGATCAGCTGTGGCCACCATAACGCCATCAATTGATTTACCCAGTTCATCGTACATAACTCTCCAGTCTTTGTACTTTTTAGCTCCCGGAAATTCTTTGAAGCATCCATCAGCATACTTCCAGTCAACATCGCATAAACCAACGATGTTTTCCGATTTAAGGTTCTTTAAATTACCATGACCCATACCACCGACACCAATACCGGCAATATTTAATTTGTCACTTGGCGCTTTGTGCCCCATGCCCGAAACTACATTGCTTGGCAAAATAGTAATGGCAGCAGCAGCAGTGGCACTAGTGGCAAGAAATGATCTTCTACTAAACTTGTTTTCCATTGGTCAATAATTAAATTCGATTTAGGTATCTAAATATTATGTATTTGATCAAAAAAATCTTCTAAAGGTAAAATTATCTTTCCGAATCGCAATGCTAAATGAATGTATCTTTTAAAAAATATATTTGTTCCATCGCCTGACTCATTTATTGCACTATAAAAGGATATGCCTAAAGGCTTATGAATGAATATTATATCAGGGTTTTTGAGTATTCCTAATTGAAAATTTAATTGGAACAGCCGAACAAAACAGGCCTGTATTTGTCTATTATTCTTTAGAATATTTAAATTAATATTTGGAATAGATATGAAGACGATTAATGAAAAATTTCCTGCATTTAATAAGAAGGCTGTTGTTTCACTTGAGGAAGGCAAAGAGTTTGTAGATGAATATACAAATGCAGACATTGCAGGCAAATGGACCGTATTTTTCTGGTGGCCCAAGGACTTTACATTTATATGCCCTACCGAAATAGTTTCTTTTAACGACCATTTCGATGATTTTACCCAGCGTGATGCCAATGTAGTAGGGGCTTCCACAGATTCAGAGTATGTACATCTGGCTTGGCGTAAGAGCCACACCGGATTAAAAGGACTGAAATTTCCCATGTTGGCTGATACCAGTAAATCACTTTCTGAAGATTTAGGTATTTTAGAATCTGTTGAAAAAATCGCTTACCGGGCTACTTTTATTATAGATCCTGAAGGTACCATTCAGCATGTCGCTGTTAACGGATTGAATGTTGGCAGAAATGTGATTGAAACAATTCGTATCCTGGATGCTTTGCAAACCGGCGAATTAACACCTTGTAATTGGGTGCCGGGAGAGGCTACTTTATAATGAATCCGAAAATCAATACATTATAAAAGGGCTGTCCGTTTGAATACGGACAGCCCAATTTTTTGAAAGTGTATAAAAATTGCCAGGTTTAAATACGTATTCTTGATGCTTTGTAAACTGTGGAATTAACTCCCTGAGATTGGGTTCCGGGAGGAGCTATTGTATAATTAATCCGAAAATCTAATTTGAATTGGGCTTTTTGAAGGGAAGTATTTTTTGGGTACTAACATCTTAGTGAATTTCCTATTTACAAAAAAGTGTTAATTACAACAGTAAAGTTTCAACTGATTGTTATAATAATATCAAAACCCATCATCTCGACTTTGAAAGGATGGGTTTATGAATTACATTTCTGAAGTTTTTAAATTATGCCACTGATTTTCTGTACATTTTAAAGAATAGAAAGGGGAAGAACGCAAAATTGATGATTACAATGGCTGCCAAAAATATAGATGTTGACCAAGGCCAATGGTTTATTCTAAAAAGAGCGAAAACCATTAGAAGCTCCATTCCTATAAAGCCAAACATGTATTTTAGTTTGTCACTAAACGAATTCGTTAATTCCCGTTTATAAAGATTTATAAAAAGGCTGGGAAGAAAAAGAAAGATTAAAATGGCCGCAGCCACTAAGAGAGTTATTCCACCATAGGCGAAACCAGATAGTTTCAGAAACAAAGTTGTGGTTAAACTAATTAAAGTTAGATAACCAGATAAATACATTAATCTTTTCATCGCTTTGATTTTTTTAAAAGTTAATAGATAGACTGTCTCACGTTGGATTTCGTCAAACCCATTGGGACAGATATTCTGATAGGCCTTATCATACGATTTTTGAAAGTTCAAATCTTTCTTCATTTCTTCTTCAATTGTACAGCAGAAATGATCAATTAAATCTTCCTTCATTTTTGCTGATTCAATGTTACATCCTTTGATGATTTGGGATATAAATTCAATATTATCATCCGTTAAGTTACTCATAAGATGGGACTTGTGAGGTGATAATTATATTTATCGTGTTTATAAAATCCCTTAATTCATCTTCTTTTTCTTTTTTTGTTTCACTGCCCTTTGGAGTCAGTGAGTAATAATGCCTTACACGTTTGCCAATATTTTCGGTTTCTACAACAATTAGCCCATCATCCCTTAATTTGTGTAATGATGGATATAGAGAGCCCTCTTTAAGCAATATTTTATCATCAGATAGCTGTTTTACCAATTGTGTAATTTGATATCCATACATCCTGCCTTTTTCGTCAAGTAACTTGAGTATAATGGTAGACAATGTTCCTTTTAATAGTTCTTTTGAATACATAGGACAAATATACATAGATTTATGATGTATCCAAATTATATCTACTTTATTTTAACGAATTAAATACAGAAGGCGGAATCTGGTTGCCCTGATTCCGCCTTTTAATGTTGTTTATAGATGTGTTTTAGAACATCTCTTCCCCACCCTGACTTGGCTGATCCGTTGGTGCAGCCTGTTTGTCCATTTTGTAATTGTTGATTTTATAACTTAAGGTCAGCATCACGACGCGTGGTTCGCGTTGCATTCTGAAGGACGATTTGAAACCATCGCCAAAGGAGGTTCCTTCAAATTTTGCTGTCCCCAGCACATCGCGCACGCTCAGTGTGGCGGTTAGTTTCTTCTTCATGAATTCATGACGGTAAGACAAGTTGGTAAACATCATGCTTTTCTGATCACCTTGTCCCGATACCGAAGGGCCACGGTAATTTGCAGTAATTTGTAACCGACTGTCTGAACTGAACTTAATGGTAGTATTCAACCTTCCCGAGTAATTGGTGCTTTGTCTGTCAATCAATTTACCCAACAATTCGCCATTCATCTTATACCTGTAAAGGGAAAAACTTGTATTTATCAACAACCATTTTGTAATGTTAATGTTTCCCATCAGCTCGCCTCCCAAAGAATGGTCACGCTCAAAATTAAGCGATGTCATAAATGAGGTGTCGTTTCTTACCATGGTGCTTCGTTCTATTTTATCGCTGGTTGTACGGTAAAACGTTTCGAGGGAAATAAAGGAACTTCCAAACTTGCGCAAGAAACTGAGTTCATAAGAATCTGTGTATTCAGGTTTCAGGTCAGGATTACCCAAACGGATGGTATATTGATTCATGTAGCTGGGGAAAGGATCAAGATCGCGCCCACCTGGACGATTGATACGACGCGAGTAGCTGGTCATCAATTGATTATTCTCAGATATATCATACGAAAAATGAGCTGATGGGAAATAATCAAACCGGTCGAGTGTATACGGATTGGCCACAGTGGAATGGGCGATGGAACGTTTGGTATATTCTCCCCGCATACCCAACTGATATTTAATGGGTTTTAAACTTCCCGAGAAAGTTGAATAGATGGAATGAATGTCTTCCTTAAAATCCATGTCGCTAGTATATTTTGGGTCATTTATGCCAAAGTTTGAGAAGCTAAAAATTTCTGTTTCCCGCTCCATCCGGCTTTGCACTCCGGCTTCAAATTTACTTCCCGACTTCAAAGGTAAGGTATAATCCATTTTCATCCGGTAATCATTCGATTCTTCTACTTCCTTAGTAACCACACTTGACAGGTTATTTATCATCTGAAGGTAATTTGCATCCGAAAGAAATTCACCAATGTTATCTTCTGAATGGCCCTTTCTGTTTTGGTACTCAAAAGAACCTTCCAGCTTGTGCAAGCCCGAATCATTGAATTTTGTCAGGAAACTGGTATTTGCTTCCACAAATTCGCCTTTACGGAAAGAATTATTTGCCTGTATCGAATAAATATCCATATTGATAATTTCTGGTTGTTGGTATTTATGAAGGTTGCCGCCACCTTCACTATTAAAATTATATTTTCCCACTTCTGATGAAACGGTTACTGAAGTTTTGTCCGACAAAAAGTAATCGAACCCTCCCTTCAGGCGTTGTCCACCTCTTGTCTGATCGCGTTTTCCTTCAGTATTCAGAAAAGTAGTGGTGTCATTCAGATAAGTTTCGCGGGATGATTTCATGCTTCCCTTATCCGTATTGTCGTTCCAGTTGGCACCGAAGAAAAGGTTGTATTTTTTTGTTTTATAGTTCATTGTTAAATCGGATCCGTACTTTTCACCTGTTCCGATATTGGCGTTTATGATCCCGTTAAATCCTGAAAGGATATTTTTCTTCATCACTATATTGATGATTCCTGCCTGGCCGTCAGGATCATATTTGACGGATGGATTGGTAATGATTTCAATATTTTCGATGGCCGAAGATGGTATCTGTTTCAATGCATCGCTTCCTGTAAGCACACTGGGGCGCCCGTCAATCAAAACAGTAAAACTTGTTGATCCCCGTAAGCTCACGTTGCCGTCAATGTCAACTTCAACCGAAGGTGTATTTTCAAGTACGGTAACAGCAGTTCCACCGGCAGCATTGACATCCTGGCTTACATTGATCACTTTTTTATCAATTTTATACTCGATCCGGTTACGGTCGGCCACTACATCAACGCCTTCAATTTTCTGTGCAGAAACTTCCAGCTCAATGGTTCCCATGTCAAAGGTAGTTGAATTAGGGACGATTTTAATATCGTTGACCGAGGTTTTTTTGAACCCTATGAAATTAGCCTCCACATAATATATTCCCAAAGGTAATTCAGTGATTTGGAATACACCTTCCGCATTTGCAATTCCACCTGTAACCAGTTTCGAGTCCCGTTTATTGTATATTGCTACATTGGCATATTCCATGGGCGTTTTGGTATCAGCATCAATAATTTTCCCTTTTATTACTCCATTTCTGGGCATGTTGCCCATTCCACCTGAATTGGCAGGAGGTAATTGCGAAAAGGACGGGGCTATTGTTAAAAAGATTAAAAGCAGCAAAATCAATAAATTCTTCATCTTCAATAGTTGTTTGTTTTAAAATCCATACCAGTTCAGACATGGTTAAATCTGGAAAGTTTAAAGGGCCAATTAAAAAAGTTGTTAATGTTTGTAAAAGATTTGTTGAACAAACAATATTTGAATAGTGCGGTTCATGATCTAAATGGAATTATATTTGTTTGAAATTAAGGCCTGAATTTAATAACGATCTGATTATGGGAAAATCTATTATCCTGCTTTTGTATGTCTCCATTTTAGTATCCTGTTCTATTCCAAACCGGATCATCAAGAAGGACGATCCCAATGATAAAATCAAGAGTTTCAAATTGATTCAAACTCCTGATGCTTATTCTTTGGGGAAAAAAAGCCCCGTAAAAGGACGGTCGTATTTTAATGTTACTTCAACTTACTTATTTGAAGAAAAGGAAAACGGGCGTCCCGAAATAACTGTTAACTTCAGGATTTTACCTTCCTCCCATTCCAATAACCTGGATTCGGTACTATTTTATAATTTGGATGACGAAATAATTAAGATAGCTTCCAGAGATCAGAAAAGGGATGGCGAGTTTATCATCCCTGAAAACCTTTGGGTTTCGTTTATACATTCAAAGAAAATACGTTGCTATTTTTATAGTATGAAAGAAGATATTTATCTTGAATTGAAAAAGTCGGAGAGAAATAAACTGGCAGAATTTTTTAGAAAAGCCATTGTACGTCGAGACCTTCTATTCCCGGCAATTCCAAAAGGCAAGAAAAAATGGTGATGGATACTAAATGTAAGACTACTAAATGAATTATTTTATCATGAACTTTTACTACTTGCCAATGTTTTACTAGCGAACAATTTAAAACAAAAATGATGAAATACGTAGTAATAGGATCATTAGGAAATATTAGCAAGCCACTTGCTGAAAAATTAATTGCTGCCGGACACTCGGTAACTATTGTGAGCAGCAAAGCTGAAAAAGGTGAACAAATTATAGCAATGGGCGCCATACCAGCCATTGGTTCGGTTGAAGATGTAGTGTTTTTAACCAAAACTTTCAATGGCGCCAATGCAGTTTATACCATGGTCCCACCTTATTTTGAGGCAAGCAATTGGAAGCAGTACATTGCCCTAACAGGTAAAAATTTGGCCTATGCCATTAAATCCGCAGGGGTAAAAAATGTGGTTAACTTAAGCAGTATTGGCGCTCACATGCCTCAGGGTTGCGGGCCTGTTAGTGGTTTGCACTATGTAGAAGAAGCCTTGAATGACCTGGATGGCGTTAATGTATTACATCTTCGTGCCGGGTTTTTCTACACCAATTTTTTGATGCAGATTGATATGATCAAAAATACGGGCATTATGGGGGGCAATTATGGCGAAAAAACCAAACTAACTTTGGTACATCCCGAGGATATTGCAGATGTGGCTGCTAGAGAACTGGAAGACCTATTATTCAAAGGCAAAAATATCCGGTATGTTGTGAGCGATGAAAAAACAACCAGCGAAGTGGCTGCCATTTTTGGGAAAGCCATTGGAAGACCAGAGCTTCCATGGGTAAATTTCGCTGACTCAGATACCTTTAATGGTATGATACAAGCTGGTATGTCTGAAGAAATCGCCATAAATTATACTGAAATGGGTGCTGCAATGCGCAGTGGAGAAATGGCTTCTGATTACAAAGTACATCCTCCATTAAATTTCGGAAAGACCAAGCTGGAGACTTTTGCTCCTTATTTTGCCGCGGCTTATGCTCAATCACAATCGGTTGAAACATCAAATGCCTAAATGGTTGGATGGTTGGATGGTTAAATGGTGGCATCTGCAAAAATTCATCTTGATGACTCTGAAACAGTTGCACCCGGATCAGCAATAATCTTACACTATCTAACCATTTAACCATCCACAATCATTAACCTATTTGTTTTTACTCAAAATAGTGGGGCACAAAACGGCTGGTATTGCCTGTAATCAGACCATCAGATTCGCGGATACCCATACCAGCGGCTTCTCCACCTATCACCCAGCTGCCCACCACGGGGTAATTGCCCTCAAAGTTGGGCAATGCTGCATATTGCTGATAAACATATCCTTCGCTGCCATATTCACCACCTGTTTTCTCCATTGACTTACCATTTGCCCAGATATCTACATTGGCACCTTCTCGCGAATAGATTGGCTTTTCAACATAATCGCCAGAGAATGGGCGGGTAGTTTTACAAGGCAAAATGTAAGGTGACCGCGGGAAAAGGTCGTGCAGCACACACAGGATCATTTTATTGGAGAGTATCATTTTCCAGGCGGGTTCAATCCACCAGCATTGTTCCCGGGTGGTAATCAGTTCAGGTCCGAATTCTTCTGCCAGCATCCATTCATAAGGATACAGTTTAAAGATTGTTTCAATGGGGCCAAACTGCTCGTCAGTAAAACATTGCCGTTGGGTGTCAAAAGCCAGCTGGTTCATGTATAAAAATCGGGTGTCTAATCCGGCTTGCTGTGCCACGTCCTCCATGTACTTTACAGTCATCAGATCTTCCAGGCTATCTTCATTGCAGCAAAAATGCATCCGGTTTGATTTCATCCAGCCCCGGATTACTTTGTAATGGGCCATCATCTTTTCATGGATCGAATTGAACTGATCGGCCATTGGCTTCACATCTTTCATCCAATACCATTGAATAACTGACGATTCGAGCAGCGAAGTGGGGGTATCGGCATTGAATTCAAGCAATTTGATATTGTCCTTGTTGACCGACAAATCCATCCGTCCATACAATGAAGGTTGATCTTCCTTCCACGACCAGCGGATTAAATCTGCATATTTACGGTCAATATGAAAACGATCGAACCATTCACGCTTGATGACATATTCAACTGCCTCGCAGCACATTGAAAAGATTTCGTTGGTTGCTTTCTCTATCGAGAGCACTTCTGGTTCAGTAAAACAATAGGCAGCATTTTCTTTCCAGTAATTACCTCCCTCGTTAAATAAAAAACCTTGCTGCTCAATGGTGTTTTGCCAATTGTTGCGCGGTGCAAATTCGATTCGCTTCATTTTGTATAGGATTAAACACATAGATACACAGTTCACATAGAAATATTTAAACTATGTGTCCTATGTATCTATGTGTTAATTTTTCATGAGTTTATAATTCTTCTAACTACCTGCTGAATAGCCTCTTCCGCTTGATCCAAAGCCCCCTGTACGAATGTGAGCCGGAACATGGCCGGGAGTGCGGATCTGACTGATAGAAGAGGGCTGAAACCTTCCGGGATTGATCATAGCATTGGCCAGCAGAAACCAACCCACACCGTAATGACGATATGGCTGATTGTTGATCACCGTATCACGGGTTCTGCCATTCTTATCAGCTCCGGTAATCCATTCATCTTTTTCCTGAGGTTGATTTGTACATGACCCAATGGCTGCAATCAACACTGCACCTAGTATAATAGAAGACGATCGTTTCATTTAATATTGAAAATTAAGAAAGCTAAAGATAAGCAAGTACTTTAATAAAAGCAAATTAAATCATTACCAGAAAATCTTTCTCACACAGCGTTCGTATATCACTACTGTAGCGTCAACTATTATAAATTGACGCATCCTGGGTCTACTATTGGAAAAACGAGACACCATGGATATTAAATTAACAAAGAGACAAGAGACAAATTTATCAATTGGCATTTTGGCATTTTAATTCCCATTAGGTTTCAAAAAGCCCAAATAGCGAGCGTGAGAAAAGAATAATTCTGTCAAATGATTGAATTGTCTCTTGTCTCTTTGTCGCAAGTTTAGAAATAAAATTCATTCCTAACCTTATTGCAAATGCCTGATGCGTCTATATTTGGTTGATACGGCGCCAAAACTATGCATCCATATTTTAATTTTCTCACCTTCTTATTTTCTCACCTCCTCTCCCTGCTATTTTTGATAGAACCCGCAACAATAAAGCTTTTCAATGGTTAATTAAGTGTCATAAAATTGATTGCTATTTAGGAATAAACCGTAACATATATTATGTGTTAATTGTTCAGGAATGGATAGTTCAGTTTGTCAGAATCTGAAGTTGAAGTGCTTTTGATGGATGTTTTTAAATGGAAGCACGTAAAATAATGTTATTTTTGCCTGCGTTTAATAATTCAAAACTTCCGTTAAGATGAATGAATTTGATACACAGAAGAAAGGTTTCTCCTTGGGAGAAACGGATAAAGAGAGAAGAAATAATCTAATTATTATATTCTTATCAGTTGTATTGTTGATTGTGGTGGTGTTTTTCTTTATGCAGCACAATGAGAATAAGAAGATTTTAAATGCCATGAACCTGGAGAAGGTATCGATTCAAACCGAATTGACTTCTATGATGGCCAATTACGATTCGATTCATACCAACAATGAATCCCTTCAGTCGGAAGTCTCAATTGCACAAACCAAAGTGAAAGATATGATTGATGAGGTGGGGCAGATTAAAAAAGTCAGCTATGGTCAAATTGCCCAATACCGGCAGGAAGTGACGACCATGCGAAACATCATGAAGAATTATATCGTTCAGGTCGATTCACTCAATAGCCGCAATATAATGCTGATGGCTGAAAATAGTCAGGTTAAGCAGGAGTTCGCTCAGTCGGAATCAAAAAATCAACAACTTGAAGAAGAGAAAGGGCATCTTCAGGAAAAAATTAAAATGGCCGGACAACTTGAAGCCGCTGAATTGATGGCAATGGGGACTAACCTAAGGGGGAAGGAAGCTGAAAGTGCCAGAAGGGCTACGCAAATAAAAATTAGTTTTGTGTTAGGCAAAAATGTCACTGCTCCTAGAGGAAACAAAATAATATACGCCCGTATTCAGAAACCCAATCAGGTATTGTTTCAAAAATCGCCCGATGATGTATTCGCATTCGAAGACCTCAAAATTCCTTATTCGTCCAAACGTGAAGTGACCTACGAAGGAAATGCTTTACCTGTTAATGTTTTTTGGGACAATGAAGGCGCAGAGTTTCTGCCAGGCGATTATACGGTTGATATTTTTGCTGATGGAAATAACATCGGAACTACCATTTTTTCGATGAAACGTTGACCCAGGGATATATAGTCCTTATTCAAGTCCTTGTGCAGAGGGGGCATGTTCATATATCTATCCATTTGAATAGGCTGCTTCGCTTAGCTATTGGCTATTTTGATATATTAACTCACCTTACGCATGAACCATGAAAAAATGAAAAAGGAGAAGGGAAGACCTATTTTTTAGTGTTTAAATCGGGGTTCGGTTCCGCTGGTTCCGCTGATCTCGCTGCTTTGGCATTTTACCCCTTGACCATACCTCCTTTTTCTCTTCTTCCTTTTCGTATTAACCATGAAAAATAAGATTAACAGAAATGTACTGCAAAATCCAGGATTGTACAGGTTTTATTTAAAAAGACAAAGCAGCGGAACCAGCGTAACCAGCGTAACCAGCGGAACCTACCTCGATTTGGACACTAAATAACTGACCTTAAATTATGCACCCTGATATTATTAACCCACGTTACGCAATTGTCTATTAGCCCCTTTGCGTAAGGTGAGATACTAACTTGATTTCGATCTAAGCCTAAATTAATCAAGTACATTCATAAATCAGATTTTAATCATAGGCTGTGACACTGGCCTCCTATTTTTCGACATGGCCGCCAAACCGCCAAACCGCCACTTGTCATTTTAATAATAATTTCACTCCTTCGCAAGATAAAAACGAAAAGTGACGGTCTTGGCGGTTTGGCGGTCTTGGCGGCCATGTTGAAAATGAAGCAGGAGTATATCAGGGATTCTATCTATCCAGAATTAAGTGCTTTTTGCAGAAAGCATGGAAGCGAATCTTGCCAAACCCACTATTGGATAATGGTTTTTTTAGAGTAATGCTTATATCGAACTCACATTAATAACCCAGCCTATCCGTGATATAACAAAAAAGCTCCCCGTTTCCGGGGAGCTTTTTTATACTTATTTTTAAAGCTTTTATCAGGCGGCTTCCGTAAGGAAAACATACCGCACGACAACCAGTGCAAATAAGATGTACATCATCCAATGTATTTTTTTATAATTGCCTGTCAATACTTTCAGAAGGGTATAGAAAATGATACCCGCAGCAATTCCGTTGGCAATGCTGTAAGTAAATGGCATCATGATAATACACATAAAGGCAGGAAATCCTTCTGTAAAATCATCAAAGTCGATGTCCCGAATGGCTGAAACCATCAGCAGGCCAACAATGATCAATGCCGGTGCAGTAGCTGCACTGGGGATCATAAGAGCCAATGGTGACAAAACTATGGCACAAAGAAAAAGGATACCGGTGGTAACGGCTGTAAGGCCAGTGCGCCCACCTTCACCAATTCCGGCAGCACTTTCAACATAAGCCGTCACGGTACTGGTTCCCATCAGGGCTCCGAATGAAACACCAAATGCATCAACCAACATGGCTTTCCCGATTTTGGGAGACTTGCCATCCTTGTCAATCAAGCCGGCTTTTTGGGCTGTACCAACAAGTGTTCCGAAGGTATCAAACAATTCAACAAAGGTGAATGTAAACACCACGGTCCAGATCCCCATGCTCAAAGCACCTCTGATATCGAGTGCTCCCACAGCCAGATTTGAAAAATCAGGAAGTGCAAAGGGTGAAAATCCGTCTGCTATTTTGGTAACTCCCATGGGGATTCCAATAATAGTGGTAACAATGATACCGATCAGCAATGAACCTTTCGTTTTAAGCGCCATGAGTGAAGCCGTGATGGTCAGTCCGATCAAACATAACAACATGGACGGATTTTTAAGGCTTCCAAAGCCAATATTCCATTCGAAGAACATCAGGTTGACTTTTCCGCCTGTGGCCTTCATCGCGTCCATTGTAGGAGGAATGACATTGGTGGAAGCAACCATAATTTCTGACAATTTTAAACCAATGATCGTTATGAAAAGTCCGATACCAACAGTAATCGCTAATTTCAACGAACCCGGGACTGCCACTACCAGAATCTGGCGAACTTTGGTAACAGTAAGTAAAATAAATATTAACCCTGAAATGAATACTGCACCTAAAGCAATTTGCCAGGGCATTCCTACACCTGCCAATGCAACGGTGGCAAAGAAAGCGTTTAGGCCCATTCCAGGAGCCAGGGCGATCGGGAAATTGGCAACCAATCCCATGGCGATGGTTACAAAACCTGCAGCAATGGCCGTGGCAAAGAAAACAGCATTCTTATCCATTCCGGTAGCTGAAAGAATATTCGGATTAAGGAATAGAATGTATGCCATGGTCATGAAAGTAGTGATACCCGCAATGATTTCGGTGCGTACAGTCGTTTTATTCTCCTGTAGCTTAAAGAATTTGGTAATAAAATTCATGTGGGGTCAGATTAAAAAGTGTATTTCATTGCAACGGTTGGATTAACCATAAATCCTTCATGTCCGCCAAAGTTGTTGCTTAATTCAACTTCACCACCCACAGCGAATTTTTTGCAGCAATTGTACCACAATTGAGGTTCAGCAAGAAAAGTAAATTCTGCATCTGTTTTTCCATCAAAGTTAAAATCACTATCTTCTTTCCAGAAATCAGCAAAACCATTGAAGCTCACCTTGTTGTTAAGTAAATTCATATACCACACCCCGGTCAACTGAAATGAAGCTTCGTTTTTCCCGCGAATACTTTTAAACAAAGTCTGAATAGTAAAGCCTCTGGAGAAATCTTTCGCTAGCAATGAATATTCTAAACCCCCGAGGTAAGCATCATTAATCTGGTAGGCAAGTGCATTGCCTAGTTGATTTTTGAATTGTCCAAACCCACCATTGTATTCCACGTGTAAGGCAATTGGGCATTTACCAAAAGTGAATGCACGTGCAATTTCCCAATAGGCCAAACTAACTCCTTTGACTCCTGCATCACCGTAATTCATGTCAATAAAAAAGAAGGTGCTTCCAAATTTATCAGGCCTGAACATTTCAACTGTGGTAGTCAGGTATTCGCGACCTTTGCCCAGGTCGTAATGTGTCTGGACATTTTGTGCAAATGTGCCGAGAGTAAGCAAACAAACGAATAAAATAAGAACTAATTTCTTCATGATCTAATCTTTAAGTTGTAAGTGTAAATGATGGCCAAAAATAGTTAAAAAACCTTTTGAGATTCATGAATGAACTTTTTGACTATTGAATTTGTTACCAACAGTTTCTTAACAGCAATTTAGTCTGAAAAACAGCTCTTAAGCAATCCAAATTGTCGTATTCTACAATTTTTTCTTATCTTCATCGTCTAAAACCATTTAGAAATTGTTCCATATAGAGATTGATTTTCTCTTAAAGTGTCTATTTATTTTATTTATCCATTTAAACAATCCGATATGAAACCCATTTCAAGACGACATTTTATTCAAGCCGGGCTTATTGGCGCTGCGGCAATCACTACGGGCTTTTCTAATACTGTATATACCAGCGCAAAGATTTCTCAGATCGATCGGGTAAAACTGGGCAATACCGGGTTCATGGTTCCACGCCTGGCAATGGGAACCGGTACGCATGGGGGAGGCCAGTCCTCAGATATGACCCGCATGGGCATTGATAATTGGATGAAAATTGCCCGGTATGCCCATGAAAGGGGAGTCACATTTTATGATGCTGCCGATTTGTATGGCTCGCACCAGAATGTAAAAGCCATACTGAAAGAAGTTCCAAGAGAAAAAGCCACCGTGCTTTCCAAGATATGGACCCGTCCCGAAAACTGGAATCCGGATTCACCCATTAAAACCATTGACCGGTTCAGAAAAGAAACAGGGTCAGAGTATTTTGATATTATGCTGCTGCATTGTATGACCAACCCAAAGTGGCAGGAAGAAAAGAAACCTTACATCGAAGCCCTTTCAGAAGCCAAACAAAAAGGCATATTGAAGAGCGTTGGTGTCTCATGCCACAGTTTCGAGGCCCTGAAATTAGCGGTCGAAGATCCCTGGGTGGATGTTATCCTGGCCCGTATCAATCCAGAAGGCGTGATCATGGATGCCAGTGCCGATGAAGTCATGGCGGTTCTGAAAAAGGCACACGACAGCGGAAAAGGAATCATTGGGATGAAAATATTTGGCGAAGGGAAACTGGCGGAGGAAAGCCAAAGGGAGAAATCGCTGAAATATGTAATTGGAAGTAAGAACGTTGACTGCATGACCATCGGAATGGTATCCATTGAACAGGTGGAAGATGCAGTGACCCGTGTTATGCGTATAGCCACAAGCTTGTAATTAAAATGAGTATGGAGCATGTCCGTCGGCTCAAGCCAGATGGCAAAGAAAATCAGGTCGTTTCTTAAATGGTGGGAGATAAATTAAATATTCGTGGCATCTTTAATATTTACATAATTAATTGAAAGGTCCAGAAGTGTGTTATTAACTCACCTTACGTATGAACATGGATATATAATAAAAAAGAAAACAGATTTATAAGAAACAAGAAAAAGGTATACTGTGTAAAACTCTGTAAATAAAAATAAAAAAAGGGACACAGTGTCACACAGAGTATTACACAGTGTCGCACGGTGTAATACTCTGTGTGACACTGTGTACACTCTGTGTGACACTGTGTCCCTTTTTTAGGGTTCTTGCGTAACGTAAATTAGTAACTTATAGATAAAATAAATCAGCGGCGATTATGTCATGCAAAGCAATATCCTTGTCCGTTTCGATTCACCAAACGTATTGATGTAAAAGAAAAAGAGCCAGACGTTATCGAATGGCTCTTTTCTTTTGTAGGTTTGTTATAGAAACGGTGGATAGGTCAAATTTACTACTCGCAGAAACAATTAGTTAGCCTATTGTTCAACGGGCAGCCCCGATTCCAGGATATTTCATGAAATGGCCTGATTCCATAGCGAAATGATCATTTTAACACATGAACGGTCATTTCAATCTTGTAATTATTTATAACCACTTGTCCAAAGCACTGTTTAAAAACCGGTTTACAGGATATAATTCCTTCATTGAATTCACTATTTTATCCACAAAACCATCACTTGCCACAATCGAATCGCTGATCGGTGATACAAACACGAATGATTTGTATTTTAATAAACCTATATCCGGAAAATCTTTAGGAAACCCTTTTGGGGCAGTTTTTAGTTGGTCGTTATACATTTCAGGATAAACTTTACGGAACGATTCAGCATAAATTAGGTGTTTAAACTCTTCGGGCTGATCAAATATTTCAGTTCTGAATGCTTTTAAAGCATCAGCAGGCGGGGTATATGAACCTCCACCTACAAAGGAAGCTCCCGGCTCAATGTGCAAATAATAACCTGCATGAATACTTTTACGACCGCCTTTGGCAATAAAACTGCCCATATTGGTTTTATAGGGTGTCTTATCATTCGAAAACCGAACATCACGGAAGATCCTGAAGACAGCGTGCTTCGCATCCTGAATGCCTATTTCAGCATCAAATTTAACAACCTCGTGAGTGAGTAACTCTGTTAAAAAGATCATTTTTTTTCGACATTCCTGGTATCGTTCACGGTTGATGTCAAACCATTCCCTATTGTTATTTTCCTTCAGTTCTGAAAGAAAGTTGAGTACTTCTTGCATATTGATCCTGTTTTAAACATTCCGCAAAAGGTACAACTTTTTTAAGAATTTATAGTAATGTTAAGCAATTTTATCAACATTGACAATATATGAAAAAAAAGTTATTTTGAAATTGTACTTTTGCATTGAACGTTTGAGCTATGAAAAAGTTTGTAATTATTGTGGCCGGTGGATCAGGATTGCGCATGGGGACTGAACTGCCCAAGCAGTTTCTTGAATTGTATGCAAAGCCTGTTTTGATGCATACCATTCAATGCTTTGTTGATTTCGATCCACACTGTGAATTGATTCTTGTCCTGCCCATTGCACATCAGGAATTGTGGGCTCAACTATGCCTGAAACATTCATTCTTGATGCCTCATAAGATTGCTTCCGGTGGCGAAACCCGTTTTCATTCTGTGCTGAACGGACTAAAACTTATTCAGGGTGAAGGAATTGTTTTTATTCACGATGGAGTCAGGCCATTGGTGAGTCAGCAAACACTCGAAAGGTGTTGCGTAATGGCTGAGGAATTTGGTAATGCAATCCCGGTTTTGCCCATAACCGAATCGTTGCGCAAACTTGATGGAGATCAAAACACCTCTGTTGACCGAAGCTTGTACTTCAGTGTTCAAACTCCCCAAACTTTCCGCTCTGTTCAGATCTTGCAATCTTACTTACAGCCTTATGAACCAGGCTTTACCGACGATGCCACTGTCGTTGAAAGAGCAGGTTATAAAATTCACCTCGTTGAAGGTAACCCACAGAATATCAAAATCACCACTCCAACCGATTTAATCATTGCTGAAGCTTTTATCCGGGCAACTCATCAGACGACCTGAAGGCTTTTGATAATTAACATGAGTCCGCTGTGAAAAATCTGTTTTAATGTGAGATAATACATTGATAATTTGTTATTTAAATTAATTTAGATTGTTTGGGCCCATTCATATATAGTCCTAATTCTTCCTATAAGAGAAATTCCTTATCCCTCCATTACTTTGTAATATTCATTGCAGAATTGATGGGTAAATAAATTTCACTCATCTGAAGTGAACCCCTTAAACTGTAATGTTATCATTTCTCGCGGTGTCTGAAAAAGATTCAGCGCTTATTATTGCTTTACTTCTATTTTACCTCTATTTTACTTCTGTTTTATCTCTGTTTTGTTTAATTCATAACAAATTGATAACAAATATATAACAAATACGCATTTATACGAATAAGATATGTATTTGATTAGAATTTGTTATGAGTTTGTTATGAATTAAACAAAACAATGGTAAAACAGAAATAAGACAGAGGTAAGACAAAGGTAATATAATTGTAGAAGGAAATTAAGATATTTGTAGAAGGAACTACTGCGACAAACTGAGTAGGGATATGGATTAAAAAGAAATAATCTGGCGACCCAATCACCAATGTTTATGGTACCGGGCCTTGCTTGTTGGCTTTGTGAAGACATACG